>Ga0209211_10004010_pt1 | contig 23379 bp, 20 predicted proteins | sample RifGroA2_FD_183992 | JGI IMG/M metagenome (GOLD analysis project Ga0209211, IMG submission 183992) | Groundwater microbial communities from Rifle, Colorado, USA - Groundwater A2 (SPAdes) (version 2) | ecosystem: Environmental > Aquatic > Deep subsurface > Groundwater | place: Rifle, Colorado...
GAGCCATTGCAGACAACTGTGATGGCGACAACAGATGAGGCAGCAAGATGCAAGTACAGTCTAACGGGCATAGCAGATTATAATCTGATGGAATCAAGATTTGATGATTATAACAGCTTCTCAGCAGCAAGCACTTCACGTAGCCATAGCTTGAATTTTCCAGGATTAGAAGATAAGAAAACATATAACTTAAAGATTGCTTGCGAGAATAAAGCAAAATTAATCTCTGATGTAAATGATTTTATGTTTGAGACAGATAAGAATGCAGATGATACGATAACCATATTAAAGCCAAACTTCACGCAAATATCTAAACTGCCTGTAGAGCTTGAAGTATTGACAAACAGGGATGCACAGTGTGTAATAAGCATGCTGCCAGCGCCTGGAAGCCCGATTCAACCACATAACACTAATCTATTAATCCATAAGCTGAACAGTATTCCTGGAATAAGCGCTCAAGGTAGATATAATTTTACGGTGCATTGTGATTTCTTAAAGTCAGGCGGAGCAAAAGCGCCAAAAGAGCTTGCATTAAATCTTCTCTATGACTCACAGGCTCCAGAGATTCTTAATTTTACAACTCAAAATACATGCATCGCAAATCAGGTGCATGTCAAATGGACAGCAAAAGACCTGATATCTGAGATCACTGGATATAGGTATAAATTAAACGCAAATACAGTTGAGCTCTTTAACTGGTCAGAAACAAGAAAATCTGAAGTAAGGCTTGACGTTTCAAGATATGATGTGAATGCATCTGCTGATACAACTTATACTATAATAGTGGCAGCTAAAGACAGCGCAGGCAACCTAGATGCTGTAGGCAAAAAAAGCCAGAAATTAGAAGTGTCTAATCCAGGTAAAGCAGAATGCCTTGAAACTATTGCTCCAAAAAGTAATCTAACTAAAGAGTTTAAGGACAATGCAGCATATATCACAGTCACATGCCAGGATTTAGGCGGCTCTGGATGCAATCCTGAAAGCTACCTCTATAATGCAGTTGATCTAAGCGCTTCTTGTTCTGCTTCACAAAAATATACAGCAGCTGTTAAAGTTACCAATACTGCAATCTTCTGCTGGAAAGTTAGCGACCATGCAGGAAATAGCCATCAAGGAGAAGAAAAAATAATCCTAAACATAGATTCAGATGGTGATGGAATTCCAGATAGTATAGATAAATGCAGCAACACTCCTAAATCTGAGAAAGCAGATTCTATAGGGTGCTCTCCAAGCCAAAAAGATGATGATAATGATGGCATCCCAAATGACAAAGACATCTGCCCAGAAACAATACAAGAAGCAATTGATGCTCAGGCAGTAAATTCTTCAGGATGCTTAAAAGACAGTGATAATGACGGCATGCCAGACTACTGGGAGATGAAGTATAAGTTTGATATCAATGATCCGAGCGATGCAAGTAAAAACCCAGACCTTGACGGAGCAAATAATCTTCAGGAATATTTACAAGGCACAGACCCATTAGTCTCTGATGTTGACTCAACAAAAATCCCAGATAAAGATGGAGATGGAGTGCCAGATACTCTTGATAAATGCCCAGAAACTACAGCAGGAGATAAGGTAAATCCTCAGACAGGGTGCTCAACAAAGGACATTGACAAGGATGAAGATGGAATGTCAAATGAGTGCGAGCAAAAATATGGTTTAGATAGTGAGAATGCAGGTGATGCTGAAGAGGATAAAGATAATGATGGCTTAATTAATACAGAAGAATGCAATTTTGAAGGATGCGAGCTTGAGCTGGATCCAAATAACCCAGATACAGATGAAGATGGATATAATGACGGCAAGGAATATGAACAAGATACAAGCCCTTGTGATGCTGAAGATAAGCCGGCATCTGCAATATTGCAGTATATATTGCTAGGAATAGGAATCCTCTTTTTATCTACAGGAATAGGATATTTAGCATATAAGAAATTTGTTTTAAAAGAATCTATAAGCTCTTCTGGCTATGGTAATAGAACTTCTAAAGAATATAAATTAGGTTCTTTAGAACATCCTCAAAGCATAAAAACAAGTTTATCTCAACAGTCTAAAGCAGTAGCTCAACATAGGCAGATATTTGTAAAAAAACAGCTTACATCAGAGCAAAAAAGAAAAGCTGCTCTGCAAAAAATAAAGGAAGAAAGAAAACAAGGAAAAGTAAAGGAACTAAACAGAGCATTTTCTGGGTTTGGAACCGGAGAATCTGCTAAAGAAGAGCCAGAGATCAAGAAGATTGAGCTGCCGACAAGAAAAGCGCATAGGATAGATGCTAGAGATATGACTGGAGATGCATCAGATGGAGTATTGCATACCTCTCTTATACACCCAATTAAAAAAGCAGGTACTGCAATCAAGAATATTATTTTGCCAGAATCAATTTCTAGCCAAACTAAAGAACTAAGCTCTAAAGAACCGACAACCAAAGAAGAAATCGGAAGCCGTCTAAAAATACAAGATAAAAGATCATCTGGATATAATAAAATAGAGGAATTAACCAATTCAAATACAGCTATCACAAGGCTTAAAACATTGGCTAAGTCAGCAGGCACAAATAACCGCATCAAAGAAATGATCACTGCTCCATTATTTAAATTTAAAGACTTGCTTCAAGCAAAAACCTATGGTACATTAGAAAACCTTACAAGGAAAGAAGTTCCATTAGAGCAATTAAAAAAATATACTCTGCATAAAGAAGACATCAAAAAAATAGTAAATGAAGCTAAAGATGGGAAGGATGAAACACAAGTAAAAAAAATATTCAATGAATTGGCAAGCATGAACAAAGATGATGCGCAAAAAGCAGATGCATTCTTAAAGCTATCGCAGGCAGTTAAAGGAAACTTAGATATAGATGAAAAGGATATATTCAAGGAACTGCCTAAGAAACTAGTACCTGAGACAAGCAAGGAAGCTGCTGCTTTCACTAAATTAAGCAACATATTAGAAGGAAAGCCCGTAGATGATGGTATCAAAGAATTATCTAAATTACGCGCTAAAAAGACGAGCATTGATTATCTGAAGATGATGGCTGGGAAAAAATGATAAAAAAAGATATTACCTGTCAAGTGAAGCAAATACGAAACTTTAATATAACTTAATCCAATATGGTTAGAATGCTAATAACTTAATATTAAAATATACGTATATCGACAATTAAAAAATGACATCCTCAAAACTTTTTGATAACAAAAAACATAGCAAAAAAGCTGAAGTTGCTTCACAGATATTTGTCTATATAATAGCATTAGTGGTAGTAGGCATGGTAATCGTCTTTGGGTATAAGGCAGTAAAAAGCTTTGCTTCAAGAAGCGATGAAGTCGCATTGATAAAGTTCAAGACAGAGGTTGAAAACACTTTTAAGCAAGTGAGCTCAAACTTCAACACAATCAAGGTAGAAGATTTTGACATACCTTCAGGGTATGAGGAGATATGCATAGTTAACCTTAATGCGCACCAGAGCATAAGCGAGTTTACATATGAAGAGTTTGAAAGATATAATCCTATACTATATGAGGGCGTCCAGGAAAAGAAAAACTTGTTTTTAGTAAATGGAATATATATAGAGCCTTTTAATGTCGGCAAAGTGGCATTGGATATAGACACGCAAACATCGGCAAATAAGCCAGATGCGTGCAACGGAGACGGCAAGGAAAACCCTACTGCAGATGATGGGTATCTGATGTGCATCAAATCTAAAAACTCAAAAGTCAGGATGAAGCTTAAAGGCAAAGGAGATAAAACTTTTGTCTCATGCGTACAGTAAAAACAAGCTACTTAAATTTATAGATTAAAAATGGCGACTGCCGGCGAACACTTTTCGGATGACCTAATTAAAGATATCATCATTTATATTTTATACTCATGTTCAAGAATCTTAAAAAGAGGCTGCATAAGAAAGCAGATGTGGAGATCCAGATAAACTGGATTTTTATAATAATTGTAGGCGGAATAATATTGATATTCTTCATTGGCCTTATAATGAAGCAGAAAACAGTCTCAACAACTAAGCTTAACATAAACATAAGAGAAAGCCTAGATACGATATTCACTAGCTCTCAGGTTGCATCTGGCACTGCAAACCTGATCAACACTCCAGATCTGGAAGTTGATTTTGACTGTGATAATTATTATATAGGAGATTTTGATTCAGGGATAAGCAAGTCATTAGGCAAGACAAGAATCATCTTTGTGCCAGACAGGTTAGAAGGCAAGCAGCTTGTTACCTGGAGCATGGAATGGAATATGCCATATAAGATCGTAGATTTTCTCTACATAATACCTAAAGATGTAAGGTATATCTTTATTTATAATTCTCAAGATGAAAAAACATTTGCAGAAGAGATTATCAGCTTAATGCCAAAGGATGTACAGCCAGAGTTAGTGCATGTGAATGAGATTAACGCATTAAAGCATACAAACAGTTATAAGACAAGATTTGTCCGTTTTTCTAATGAAAGATTATCAGGACAGCTTGATAAATCATTTGAAAAAAAGGACCTTAGCTATATAAGCATTGTTCCAGACCAAAACAGCAAGGAATCTGGCAAGGTTGTATTTGTAATTTATGCAAAAAATGCAGCAAGCAATTCTTATGACTTTGAACTTGCACGTAATACACAAGATGCGAGTACTCTACCATACATGGATTACAATCCAGAGTTTGTGACTGAAAAAAGATATCCTACATTATTTGGCGCAATCATCTCAGATAATATAGACCTCTATGAATGCATGCTCAAAAGAGCTCTAAATAGGCATTCTTATATCACCTCAATCTATGATAATAGGATGCAAAAAATAATTGCAGCAACTAACCAGGATAACCATCCTTTGAAACAGCGCAACTGTGTTTCAGGGATGTATGATGTTACTGACCCTCTACAATTGGGTAATTTAGGCAATTGTTTAACAGCTAATCCTCTTCCATGTCTAAGCAAAACTATTGAATATTGTAAGGGAGATTTAGGCAATTGTGATCCTTATCCTAATGTGCAGGCATTAGTAAGCGTAAACAAGAAAGTTCAGGATAATTCATGCCCATTGGTATATTAAAACAAAAGAAGTATCTTACAGATTCAACAATATGGCAAAAAATATATTATTAAAATTACAGCACAAAAACAGAAAAGCCCAGATGAAGATGATGGAGAATGTAGCAATAATGATAATATTCTTCATGCTCTTGACATTAGGGTTTATTTTCTATGGCAAGATAGGAGGCCATAGCGCAAAGCAAGACATAGAAAAATTTGCTCAGCAGAGAGCAGTAAAGCTTGCAAAAATTGTGGCAGCATTGCCTGAAGTAAGATGCTCAGAAGAAAATGTACCTGTACAAGACTGTTATGACCTGTTAAGAGTGGAAAGCGCAAAAACCCTTATCGAGAATAATTATCAGTATTATCTTGAGATATTAGGCTATAGTAGAGTCGCAATCGAAGAGAAATATCCTGGCAATGCAACATTGATCATATATGACAATCAGCCAGACATAAATGCAGTGTCAAATATCGAGGAGATAAGGTTCAGCTATATACCTATCTATATTCCAATTACATTATTCAATGCAACTATCAATCAATATTCATTTGGGGTGCTAGAGGTAGGGACTTATGATAAGTAAGAAAAAATTTAATGAACTAAAAAAATCAAGATAAAAATCAAAAAATGATTAAAAATAATCTATGCACAAAATCACAGATGGAAATAATGGGAATAGTTATCATAATCATATTATTCTCTGTAGGATTATTGTTTGCAATACAGTATATCATATTAAAAAAGCCAAGCGATGTCAAGAAATCATTTCTGCAGGCAGAACTATCATCCAATAGCTTGAATGCGATGCTTAAAACCAATGTAAAAGAATGCAATAATGCAGACATGGCTGCTCTATTTAAAGACTGCGCAGGAGCTTCACAAGAGCTTGACTGCTGCATCAAGCTTGCACCAGATCAAGACTGCATATATGATGATAGTCAAGGCACTATGGGCATAGCAGACAGCTGTCATATGTTGAATGAAACAGTCTCAAAGATACTTCGTAATACTTTATTTTTATGGAGAGTGCCATATGTATTTACAGCATATTATGTTGAATCAGACCCATTGCCATGGACAGAAGGCATAACAAGCAGTCCAGAAATGCCTTGCAGCTTGGAAGATATCGGAAGGCCGCAGGAATTTACCCTGCCGACAACCCAAGGTAACCTTAGGATTGTGCTGAAGGTGTGTTGAGTGTGTAATGTAATAAAATCTAATCAAAATCCTCATTATTTGCCTAAAGCCATAGAAATATTTAAATACATCATATTATAATAGTCAAGTATATAAATTTAATACGTTTATACTAAAACATTATGATTAAAGAGGTGTTGTCTATGTTTAAATCAAAAAAAGGCCAGGGAATGACTTTAAATGTCGTAGTAGTTGCAGCGATTGTGCTGTTAGTTCTAGTCGTGCTTGTTCTTATATTTACAGGCAAAATAGGCAATTTTGTAGGAGAAAGCGAAAAGTGCGTAACCAAAGGCGGAACATGCATTGCAGCTAGAGATGGGTGCAATAGGGCAAATTTAGAAGCACCGGTAAACGCTAAATGCTATAAAGCAACAGATCCTACTGCAGTAGATGATAGCCAAGTTTGCTGCATAAAAGTTGGCGCATAATTATCTTAATTGTTTTATTTATCTTATCTTAAAATGAAATCCAAGAAAGCCCAAGGAATGCCTATAAATGTTATCATCATAGCAGTCATAGCTTTGATTCTCCTTGTTGTTATCCTTGCAATTACATCAGGCAAATTAAAGGTATTTGGGAAAGGGACGGCTAACTGCAAAGCGCAAGGTGGAGACTGTGAGCCAGTAACATTTTGTGTAAAACCAAAATATACAGATGTATTGGGAACAGATTGCGAATCTAGAACAGATGGAAAAACACTCTGTTGCATAGCATTATATTAACATGAAATCAAATAAAAAAGCAGATCTCTCTATCCAATTGATAGTTGTTGTTGTTATTGCATTAGTTATCTTGGTTGTTGTTTTAGGCATTACTTCAGGAAAATTAAAGATATTCGGAAGCAGTGCAGCAAGCTGTGCAGTAAGAGGTGGTGAATGTGTGTCATCAGGTGCTTTGGCAAGCGGAAAATGCCGTGAAGGATCAGTAGAAATCCCAGGAACAGATTGTGAATTACCAAGCAAATGCTGCCAGGAAATATTTAAGACAGACCAATTAAAGGAAAAAGGCTTAACTTCTGGAATAGATTTTGAAGATAAAGTAGTACCAGCAGCTGCAAAAGATAGAAGCTTAGTATAAATTATCAAAATGAAAATTAAAAATTCAATAATGATACAAGATACAAAAAAGGCCCAGGGAATGCCGATAAATATAATCATCATTGCAGCAATAGCTTTGATTGTGCTGGTTGTGCTAGTTGTAGTCTTCTCTGGTAAATTCGGCAAATTCGGAACCGGTGTAGATGATACTGCTAATAGTTTCAAGAATATGTGTGAAATACCTGGAACGAGCAGGGAATGCGTTTCTTCAATTGCACAATGCACACCAGATAAAGGCACAGAAATCCGTGGAATATTTACAGACTGCGATAAAAAAAGCTCCGGTAGTATTTGCTGTGAAAAATAGGTAAATATACTAAATAATCCTATTATTCTATCTGATTTTTATAACAATATCTTTATAAATTATCCTCTATTCTACGTTCTTTATCATGGCAGAACTGAACTTTAAGGAAATCGAGCTGAAATGGCAGGAAACCTGGGACAAAGCTAAGATATTTGAAGCAGATTCTAAGCCAGATAAAAAGAAATACAAAAAATATTATACGCATTTTACTTACCCTTATGTCAATGCATACCCACACTTAGGTCATTTCTATACTTTAATGCGACCAGAAGCAACTGCTCGCTTCAAAAGAATGCAAGGCTATAATGTATTAATGCCGCAAGGATGGCATGCAACTGGCTCTCCTATTGTCAATGCTGCGCAGCGCGTTAAAGAAAGAGAGCCGAAACAGATTCATATTCTTGCAGAGATGGGTATTACAGATGAAGCACATCTAAAGAAGTTCGAGAATGCCGGTTATTGGATAGAGTATTTCATGCCAGAATTCAAGAAAGACTTTAAACGCATAGGGATTTCGATAGACTGGAGAAGAGAATATTTTACGACTTCATTGAATCCTCATTACGACAAGTTTGTACGCTGGCAATTTAACAAGCTCAAAGAAAAAAATTATGTTAGAGTTGGAAAGTTCCCTGTTGTTTATTGTCCAAAAGAAAATGCTCCAGTTAGTGACCATGCAAGAAGCGAAGGAGAAGGAGAAGTTCCGCAGGAATTCACATTATTGAAACATAAATATCAAGATGGGTTTATAGTCACAGCAACCTTGCGTCCAGAAACTTGCTTAGGGATAACTAACTTATTCATCGGACCAAATGTCGAGTATGTCAAGGCAAAAGTTACCTCTAACAAAAAAACTGAAATCTGGTATCTTAGCAAAGAAGCTGTTGAAAAACTTACTAATCAGGAATTTTTAATCGAAATTCTTTCTAATGTCCACGGCAAAGATTTTATTGGCAAATACGCAGAACTTTTTACTGGCGAAAAAATACTCATTTTGCCTGCTGAATTCTGCAATCCTAATCTAGGCACAGGAATAGTCCATAGCTGCCCAAGCGATTCGCCAGATGACTGGATCGTATTGAAAGATTTTCAGGAAAATAAGAAAGAGTGCGAAAAATACGGATTGAACCAAGAGGAAATAAAAAAGATCGTTCCTAAGCCTGTGTTACATACACCTGGATATGGCGATGTTCCTGCAATAAAGATGATTGAGGAGCTCAAGATCAAAACAAGGCACGAATCATCTAAGATAGAAGAGGCAAAAAAAGCTCTCTATAAAAAAAGCTTCTATGAAAGTACAATGAACTCAAGATATAATAATAGTAAATACTTCTCAAGAGACTATTCTGGCATGAAAGTTACTGATGCAAAAGACCTGATAAAAAAAGATTTGATAAACAAAGGAATTGCAGACGTATTTTATGAGTTAACTGGCAAAGTTGTCTGCAGATGCCTGACTCCATGTACAGTAAAGATCGTTGCTGACCAATGGTTCATCGCTTATGGAGATGAAGTTTGGAAAAAAGAAGCAAGTGAATGCCTTAAACAGATGAAATTATATCCAGAAAAATCCCGTACTCAGTTGGAGTACACCATAGGCTGGCTCCATGAATGGGCATGCACAAGGGAAGAAGGTCTTGGCACAAGATTGCCTTGGGATGAGAAATGGCTTATAGAAAGCTTAAGCGATTCTACAATTTATCTTGCATTTGATACTATCTCACATTTATTGCAGAAAGTAAATCCTAAACTGCTGAATGATAAGGTATTTGATTATATCTTTTTGGGCAAGGATTCTGAAGAAGCAAGAAAAATAAAAAATATTGATAAAATCAGGCAGGAGTTTGATTATTGGTATCCTTATGACTTCAACAGCTCAGGAAAAGACCTTATTCAAAACCATCTTACATTTGCATTGTTCAACCATACAGCATGCTTTCCAAGAGATAAATGGCCTGCAGGCTATGGGATAAATGGCTGGGTCATGGTAGATGGCAAAAAGATGTCAAAAAGTCTTGGCAACTTTATTTTATTAAGAGATCTTCCGGATAAATATGGTGTAGATGCTTCTCGAATTACAGTTCTTTCCGGCGGCGAAGAGATGGATGACCCTAACTTTGATTCAGAGTTTGCAAAATCAATGAAAAATAAGCTGCAGGCAATGTATGAATTCAGCATAGCAAATTATATTCAAGAATCAGATGATAAAAGTACAGCTACAAAACAAACCGACAAGAAAAAAACAAAAGTAGATGCATGGTTCGAATCTGAATTAAACTCTATAATAAAAGACACAACTGAACTTATGGAATTAACATTGTTCAGGAGTGCAATTCAGCGAGGGTATTTTGACCTGCAGCAAACAATCAGATGGTACCTTAAAAGGTCATCTAATGATCCAAATAAAGCATTGTTGAATAAAGCCATTGAAACACAGCTGCTCTTGCTTGCTCCATTTGCGCCGTTTATCTGTGAAGAAATATGGCAAAAAATAGGTAATAATCCATCTAAAGAAAATAAGGAAAATCGAGAAAATCAAGAGAATGCTGCAGTAGGAAAGAAATTTATCTCTCTTGCAAAATGGCCATCTTATAACGAAAAGAAAATCAAATCAGAATTAAATGCAGTTGAGAGCTTAATAAGAAACACAGAATATGACTTGAATGAGGTAATCAAATTATCTAAAGTGGAAAAACCTGCTTTGATACAGCTGTTTGTAGCGCATTCCTGGAAATATTCATTATTTGCAGAGCTTAAAAAGTTAACTTTGGAAACTAAAAATCCAGGAGAGATATTAAAAAAAGTCATGCAGCTTGACCAGTTCAAGAAATATGGCCAAGAGATAAGCAGATTTTTGCCTAGATTAGTTGGTTCAGGAAAAATACCAAATGAAGTCCTCTCACAAAAGTTAGAGCATTCTTCACTGCAGGATGCAGAGCAATTTTTCGAGAAAGCCTTCAACTGCAGATTTGAAGTAATCAAAGCAGAAGATACTAAAGAGCAGAAAGCGATGCAGGCAACTCCTGGAAAGGCAGCGATTGTGGTGAAATAAAAGAGGTCATGCATGGCAAAAACACGTTCATCCCTTGAAGCAGCAGGCTTAACCCAGCGTACTGCAAACATCTCAGAGAGAGTAAAAAAGATAGTTGTTTCTCCTATTAAAGAGATGCGCATACTTGCAGAGAAGGTTCCTGGTGCTATCTCATTTGGCCAAGGAATGCCTTATGTTGACACTTCTCCTGAAATAAAAGAAAAATTAATCTTTGCATTAAAGACAAAAGACATCAGCAAATATTCTACAAGCCCTGGATTGCCTGAGTTAAGGCAGAAGCTTGCAGAGCGTGTAATGAAAAAACGTGGTTTGCAGGGGATTCTGTCTGAAAATATCTTAGTTACAGTCGGCGCAATGGAAGGCCTAGGCGCAGCAATAATGACTGTCATCAATCCAGGGGATGAAGTTATTGTCGTAACACCAGGATTCTCTTCCCATATTGAGCAGATATTATTAGCAGGAGGAAAACCTGTATTTGTGCCATTGATCGAGAAGAAAAGCTGGGCTCTTGATGCAAATGCTTTCAAGAAGGCAATAACCAAAAAGACAAAAGCCATCTTACTCTGTAATCCAAGCAATCCTACTGGCACAGTTTATTCTAAAAAAGATCTGCAGGAGATTGAGCAGCTTGTATTGAAAAATAATCTTATATTAATCTTGGATGAGCCATATGACTTTTTGCTTTATGACAATGCAGAATTTTACAGTCCTGCATCTAATCCTGCACTAAAAAACAATCTGATTGCATGCTTCAGCTTCTCAAAGGAATTTGCAATGACTGGATACAGGATAGGTTATGTCTATGCAGATTCTGGCATAATAAACCAGATGATGAAAGTTCATGATGCATTCTGCATTTGCGCAGCAAGAATCTCTCAGGAAGCAGCATTGGCAGCGCTTTCTATTTCTGATGAATTTACTAAAGACTTAGTGAAAAAATTAGATTACAACAGAAAGTTAGTAATGTCATGGCTTGATAAGATGCCTGAACTCTTTGAATATCAGGTTCCCAAAGGAGCATATTATATTTTTCCAAGGTATAAGATAGAAAATCTTACTAAAAAAAATCCAAAATTAAAAGATATAAATTCATTTGACTTCTGCCTGAAATTATTGTACGAAGCAAAAGTAGAAACAGTGCCAGGCGCAGCATTTGGGCCTGCAGGAGAGAACCATATCAGGATGAGCTTTGGCGCAAAGCCTGAAGAATTAGAGGAAGGGATGAAGAGATTGAAGAAGTGGAGCGAAAATTTAACTCAATAAAAAATCTCTTATTTATTCTTTATATATATTCACTAATCCCTGTAAAATTAATGTTAGTGATAACACAACTAATATTATTATTCCAACTACAAAAACAACAAAATTTGTTTTTAGTATTAATCCATTTAGAATAATACTTGTAGCTACGTGTCCTGTAACACCTATATCATTATCTGGGCGATCTTTTATTTCACCGGTCCATGTATCTGTTAAAGCTTTGGTGTTTCCTGTTAAAGTTTCAACATAAAAGTTCTTAAATATCAAATAACTTCCAATAACACTTGATAATAAAATAATAATTCCTATCACTAGCTGAATCTTACCAATATTCTTAATAATTTTCTTATTTTCCATTGTTCAGCATCTCAAAAACTTCGCTGACATTCAGCTCAAAAGCAACAACTGGAGTTTCTATTCCAAAATTAGCAAGCACTTTAGGATGTATCTCACCGATAAATGCTACTTTTTTGCCTTCTTTGTCATCTTTATTTTGTTTTACTATAACTCTTCCAACTCTTCCTGGCACAAAGCTTGGATGCTCAACTGGAATAATTTCGTTTGGCAGTTGCAATAACTTTAGCAAATACTCGATTACCTGTTTTGCCTGGGTGAAATCAGCATTATTATGGCAGATGACTGCAGCTAAATGCTTAAACTCCTCTATGCCTGTCTCTTCTGTTGTTAATGATGAAATGTTTATTCTGCCTGCATTTATATTTTCTTCTTCACTCTTTTTTCTCTTATCTGCTTTTCTAGCGACTAACCCAATCTCAAACACATTTTGCGGAAATTCATTGTGCTTGTTTTCGCTCAAGATCTTCAACAAATTAGGCAGCATCCAGTTTCTGATTGCATTGTAATCTTCTGTTAAAGCATTTGCTAATTCAACAACTTGCGAAGCATCTTTCTCTCCCAGAGCCATCTTATTAACCAATTCATTCTTATTACTAATATGATAAGTATTTGCTTCTGTAAAACCTAATCCTACAAATATGTCTGAAATATGCCTGATAAAATTATCTTCAGCATCTTCCTCTGCAATTGTAGCAACTTTTGGTATCTCTGAAGTGAAGTTATCATAACCATAAGCGATTGCAACATCTTCCATCAGATCTGCCTGATGCAAAATGTCTGCTCTATATGCAGGTATTAATGCAGCTGCATTATCAGCTTTATCTATTCCAAATCCCATCTGTTCGAGAAATCCATTGATCTCTTTTTTTCCCAGTGATAATCCAAGCATCCTGTTTATGTACTCATAATCAATCATCATCTTTTTTGGAACCATATTAGGAACATCAAATTTTCCATCTTTGCCAACTTTCTTATCGTCATACACCATCTCGATTGTTTCGATTTTTGCACCCATATCATATAAAGAAGCAGCAATTATATTTATTGCATAAGTTATCACATTAAGATTTGGTCCAGTGCCTTCTACAAACAGCTCTGTAGTGCTTTCATCTATCTTTCCGACAGTATTAGAATTTATCAACGGCGGCATTGACATTATTTCATTATTATCATCCACAAACACAGAAAATATTTTCCAGCTCTTACAGATGTGCCCATACTCTTTTCCTTTTGGATGATGTTCTAATATTTCTAAAGCATCCATCTCTTTAGCGAAGCCTAAAGGTATAAATTTTATTTTCTTTGGTTCAATTCCTTTAAATCTGACTGGAAACTTTATCTTTTCTAATGGATATAAACCTAATCCACCTTTCTTTCTCTTTCTTGTAAGAGTCATGCCTAATTTTTCCTGCAATTGTATGATCTCTCTCATTTTCTCTGCATCAAGCTTTAGGTTTTTAGCAATAAAAGCAACTGCATAAGGCCATTCTTTTGGCAAAGAAGATTCTACAAATAGCTTGTAGCCAGAAGGTTTTGATTTGAATTCATGCAATCCTTTTGCTGCTCCAATAAATGTTTTAAAAGCTCTTCCAAATCCCTGCTCAGAAAGCATGTCTGGCCTATTAGGAAAAACCTCTACATGGATTTCTTTCTCATCTATGCTTTCAAGATCTGTACCTATCAAAGCTATCCTGTCTTTCAGCTTTTCTTCACTTAGCTTTTTTCCTGAAAGTTTCTCAAAAATTGCCCTGTTTAGTGTTACTGTTGGCATATCTTCTCACTTAGTGTATCTCTAAATTTTTTATGTCAAACTTAATTATCTTAATCTTTTAAACATCAAACTCTTTTGCCACTCTCGTAAGCTCTTTCTTAGCAGCATCTCTTAATACCAATGTTACCCTTATCTTGCTGGATGTATCTGCATAAGTCGATAATGATGTCCCTTTGTTATCAGTTGAGTAATCGATTGTCCATGCTACTTCACTGTTTGAAGGCAGGTTCTGCATTGTTACTGGCAGAGTGAATTTCTTTGGTGAAGTGGAAATGCCCTCTTCTGTAATAATATATTCAATTGTCAGTGGTTTGACCGCATCAGGTTTCTTATTATAAATTTTATATTTGATTCTTAATATTCTTCCATAACCCTTGCTTTCATCTGTCTCTATTCCAGTGCTGTCAAATTCCATAGTTAATTTACCTGCTTCTCCTCCTATTACAGTCGATGACGAGCTAGAACTGCTGCTTGAACTTGGCGGAGTAGTTGAACTAGTAGTCTTATTATCTACTTTAGTCTCGGCTGTCTTTGTCTCTGTGGTTGTTGTCTTATTCTCTGCTTTTGTCTCTTCAGCTTTAGTGTCTGTCTCTTTTTTCTCTGCACTTTTTGTTGCATCTGCTGCAGCTGTGTCTGTTTTAGCATCTCCACCTAATTGCTGTATTGCAGTAAGGTTTCCTTCGTTTGCTTTTAAGTCAGATGTAAATCCTATTGCCCAATTTATCAATAAAGCAATCCCTACTAATACACCAATGACTATTAATGCAGTTACCATATTCTTAGCTGTCAAAAGATGTTTTATCTTATTAAGATCAAATTTGCCAGAATGCTTTTGCTCTAGGTCATCATATCTGAACTTGTCATCATCATTTTTTTCAGGCTCGTTATCAAAAAAAGATCTCTTTTCTTCCTTTCTCTCTGTCTTTTCTGATCTAGAATCTTTTTTACTGTATTTTTTATCTTCCCTATGCTTATCTTCCTTTTGCAGGCCTTTCTCTCTTCTGATCTCTTCTCTTATCTTTTCTCTTTCTTTTACCCTTCTCTCAATCTCAAGCTCTTCCTCTACTTCATCCATATTCTTTTTCATATCATCTAATCTTTCTTGCAATTGCGCAATCCGTTCTTCATGATCGTCTTTCATTGGCATCACCTTTTAAATTTTTGATATTTATTGTAACAATAATTCATATATTTTAATTGCTATTTTCCAAGCTCTTTATCTATTTTAGCCACGCTCTAGCATCTCTTAGTTGCTTTAAATCATTCTTATATAAATCTCTTATGTCTGTTATCGAGTAATATTCGCTGATTATCCTTCCAAATCCAAGGCCCCAGGCTAATACCGGAACATCTTTACCTAGTAATGGAACAACAACCTCTGGCCTAAAAATTCCTGCGCCGCCTAATTCAATCCATTGCTTATGCACAGGATGGAATACTTCTATCTCAACCGAAGGTTCTGTGTAGGGGAAGTATGCAGGTCTTATCCTGATCTTATCATAACCCATCTTTTTAAAAAAGTCTTTTAAGTAGCCTAGCAGATTCTTGAAATTAGCATTTGGATCTACAACAATGCAATCTGTCTGATGGAATTCAAACAGATGCTTCCAGTCTAATGTTTCGTTCCTGAATACTGTCCCAACAGAGAAAAATTTCGCAGGAAGCTCGCTTTCCTTTAATCTTGCAAGAGTCTGCGCAGACAATACAGTAGTATGCGTCCTTAATACATTCTTTCTTGCTTCTTCTATGTTCCAATTATATCTCCAGCCAGTGCTTCCGGTATCTCTTCCGTGCTCATGTGTCTCTTTTATGTTTCTTATTAATTCCTTTGAAGCAGCGTTGCTCGGTATATCGGCTAAATTCGGATTCTTGATAAAGAATGTGTCCTGCATCTCTCTAGCAGGATGGTCTTGTGGGGTAAATAATGCATCAAAGTTCCAGAAGCTTGGCTGTACAATATTGCCTTTCATCTCCTTAAAGCCAAGATCTAACCAAATCCTTTTGACATAATCTATAGCTTCATTCATGAAATGTCTTCTACCGCCAAATACCCTACTTACAGGAGCTTTTATGTCATAGCTTCTGAATCGTTTTTCCTGCCAGTTTCTTGTCTTTAACATATCCTGTGTTATCCTGTCAACAACTTCTTCATCTGAGATGCCTGTTTTCTGTGCTTTCTTTCCAAGCTCTGTCAATGATGCAGTTCTTATTTTGTAAAGGTCAACTTCTACAAGACCTTTTCTTTTTGTGAGATATTGCAGGCATTTCTTCTCTTCTTCGTTTAATATTTTTACTTCAAAGGGAAATTCTCTTTCAAGGATTTTCTCTTCATCAAATCCATCTTTCAGAAGCTTTTTCCCTATATCTAAGATTTGCACGAGCAATGCATTCTTTTCATTATCCTTCCTTACATTGATAGCATTCTTTACCTTTAATATACCTATAGAAACATTTGATTCTTCCTTTGAGATCTTTGCAGCATCTATCACTTCATTTATGTTATGCTCTTTAGCATCTTTTAATGCATCAAGAAACCTTCTCTCTGGAAGCTTATCTTCCTTGTATTTCTTGCCGTTCTCCCCTAATACTGCAAGCTCTTTTACATCCTGCTTTAATATTATCAGTTTCTTGTTTTGGAGCCATTGCAAAGCTCTTAAAATTTCAACTTCCTGAAGCTTAGACTCTTTTACTAAGTCTTCAAGCTTTGAGAACCTATCTAACAACGGAAATACCTTTCTCTCCAAAGGGTGCAAATTATCAATCATTGACTTTATTTCAGGATTTGTCTCTTTATCTGCCATACGTCCACAAAAGACACTAGAATATATTTAAATGTTGTTGTGTAGTTTAAGGATTTTTAATGTACTGCTCTGGTTTATCTATATTATCTCCTGCCTTTCAATATCTCCTTGAACAATGCTTCAGCAGCTTCTTCAGGGCCTTTAGTCTCATATCCAGGGATGCCTAATCTTGTCCTAATCTGACCTACAAAAATGCCGTTCTTGAATATTGCATCAAAATACCTTTTAGCAATCTTCTCATGCAGCTCCATATACTGCGCAGGTCCAAATACATTTGCAAAATATGCAGCAACTAAACCAGTTTCAGTTGTTGTGCCTTTTGCCATCCTCTTGCCAGCTCTAAATATTTCAATGGCTTTCTCAACAGAATCAAACCTTTCAAGGAATTGATGCTCATTATCAACATGCTCATAATTATTTGCATATAAAAAATAATCAATCTTATAGCCGTGAAGAATTTCTTTTAAGGTTGTTATAGGCAATACTGCACGTGCATTTATCTTATGTGGGCTCATGATTATTGACCTGTCTATGTTTACCAAAGTATATCCTGGCTGCAGATCATCTAATCTTACAAAAGCACCTGTTTCTGTGCCGTATGCTTTTATCACTTCATCATTCTCTTCATCACTGATCTCTATAGATCCCATGTCATCAAATATGATTGTCATCTCCTTGAGATATTTTTCTCCAATCATTCTGAAAGCTTCTAATGACTCAGATTTGCCAGCGCCAGTATCTCCCATTATTATTACATTTGCATGGATGCCGTTGTTCATCTCGATTTTTACCATCGCACCATGCACAGGCATCCTTCCTCTTTTCATCATCATAGCATTATGTAATGTAAGCATCATCTTCTTTATGTATCCAAAATATCCAAACTTATCATTAAGAGGGATTGCAGCAACCATCATATCATTCTTATCATCTTCAAAAAATACAGTTTGGTTGTCTTTATATCTCTGCATGTATTCTTCAGGAATTCCGTATAGAAATATTGCATCAGGCTTTTTCTTTAGTTCAGAATCTTCCACAAGGTCAAAAAGATTTATTACAGATGCCCCTAATCCGATAAACTGCTTATGAAAAAATAAGTGTATCACTAAGTTGCCTACTTTTGCAGGAAAGCAGAGCCAGTCATTGCTGTCTAATTTTATATTTTCAATCGGATTTGAGTCAACTCTCTTGAACATCCCAGAGCGCTTGTTAAAAGGCGGATCAAGAATCAAAGGAGGCTCTATCAGTATCTGCCTGATAAGCTTCACATCTTTAAGATTATTATATGTTCCATGTTCGCATTCTTTCTTCGAGGCGATTATTGCTACCTGACAGCCAGCAGGCATCTGCCTATATACCGATAACTTTTCATTTGTTATATTAAATATTATGTCTCTATAGACTTTTCTTACCAGATGGTTAAGGCATTCTATTGTGTTGTTAAAAGTTGTCCATGGCTTTTTATCTATTGAATTAGGGGTATCATTTTCTTCATAACATATCAGAAACCTTTCATATCTTCTCCAATAGTTGTATAAGTTCTCAATAAACTGCTGCAATAAGTAAGTATCTTTAGCCAGTTGAGGATGTGTTTTTCTTACTTCAGCAATAGGCATCTCTGAAAGCTTCTGAAGCAGTTCCAGTATGCTTTTTTCCTGTAAGGAATTATCTGGTCTAATCGTATTATCTGAAAATATCTTCAGAAGATTAGAACTCTTGCTTCTTAATTCATCAAGATACCTTGACAAAACTTCCTTAAAAAGCTCAGAGCTTAAAAGTTCAGCAGCTGTCTTGCACATCTCTCCATTGCAGGATATTATTGCCTGCTTTCCATAGAACTCAAAGTTTCTCATGATAATAATCCCCCACTCTGGATGATAATTTTATCTATCATTATCTTTATTTTATATTTAAATGTATAGATAATATTTAAGAATTTGATTCTAATTAATTTCTCTGCGCTTCATACTGCTTAAATAGCTCAGCAAACAGTCTTGGCACTAAAAGCATTTCATTTTCAGGTGCAACTAATGCAACCCTCATCTGTGTACTCCCTGGATTATCTTCTCCTGGATTTGTCTTGTAGAATCCTGCCATTGGTGCAACAAGCAAGGTAAGCTTCTCTCCATTAATCTCAACACTTCCTAAGTTTGCGCAGTAATCAACAAAATCTTTTGCATTGAAACAAGATTTTGCAATCTTCCTTACATCAACAACTGAGTAGATGCTTGACTCAGGCAAAGATACGACAATGCCAGGTAATAGATTATTGAAATCTGCATGCATCTGCTTCATTATCCTGCCATAATAATTTCTTTGCTGAGCAACCCAAGCTTGCAGCTGAACTTTTGTCTGAGAATGCAACGATTCAACAATATGCTGATCTAGGACAGAAGCACATAAGTAAGTTGTGCTGAATGCAACTGACTGCTCCTGAAAATATTGGTTATCTGTCACCAAAGCGCCCATCCTTAAGCCGCAGGCATTGAAAACTTTTGACATTGTTTCTAAACTTATCCTTATTTTAGCATCTTCAATTCCTGCAACTTCTTTATTTGTCATGTTCCAGACTGTAGGGGCCTGTGAATAAGAAGATAAGCTTTCACTTGTATAATACAATCCTCTATATGCTTCGTCGCTTATCAGGAAAATCTTGTATTTTAAGCAGAGTTTAGCATATTCATTTATTATCTCTTGTCTCATTAATTGTCCAGAAGGATTATCGTATGGAATAATCACTAATGCGCCTGGCTTATGTTTCTTGATTGCTTCTTCAACTTCAGTTACACTAACATCTGTAAATTTACCGTTTTCCAATAAAGTTCTTCTAACAGAAACTATTGATCTGCCTGTCTCTTTTGCGATCGATAGATAATTAGTGTAAATTGGATCAATAACAAGCAAAGGCTTTTCGTTTTTTCCAGGCTCTCCACAAACACCTAGCATTGCTGTCTTCATCAAGGTAGAACTTCCATCTGTGGTAAAAGCAAATAGTTTTAGTTTCTGGCTTATCTTATCTGGCAAAAATGATCTAATTATATTTATGAATGTCTCATTGCATAAGTCTCTTCCAACAGTCTCAGAATAACGCCAATCTCCCAATCTTAAATCCTTATCTGCTGGATTTAGATATCTTTGGGTCATCAACGGATGTGTCTTTAAAGAGACATTGCCTATCGCAACATTGATTGCTTTTGTCAATGGCTTTCCAGCTGTCTTGTCTTGCTCATTTCTCTTTCTGAATTTAATTTGCGCAGTCCTGATAGCGCTTGGCTGTATTCCTTTAAAAAGTTCTGATACCTGTGCGATTCCCTGTGTCATAATCTATTTAGTATAGTGATGTGTTTTTAAATTTTATTAAATAATTGGCATTTATAACTAATGCAACTAAGGATCTACTAGTATTCCCTTTTACAGCTTCCATGCACCTTGATTGTGAAGCTCTTCTCAATAGCAGTAATTGCTTCTCTAATGATGTCATCTTCCTTATGACCAAATATCTCTACCAAAAAGAAATAATCTCCAAACTTTCCTTTACTAGGGATGCTCTCTATCTTTGAAAGATTTATGCTGCGTTTTGCAAACTCTCCCAATAAGGTATATAATAATCCTGGCTTATCAATGCTTGGATAGATAGAGAGTGTTGTCCTATCTTTTCCTGTGCTCTTTGTATCTTTCTTTGAAATAACAACAAACTTTGTAGTATTATATTTATTATCTTGGATATTCTTCATGATCAATTTTAATCTGTATTTGTCAAGTGCTAATCTTGGCACAATAGCAGCAACTTTTTCATCAGTTTTATTTATATTATTAATAATTTTATTTTTATTACTTTTATCTTTTTTATCAATATTATTAGTATTCAAATCATTTAACAACAATGCAGCGCTTTCTCCATTGCTTGCAGTATAGACAACTTTTGCTTTCTTCATGTTCTCTCTTACAAATCTCTCGCACTGTGTATATGCCTGCTGATGGCAGTAAAGCTTAGTGACTTCTTTTGCTTTAAGGCAGTTTCCAGCTAGGTTATGGTTTATGGGAATCAGAATCTCCTCAATTATGTTCAAGTCAAACTCACTTAATGCATCTACAGTGAACCAGATACTCCCAGAGACAGAATTCTCCATCGGCACAATGCCATGTGTTGCCCAGTCTTTTTTTACTGCTTCAAAAATATCATAGATTGTGCTGCAGAATAAGAGATCGTCCTGTGTAGGATATTCTATAAATTTCAGGACAGCTTCATGCGAAAATGTGCCTTCTGGTCCTAGGGTTGCGATTTTCATTGTCAATTTACCAACTTATTTACATCAATTTTTATGTTCTTGATATGCTTTTTTGCATGCTTATGCACATGCGCAAAAATATATCTTTTTATGAATTTAGGCAGTATCCACTCGACAAACCTGCAGTGCCTTTTTAATTTTTTATATAATTTAGCATCTCCTTCCCAATTCTTTAAAATAATTTTCTCATCTAAATTCTTTAGGACATAGCTTAACGTCACTAATCCGATAAATAAGTCATCCATATATCCTGTGGGGATAAAATCAGGAATTAGGTCAATTGGAGAGATAAAATAGATTAGATATGCATAAAGTACGTGCTTGATATTTTTTGGCACTCTCTTATCCTTTATAAGATTCTTAACAAGCTTTACAATATTAAAGATCAATCTGCTTTCATCTTGTGCAGCAGCTATAATGTTTTCGGCTTTTTTTATAATTATGTTCTGTTTCATCGGAAAGTATTATCTTTTATCAAAAAAATTATATCAACTTACTATAAATCAAATACTCTTGCTCATTTTTACCAATATGCCTACAAACTTCTTCCTGACATTTGGTGCAAATCTATTGTATCTCTGGATTGTCCTGAACAAGGCATCTGAGTCTGTGCCAACTATCCTTGCAACCTCTTTCATGGTATCATAACTATATGTTGAAAGCTTTAATGCAGGTAAATTCATCTTATTTACTGTCCTTCCAACCAGATGCGTGATAACCTGGATGAATGCCATCTCTCTGTCATGTTCCTTTGGTGTTAATTGTATGACATTTAGCTTTAATCTGTTTTTTAAAAATCTAATTACCTCTTTCAAATTCTTTGTTCTTACTCCATAAACCATTATCTTCCTTCCTTTAATTCCGTCTTTGCATGAATGAGGACCAAATAATGGATGTGTTGCAATAATCTCACAATGTTTAGGTAAATACTTTTTCATCAATCTTACTGGCTCAACCTTAACGCTGCAGACATCAATAACTAAGGCATCTTTCTTTATAAATTTAGAAATTTTCTTCACAACAGCTTTGAAATGCTCCATGTTGACTGCAAGAACTATGATCTCTTTTTGAGATGCTTCTTTCAGAGAAACCTGCTTTACGTTCTTATCTGTTATCTTATTTACATCATACACATAAACCTCAAAATATGGATTAAGAAATCTGAACATAAATCTTCCAAATGCGCCAAAGCCTATAATTGAGAGTGATTTTTTCACTTTTTACCTCTTTTATGCTTATTCTATTTTTACTCTATTATCTTCTCAATATCTATATAAGAACATTAACAATTCTCAGCATTTCTTCTTAGCTCATCAATCGCTTTCTTCCTGTCTTTTTGAGTGAATATTGCATTGCCTGCAACAAACACATTTGCCCCTGCTTTTGCCGCAATCTTTATTGTTTCTGCATCAATCCCGCCATCAACCTCAATATCTAAATTCGGTTTTAATTTCCTTAGTTCTTTTATTCTAGGCACAACATCCAAGATAAATTTCTGTCCGCCAAATCCTGGGAAGACTGTCATCAATAAAACCATATCAACATCCTCCAAAACATCTTTGATCAAGCTAAGTTCTTTATCAGGATTAATAGAAATGCTTGCTTTGCAGCCAAGCTCTCTTATCTTTTTTATCAGGTCTTTTCTTTTTTCTTTAGGAACAACTTCTCCATGGAATGTGAGGTTATAAGCTCCAGCTTTAGCAAATGCTTCTATATATTTTTCAGGCTCTTCAATCATCAGATGGACATCCAATGGCTTTTTTGTCTTGATGCTTTTTACGATAGGCGGTCCAATTGTGATGTTCTTTACAAAATGCCCGTCCATGACATCGATATGTATCAAATCAGCAGAATCTTCAACTTCCTTGATCTCTTGGTTTAATTTTCCAAAGTCTGCAGATAAAATACTCGGTGCAATCTTTATTTTGTTTTTAATGGTAGTATTTTTATTTGCCATTTTTAATTAGTTTTTATCTTACTACTATTTTTATCTTATCTATTTATGTTATTCTAGTTATTATATTCGCTACTTGCAAAACTTCTTTTCAATCTCCTTAAATTTATCTGCTCTTCTCTTATGTCTATCGCCGTCTTTCTTATTTCCATCAAACTCAGTAGCTAGAAATTTTTTGACAATCTTAACTGCTTTCTCATCACTTGAAACTCTCTCTCCTAAACAAACAATATTCGCATTGTTATGCTTTC
>Ga0209211_10004011_pt1 | contig 23378 bp, 20 predicted proteins | sample RifGroA2_FD_183992 | JGI IMG/M metagenome (GOLD analysis project Ga0209211, IMG submission 183992) | Groundwater microbial communities from Rifle, Colorado, USA - Groundwater A2 (SPAdes) (version 2) | ecosystem: Environmental > Aquatic > Deep subsurface > Groundwater | place: Rifle, Colorado...
CTCCACGCTCAACCGCGCGGGGCGGCGGGGCTTCGCTTCGGCTCGGGCGCGGCGGAATCCCCCCCACACCCCCCTTCCGCCGCGCCCTCGCTTTCGGCGGCAGATTTTTTTCGGCGGCGACAAAATATCAGTTTTCCAACTCTTGGGCTATCTTGTTTTCAAACTCAAAAAATTCTTTCGCGTGTTTAAGCGCGTGAACACGAGGACGTGAAAATGGAACACTAAACACATTTTTAATTTCCATCGGACGCTTGCTCAAAACATAAATGGTATCAGCAAGAAATGCGGCCTCGCCGACATCATGAGTAACAAAAAGAATTGTCTGGTGTTCCGTTTCCCAAAGTTTGGTTAAGAATTCTTGCATTTGCGAGCGCGTCTGCGAATCTAGCGAACCGAATGGTTCGTCCATCAGCAAAATTTTTGGATTGTTCGCAAGCGTCCGGGCAATAGCTACTCTTTGTTGCATGCCACCGGAAAGATCTTTGGGGTAAAATTCAGCGAAATCTTTCAATCCAGTAACGCTGAGATAATGATTGATAATCTCGGTTTTCTTTTTGTTGTCCAATTTCTGCAAATCGGGTCCGAATGAAATATTTTCTTTGACTGTAAGCCATGGGAAAAGCGTAAATTGTTGAAAAACCAATCCTCTGTCTTTTCCAGAATTTAAAATTTTTTTCCCGTCTAAAATAACATCCCCGCTAGATGTTTGGATAAGTCCGACAATAATTTTTAAGAGCGTCGTTTTTCCGCACCCGCTTGGCCCAACAAGAGCGATAAATTCGCGTTCTTTAACAGACAAGTTGAAATTTTTTATTGCTTCAACTTGCTGGTGGTCGTTGGTATAGGTTTTTGAAATATTTTTGAGTTCAAGCATGTGATTTTTCAGTCCACGGAAAGAAAATTTTGTAAGTTATCTTGAAAAAATAATCCGTGGCAAGTCCTAAAATTCCAATAATAACAATCGCCGCAAAGATATTATCGGTTTTCAAAAACCTTTGCGATTCTATCATTAAATGTCCCAGTCCCGAAGAAGCACCAACGATTTCTGCGATAATCACAAAAGTCCAAGCCGCACCAATCATCAAACGGAAAGAGTCCCAAATCCCGGGCATAGAGTTTGGGATAACAACTTTAGTGATAATATCTTTGCGGCTTGCGCCCAAAGTTAGCGCGGCTTCCATAAGCTCGCGTTTTGTGCTTATCACAATATCTGCAATAAGAAGTGTCAGATATGGCGCAACTCCTAAAAATAGAATAGCGACTTTTTCCAAATCCCCAATACCAAACCAAATTATCGCAAGCGGAATAAAAGCTGACGGCGGAATATAGCGTATAAATGCGATAAGTGGCTCTGTTAAAGCTTCAAATCTTCTTGAAATTCCGAGTGAAATACCAAGCGGCAAGGATATGACTAATGATAAAAGAAAGCCGAGCAAAATACGATAAAAACTTGCAAAAATATCAGAGAGCAAACTTCCTTCGGTGATAAGTGAGATAATTGATGATAAAACTTTTGTCGGCGTTGGCAAGAAAAAAGATTTTACAAACCCAGTATAGGTTAATAAAGACCAAACTAAAAGAAAAATTAGCAGTCCAAATACTGCCAAGGATATGTACTGTATTTTGCTAATTTTTCTTTCTAAAATCATAAATTAACTTTATGTGTGCCGTGTCTAAATTCACCTATTATTTTATCATTTCGAAATACCTTTCCATCCCATCCGTAAAATTGTCTAAAAGGCGTTAATTTTTCTTTTGGATAAGATCGCGAAAAATTAAGCTGAAAAATATCATGTGGTTGCACTGAAATAGGTTTTTCAATCGGCATATAGCAGTGCTTCCAACAGTCCGATGTTTTTCTTTCCGCTATATCATCTCCGGAAATATCAAGTGAGATATTCGTTGATAAATTAGCGATAAAATAACCCTTGACGCCGGTCAGTATTCCAGCTTTTTCTATCTCGTATTTAATTTCCGTCTGATATACCGCTTCATCTGCGCCGTCAAAATGAAAAGCTTTAGCTAATGCTGGTTTGGCTAGATAAGAACTAATTGGGATGACCGCGTCGTAATAAATATCAAATTGGTTTTTAATACCGAGTTTATTGAGCAAATCTGTTAATCCATACTTCACGCTTATGCTGCGACATTTTTTCTCGATTATCTGCTTATGAATTGCTTGGGAGGAAATCGGAACTAAATAAGTTTTAATTTCTTTGGGTATAAACACTCCACCGCTCAATAAAAATCTTTTTCTGGCGTCGTTTAAGATTGGCGTCATATCCTCATTATCACCAAGATTTCCAAGAATTTCTGAAAGGATAATATCTGCTTTTTCTGGTAATTCAACCTCATATGAAATTTTGTTGATAGGTACGAATCTACCACCTAGATTTGCTTTTTCAATTCTTTTTTGGGCCAGCTCCAAAATTTTTTTATTGACATCAATGCCGTATACCTTTTTCGCACCGGCCTCCAAGGCCCATTGAGCCAGAATACCCGTTCCAGTACCTATGTCAACGACTATGCTATCGTGCTTAATAACCTCTTTAATTGCCGACTCATAAGCAGTCATTCGCATTTCATCATTCAACATTAGAGCATGAAAATCTTCATCCCATGAAAGGATGTCTTCTGAAAGCGGAAACCATATTTCTTCGCTTCCATATTTCATTTGCCCTAATGTTTGGTATTTCATTTGTAAAGATTTTTTACAAGCGAGGTGTCTATTAATTCGTCGGCACCCACTTTTGTTTTAATAAGCCCGAGTTTTAGCCAAAGGTCGCTAGCAGTTTGTACCAATTTTTGAGCAGGCGAATTTTCTGGCACGAATAATGACAAATTATCCTCATAGCTTAACCAGCTAAAGGTTGGCAACTGGTCTTTGACTTCTTGGTCTGTAATTTTAAATTTATTTGCGATGATTCCGACAGCCTCGTTCTGATTTTCTGAAATCCACTGCTCCGCCGCAAATAACGCTTTAAGAACTGCTTTAATGTCTTGCGGTCGATTTTTTACGACTTCTTCGCGAAAAATCAAGTAATCTGGAAAAACTTGCATTTGTTTTGAGCTGATAAGTAAATGGCCGCCCTCGCGCTCGCTAGCCTTTGAAAGCCATGGTTCCCAAGTAACTGCCGCGTCAACTTTTCCAGCGACAAAAGTCGCGCCCGCGTCTGGGGCAATTTCATTTACTACCGTCAAATCATTTGTGGTCAATCTATTTTGATCAAGAAAATACGAAAGGAAAAAGTGCGAAGGAGAGCCAACCTCAAAAGCAACTTTTTTCCCTTTTAAACCAGAAATATCTTTAATGTCTTTTGAAGCCACAATACCATCGGCACCTTGGCTTGAATCGGTAATTGCCACGGCTTTAACTTTTACTCCGGCATCGTTGAGGACAATAATGGTTTCTGGTGTAAAAGATATTGCGTCAATTTTATTCGTGTTGATAAGCTGTTTTCCTGTCGCATTATCATCAAAACTAACCAACTCAACATTTACTTTTTCGGCACCAAAAAATCCTTTCTCTTTCGCAATATAATATTCTCCGTGTCCGATCCATGGATTTAAACCAATTCTGATTGGTTGGCTCGTTGTCGGTGGTTCTGATTTTTGAGAAGCGTTATACCATAGTATAAAACCGACCACTAAAACGAGAATTATTAAGTTTCCGACCCAAAATTTTTTCATATTTTTGAAGTATTTTAATTAACAAACTTCACTAACACGACCTATTTATAGTTTATCAAATTTTTCAAAGGGAGTAAATCATTGCGCGCACTGGGTGGGTGGGGCAAGCAATGTAAGTCGCCGCCGAAAAAAATCTGCCGCCGAAAGCGAGGGCGCGGCGGAAGGGGGGTGTGGGGGGGATTCCGCCGCGCCCGAGCCGAAGCGAAGCCCCGCCGCCCCGCGCGGTTGAGCGTGGAGTCAAGCAGAAAAATTTTCTCTTCCTTTTAAAAGAAAGGATTGGCGCGCGTAAAATAAAAAATGTAGAGAAAATTTTTCTGCGAGGCATGCGAGCGGAGCGAGCGACGGCGGGGCGGAGCGATTGATTTTTTAGGAATTTTTGATAAAATAGGTTCGAGCGAAATCATAAATATACTCCAGGATTTGATTTTCCATTCGTTTAGGGCTTGAAAACTCACGATTTTGTTTCGGAGAGTCCAGTTCGAGCCGATTTTTTGCAAGAAGCTTCGCTTCTCTTCCAAATTTTCGCCGATAGCGATTTTTTCCGCTTGGTTAGACAGGAACAAAATCAGTAAACAAAATAGTAACAGACAAAACAGATAGCAACAGCTATTCGTATAATGATTTAGCCAGGCCAGAAGCTGAAAAATTAAAAGGACAAGCCGTTGAATTGACGGGTCTGCTCGCCGCCAATTTATCACAAATTGACGGAGTTAAATTTTGGATTTTGGATAAGGAACACAACCTTGAAAATAACCAAAAATATGAGTGGTTCTGGGCAACCACGGCACAGCCGGAACAATTACCAGCAAAATACGAGGGGGGGTTGGACGCGTTATATGTTTGAAAAATACGCTGATTTAAATTCGGAAAATATCGATTTTGATAAAACCGTTTTCACTATCAAAGGTAAATTCTTGGGTCCGGACTGTACATTTTATGATAAAAAAGTTTTTGGTAAAATGGTATGCATACCAAATATTGCAGTTGGAAGTATATTGTTAATCAGTAATAAATAATATTTTGAGCATAAAAAAATATGTCGAAAAATAATCTCAACATAAAAATACTGTCTGTTGGTGGTCGTGGAGCCAATATTCTCGATAGATTAAATTCTTTTGATGATATTGGAATAGATAGAATCGCCGTTGCATTAAATAGTAAGGTTTTTTCGAGAATACGAGTAAAGCAAAGGATTGAGTTAACAAAAGAATATAACTTGGATAAAGTTGAAAATATAGAAACGGTGGTCAAACAATCAATAGAAGAAAAACGTGGTGAAATAGAAAAAAGTATACGCGGTGCAAACGCTCTATTCTTAATCGGTAATTTAGCCAACGATACGACCCATTATCAAGTCGCCCAAATTGCAAAAATTGCGAAAGAAAATGATATTTTAACATTTTTTGTTGGAAGTACCCCGTTTCCTTTTGAAGGTAAAAATAAAATTGATTTAGCTAATAAAAATAAGGAATTTTTGGAAAATTATGTTGATGCTGTGCTAGTGTTAGAGAGCTCAAAAATAATGATGAACAAAATATCTGCTAACGAAGCTTTGACAAGAGTGGATAAACTACTTGGCGAAATGATTTCGTCTTTGGTTGATTTGGTAATGAAGTTTGGGGTAGTAAATGTTGATTTTGCGGATTTAAAAAGTACTATCCAAAATGCTGGTGAAATCTTTTTTAATTCTATCGACGGAACAAAAAGTGACGTGGGTGGTTTGGTGAATGATTTATTTGTCAAAAATCAGTTTGCTAATAAAAATAACAAACTAAAAAAAGTTCTTTATGTTATTTACGCTGGAAAAGATGTCTTAATGGAAGAAATTGGTGTTATTGGTGAAAAGCTAAAGGAAAATTTGGATAGTAATGCTAGAGTAATTTTCGGGGTGATAAATGAAGAAAAAATGGGGGATAGACTTAAAATTGTATTAGTCGGTTGCTAATTAATAAGCATTTTTAAGATTGCGAGCAATGTGTTATCTGTTAGGAAAACTTTTTAAATTGCGTTATTAAATTTGTCTGGTGCGTTGTGATTTTTTAGTATAATTGATTGCTGCGGCTGTTTTAATAAAAAAGAATAAGCCGTGTCTTATTCTTTTTATACTTGTCGGATCCTGCCTATTTGCCGGTTATCAAATCATTAATTGATCTGACACCGGTTTTTTCTTTATAAGTGTCCCAACGCATATCGTTTCTAACACCCAGATCAATTTGATATATGTTTTCAATTGTACGAATTAGAGTGTCACCACGCTTTGCTCGGAGTGGGCCGTGTTCATTTCGTGAACGACAACCTTGCATTCCGGGCGCATCGTTATAACAGCAATTAGACATAGTAAATTAATTTAATTAAAAGTAGGTTAATTTTTCGCAATGTCGATGTGGTAAAATCACGGTACCTCATTGTGTCAGTAATCAAGCATGGGTATTACTGTGTAACCAGTTTTCTACTTCAAATTTTAGCATATTCGTGTATTTTGTCAATAGAAATACTTAACCCACCATGTTAATAACTTTCTTGACATGTTAGTCATCGTAGTGTAATATGAGATTATAATGGTGGACACATAATGTTTGTATGGAAATTTCCTTTAAAAATGAAAAGCTGAAAAAACTTTGCGAGGACTATCATGATTTGAGCAGAGAATATGGCAATAAACAGGCTGAAAAAATAATGCAGAGAATTAGAGAACTACAGGCTTTTGAAAATTTATATGACGCCTCTAAATTACCACAACTCAAACTTCACCCACTGAAAGGTAATTACAGTGGCTGTTTCGCTGTCAATTTGATTCAGCCATATAGAATGATTTTTGAGCCACTAAATGGCGCAGTAGCTGATTATACAACAATTACGAAAATAAAAATTATCGAACCTAGAACTGATTATCATTAATATGTTTTTAAGCGAACACTACAATCCAAACAAAATTTTTCATCCAGGTGTGACTCTACAAGAAACTTTGGATTCTTTTGAGATGTCTCAAATTGATTTAGCTCTTAGGACCGGACTAACACCAAAAACAATAAATGAAATCATACAAGAAAAAAATCCAATTACACCAGAAACTGCCATAAAGTTTGCAAGTGTTTTTGGTACATCGGCAAATTTTTGGAATAATTTACAAAGAAATTATGAAGCGGACTTAATTCGTCTTGAAGAAAATAAAAAACTTAGTGACGAGACCATCCATTTAAATAGATTTTCAATCTGTTATACCGAATTAATAAAGATCGGGTGCGTTAAAAATACTAGAGACAAAAAAGAAAAAGTAAAATCTTTACTAAATTTTTTCAGTGTCAGTTCTTTAAGTTTAGTGCCAAATATACAAGTTGCAGCTTTTAGACAGTCTAAACATGAAAATGTTAACAAGGAATCCTTAGCAGCTTGGTTGCGCTGTGGTGAGTTGGTGGCACAAAAAATAGAGACACTGGGTTTTGACAGAGCGCTCCTACAATCGTCTATTCCAAAATTAAGATCTTTGACGAGAGAAGAAGATTCCAAAAAATTAAATATAGAGTTAGAAAAAATTTGTACAGGGTTTGGTGTCGCATTAGTAGTGGTTCCATATTTTAAAAATACCCATGTTAACGGTGCTGCATGGTGGGTAAACCAAGATAAGCCAATAATCCAACTGAGTTTTAAAGGACATTGTATTGATAGTTTTTGGTTTACGTTTTTTCATGAAGTTGGACATTTATTGAAACACGGAAAGAAAGAGCAATTTATCGATTATAAAAAAAGTGGCAATGATCATGGTTTAGAGCTTGAGAATGAGGCTGACAAGTTTGCTAATGATACTTTGATACCGCAGGGACAGTATGATGATTTTATTGGAAAAAAGGATTTTAGACCAAGTTCGATAGATAGATTTGCCACAGAAGTTGGAGTTTCGCCATCGATTGTAGCTGGAAGAATTTGTTATACTTATAGAAAAAGTAAAAAGATATGGAAAATTTTATCTCCATTGAGAAAAAGATACGTGATTAGTGTGTAGTTGGCGCGCCAGCTTCGCTGGCACAAAAAAACGCCGCTCACCAAAAGAAAGCCCCCCAATTTTTAAAATCGCAATCACGAACGAGTCGTGACAAAGGCGGACGGGCAAAAAATTCCCTCCCCCGACCCCTTCCTTTTTTGCCCGTCCGTTGGTTCGTTGTTCGCCCCCCCTCGCCGTTTCGTTATTTGTCCCGAAAAAACGTCCGAACTTTTTCATAAACACAGCTCCAAAATTTGACTTTCCGGTTTTTGACCAAAAATACTCCCTTTAAAGGAGTATTTTTGCTTGAAACCTTGACAAAAAACATAATACAGTGTATAATATACAGTGTATAGTATACAACCTATGAAAACAGACACCAAACAAAGAATTTTAGCTTATATTATTGACAATAAGCGTGTTTCCCCTAAGGAAATTGTCAGTTATTTTGGTTTAAATGCGACTGGTATTTTTAGGCATTTAGGCGATTTAATCAAACAGGGCTTGATAATTAAACAAGGAAAACCGCCTAAAGTGTTTTATTTGTCAATGAATAATAAAAAACAAGATTCATCCATTATTCAAAATGGCTTTATTTGGAATGAAAATCGAGCTGGAATTTTGCCGCCATCAGAAGTTTATTGCCCAACGCGCGATGTGTTTCAAGCGCGATTGGATCATTTGTTGGCAGACTGTTTACGTCAATTTGATGAAAATTTATCCTATTTACTAACTGCCGTAGTAGGTGAGATTGGCAACAATTCTTTTGACCATAATCTGGGGAATTGGCGCGATGTTGCCGGAATATATTTTGTCGCGGATTTAACCGCGCGCAAAATTTTAATATCTGATCGAGGCCAAGGTATTTTTGCGACCATCAAAAGAGTCAGGCCAGAAATCAAGAATGACATTGAGGCCATTAGAATCGCTTTTACGGAAAGAATTTCCGGCCGCGCGCCGGAGCAAAGAGGCAATGGTTTGAAATTCGTAAAAAAGATTTTTGAACAACAAGGCTGGCAGCTAAATTTCGGATCAGGACAAGCTGTTTGCCATATTGAGAGTGAATTAACATCTTTTGCAAATCAAAAAAAAGAAATTCGCGGCATCATTGCCTTAATTAAATTTTAACATTCAATATGAAATTGGAATTAAAAAAATTTGGTAACATTTTAAGTTCAAGACCGGCTGGCCGAGACGCATGGCTTTCAGCCCAGGCCTATCTTTTTGATAAGCTCAAACCAAAAGAAAAAATAGAAGTGGATTTTTCCAACGTGTCTGTGTTGAGCCCCTCTTGGGCCGAGGAATTTCTAACACAACTTAAAAAAAAATACTTGGAACAGGTCGTTTTTTTACCGTCTGATAACCCATCGGTAAAGGCGTCATTGGAGATTATTGAAATATAAAGCAAGATAATCAAAAATACTCCCTTTAAAGGAGTATTTTTGATGGTTGCGGGACCCGGACTCGAACCGGGAACCTCCAGGTTATGGGCCTGGCGAGCTGCCAATTGCTCTATCCCGCTATTTAAGCATAGATTAAGTATAGTGGTTTTAAGCTGACTTGTCAAGCAGGTGAAAATCTGATAATTTTAAGTGGTGAACCGAGCTTGGAAGGGTCGCATAGTGGTCTAGTGCGGCAGTTTCGAAAACTGCTGTGTCCGCGAGGGCACCGTGGGTTCAAATCCCACCCCTTCCGCCAATTTTCAGAATTCGGAATTATGCCAACAAAATGCAAACTCAATATCGCCATTCTCTTTGGCGGCCGCTCGGCCGAGCACGAGGTCTCTTTGCAATCAGCAAAAAATGTTATTTCCGCGCTGGATAAAACAAAATACAATCCCATTCCGATTTTTATTGATAAATCCGGCCGCTGGTTTTTAAATGATAAATCAGGCGATAAGATTGCCCTGCTTCCTCAAAGCAACGGAGAAATTACCAATCTAGCACATCCTCAAAAAAAACAAAAAATTAACGCGGTTTTTCCAATTTTGCATGGCCCATTTGGCGAAGACGGCACGGTGCAGGGACTTTTAAAATTAACTAATGTGCCTTTTGTCGGCGCGAGCGTTTTGGGTTCGGCAGTAGGCATGGACAAAGATGTGATGAAACGACTGTTGCGAGACGCCGATATCCCCATTGGCAAATTTTTAGTTTTTAAAAAAACAGATAAAATCAATTTTGAAAAAAATGTTAAACGACTGGGTCTGCCATTATTTATCAAACCAGCCAATTTGGGCTCATCAGTAGGTATTAGTAAAGTAAAAAACAAAAATGAATTTACCAAAGCAATCGCTTACGCTTTTAAATACGACACCAAAATTTTGATTGAAGAATTTATTAACGGACGAGAAATTGAATGTTCTGTGTTGGGAAATGACAAACCAATCGCTTCAATACCCGGAGAAATTATTCCCAGCGCCGAATTTTATTCTTACGACGCTAAATATATTGACGATAAAGGCGCGCGATTGGAAGTACCGGCAAAATTAATCAACGCGACGCGCGTGAAAATCCAAAAACTGGCAGTAAAAGCATTTCAAACATTATGTTGCGAGGGCATGGGCCGAGTGGATTTCTTTTTGAAAAAAAATGGCCAAATTTTTGTCAATGAAATAAATACCATTCCCGGTTTCACCGCGATCAGCATGTACCCGCGGCTTTGGGCAGAGAGCGGACTTAACTATACTAAATTGACAGACAAACTAATACAACTGGCCATAGACAGATTTATCAAAGAAAATAAACTGAAAACTTCGCGCTAAATTTAAAGAGGATTGACAAAACTATTCTGTGAATAAGTTGATTGTGATATAATAAAATTATCATTTTAATTATTTTTAATCTTGACTCAAAAATATGAGGACACTCCTTCATAAGTCGGGGCTAATGATGGCGTTTGCCGCGCTTGTTGTTAGTCTTTTTTTAGTTGGGCAGGCCTTGGCTCAAACCACCTGTTCAGCTGACCAAGTAATGTGCTACCCAAGCAGTGGCGGAACAGGTTGGTGCCAAATGTCACCATGCCCCACCTATGATACATCATCCTATACTCCACCAGCAACAACAACTGATCCACAAACTCAATGCACTAGCCAAAGCGGCGAATGGTGTGCCTCAACCGGTGGTGGAACCGGCTGGTGCGCGACTCCTCCGAGCTCTTGCCCAATAAATGACCAAGCAACTTGCACTTCCAAGGGCCGTAGTTGGTGCACTCCGCAATCCGGGGGCATGGGTTGGTGCACTTACAGCGCTACTGAAAAATGTCCGGTATACAACGAAGCCGACTGTACATCACAAGGTCAAACTTGGTGCGTGTCTCCAGGCAGTTCCACTACCAGTGGCTGGTGTACCAGTAATTGTCCTTACTCTACCACGGCTCAAACTGACGCCAAAACCACTTGCACCAATTCCAATTATAAATGGTGTTTGAATTCTGATGGCGCTACCGGCTGGTGTTCATATAACTCATCGGCCACATATACATGTCCGGCCTATGATGCGGCTTCTTGCACAGCTCAAAGCGGTGAATGGTGCGCGTACTCTTCCAGCACTGGAGGATGGTGCGCGACCAATGGCTCTACTTGCCCGATCAACGACCAAGCCACCTGCACATCAAAAGGCCGTAAATGGTGCACCAGTACTTATGGCAGTGGCTGGTGTACAGCAACGGCAACGGAAACTTGTCCGAGCACAAGCACTGAAACACCTCCTGTAACTCCAGTAAATTTTACTTGGCCAAGCACCCAAACAGAGTGTGAAAAATATCTGGGAAAATGGTGTCCGAGCACCGGTAGTTACAATTATTCCGGCTCCTGCAATATGGCCAATCAGGTCTGTTGGGTATCGCCAAAAGCTGGATATATGTCTTGCTGGGATAATACGCAAGTGCCGTCCGGCTCAACCTGTCCTACCACGCCTTCAACTGAATCTGATTGCACTGGCAAAGGATATAATTGGTGCAAATCTTCTTCTTCCTACTCCTCCTATTCCAGCGGATGGTGTAGCGCCACTCCATGCTCGGTAATGCCACCGACTGGCCAAATGACTTGTCCGGATAACAAATCATTCGCCACCACTATAAGTGGATGCCCCACAAAAACAACAACAATCACTCCAATACCTGAACCCATCACCACCTACTGCCCTGATGGTTCCAGAAAAGTTGTTGGCGCTCCGTGTCCATCTTCATATACTTGTTCCAACGGCACAATCGTCAAAACCTCTGACCAATGTCCTAAACAAGAAGATCAGGTAACCACCTGCCTTAACAAAGGCGGCAACTGGTGTTATGACAACAATACCACTAAAAATGGCTATTGCATTTCTGGCGGATCCTCTTGCAAACCAATTCCAACTGTAGAACCGATGCCCCTGCCGCAAACACCAACTGAAACACAACCTGTGCCCAAAATAGAACCGGCTCCATCACCTGACATGTTTAAACAGATTGAACGGGAGAAAAAAGACATACTTCGCGAACTCCGTATGTTTGAAAGATACTTTAAAAAATTAAAAGATAGCGCCATGCTCTCAAAAATCGCAGCTTTGAGCGACAAAATCCAAAAAGTTGATTCCAAAATCACCGATGTAATGAGCGTGATGGAGGTCATACGCGAAGAAATGCAAATTATGCGTGAGGCCTATCAAGATGCCATTGACAGCGACAACCAAATTAATGAAAGGGAGCGCGATGAAAAATTCCAAAAACAAGCATTACGGGACATGAAGAATGGCGTTAAAAATTTTGAAAAATACATCAAAACACTGGACACGCGCATAGCCAGTTTGGAAAAAAAGGGATTTATTGTTGATACGACTGCGAAAGACACTCTGGCTAAAGCCAAAGAATTGATTGCCAATGCGAAAACGGCCACCACTTATGATGAAATCAGAGATATTATGGAACAACTACCTGCCTTAGTTGAAAACCTGAATGACTTTATGCCGCGATTGGAACAGCTCGCTCGCATTCCGCAAATTCTCAAAATGATTACGGCTCGCATTGCTACCACCGAACGGTTGGTTGTTCAAACGGAAAAAACAGCCGCCCGGCTCAAATTTGATGCCACGGAAGAAATCCAAAAAATGAAAACATTGTTGGATGAAATAAAATCGGCCATAGAACAGATCAAATCCGCCTCATTTGAAGATGATTTATTCTCGTTCATCCAAGACAATGTTTTGGAAAAATTGAATGACATCCAACAAATTTCCGATAACCTGAAAAATGTCGCGAGCGTGAAAAAATTTATCAATCAAGCGGCGGCCAATGTGAAAAAACATGAACAGCGCATTATTAAACTGGAAAAAAAAGGCGAAGATGTGAGCGAAGCGCAATTCCTGCTGGATGAAGCCAAAACACATCTTGATGACTTACGCGCCTTGGCCAGTCAAAAATTAACCGAGGACTCCGCTCTGGAAATCATTGAACATCTGCGCGCTTTGACCGACACAATGGATCAACTGGCTGAATCTTTGAAAATCGTGACACCTGATGCCTTGGAACAACAATTAAAAAAATCACTGCAAGGCGTCGGCTCCACCTTTAAACAGTTTGAAGTGAATGAAATTGAAAAATTAATGGTTAAAGCGTTTCATGTGGCAAATTACTTCCGTCTCTCGCCTCAACGCTCGCTCGCGATCTTAATGGAATAGCTTAATATCACTAACACCCATCCTTTGACTGGATGGGTGTTTTGTTTTACAATGCATTTATATATGTTGATACTTCTCCACGGTTCGGACACTTGGCGCAGCCGCAAACAATTAAAAAAAATGATTGAAGAATTCAAGGCCAAACGCGACCCGTCGGGTTTGAATTTGAATATTTTTGATGCGTCCAAAGCCGAAGGGGCTGAAATGCTTGAGGCCATGGTTACGAGCCCTTTTTTATCTGAAAAACGGCTTACTGTATTGGAACGATTATCCGAAAGCAAAAAAAAAGACTTGTGGGCCAATCTTTTGGAATTGATAAAAAACAAAAAAATGCCGGACACATCAGTTGTCATTTTTTGGGAAGGCGAAATCAAATTAAATTCTCATCCTCTTTTTGAAACACTAGCTAAACAAAAATTCTCGCAAAAATTTGAAACACTATCCGGCGTAAAATTAAACCAATGGATTAAAACGGAAATTACCAACCGTAATTTGGAAATTGAACCGTACGCCTTGACGGCATTGACCAATTATCCTTTTGACAGCTTGTGGCAGATTATCAATGAACTTGATAAAATAGCGGCGTATTTGTCCAAAGAAACGGACAAAAAAATCACGCTCAAACATGTGAATCTTTTCTTGGATGAAGCCAGCAATGATAATATTTTCCATTTTCTGGATGCCCTTGTCGCGCGGCGAGCCAAAGAAGCAATAAAACTTTTGCATACTCAATTTGACAATGGCGAGGAACCGGGAAAAATTTTCAATTTAATTGTCGGGCAATGGCGCAAACTTTTATTAATCAAGGATTATTTTTCTCTTAATCCCGGCTCAACCTCTGACAACGCCGCAAAGGCATTGGACATTCATCCATTTGTAGTTAAAAAAACCCTGGCGATTTTACCGGGATTCTCATTTGCAAAATTAAAAGAAATTTATCGCGAACTGTTGGATATTGATCTCAAAGCCAAAACAGGTGAAGGAGATTATGCCTCATTTTTGGAAATGCTCGTGGCCAAAATCTGCCAATAACAAAAAATCCCCCAAAGGGGATTTTTTTATTTTATCGCGTTAATCTTTGCCATCAATCTTGACTTCATCCGATTGGCCGTGTTTTTCTTTAACACATTTCCTTTCACTGCTTTGTCGCAGGCCTTTTGCCACTCCACTGCCAATTTTTTCAATTCATCTTTGGCTTTGACTTGAAGCGCTTTGATAATTTTTCTCATCAAAAGATCGAGTCCAGCCTTGATTTTCTCGTGTTTGGCTGTGGCTTTTTTTGTTTGTCGCAAGGCCTTAATGGCCGCTGGTTTATTAGGCATAACTGCTTAAAATATAGATAGATTATGTATGATTAATAGTATATAAAAATAAACAAAAAATGTCAAGCGCCTACTCCTCCACCATTGGCTTATCAATCAAAATCGTTTCAATCTGGCTCTCCCCTCCGCTTATTTTTGCAACATCTTTATCAATCTTTTTAAATTCTTTGTAAGATAAATTATACGCGTTCACAGCCGTGCCCAAATGCCCGCCAAGCTTTTTCATGTAATCATCATAGGATAACAAGTGCTTGCCCAAATCCCCTATTCTTTTAATAATATCTTTAATTGATTCCTCCATTTGCAAAGCCCTCAATCCTTGAAGCACTGTTTGTAAATACGCCAAAAATGAAGTTGGAGAAACAATGATAACGTGTTTTTCATTGGTGGCATATTCAATCAGATCCTTGGTGTTAACTTTAATACCGCCGACTTGATTTATGAGCAGATCATAATAAATCGCCTCGGCCGGAATAAACATAAAAGCAAAATCCGTAGTGCCCTGATTCGGTTTGACATATTTGGCTGTTTCATCAATTCGATTTTTCAAATCTTGTTTAAAAAGTTTTTCCAATTTTTCTTTTTCCAAAGAATCCTTTTCATTGATAATGCGGTTGTAATTTTCCAAAGAAAATTTGGAATCAATCGGAATAATTTTATCTTTCACAAATACTGCCGCGTCCACGATTAAATCATGTCCGTCTTCATCCTGCCCCAAATTGTACTGCATGGCAAAACTTTTCGGCGGCAAAACATTTTTCAAAACCGTCTCTAAATAATACTCGCCGAGGATTCCGCGCTGTTTGGGATTTTTTAAAATATCTTCCAGTGACTGCAATTGTTCGGCAAAACTAGCCACATTTTTATTGGTTTCCTCCAATTTGGTTAATTTTTCCGTCACTTCCTGAATCACGCGCGTGCTAATACCATATTGCTGTTGCACTGATTTATGCGTCTCAGTCAATTTCAAATCAACCGCGCGCGTCAGCTCAACAAGTTGATTTTGTAATAACAAAAATCCTTGCTGGTCTTTTGGTTGATTAAGCGCCTGTAATTTTTTGTATAATAAAAATAAAACAACCGGAGTGATTATCAAAAACGCGCCTAAAATGATAAAAATTATATTTTGCATATACTTCATTTTAACCGTTTTGAGCTAAAAAAACAAGAGAATAAAAAAATCCCGCGATCGCCTGAGTGGCAATGCGGGGGTGTTGGCTTTACTGGAATGATTAAACTAGGACGATCGAAGGAAGAGCTGGGAATCTCGATTAAGCGATATTAATGACATTGGGGCACCTTGAGCTTGATCCAATATCCTTTGAAGTTTATCCTCGGCTGTTCTATTCTCGCTTGAATCTTCAGCCCGCGCCAATTTGAGCATCACGGTTCGCAAAGCGGCTTTCAAGCCACCGGCATACACTTGCCCCTCATTACAGGTGCGAAGCAACACTGTTCCAGCCCAACCAATGTCTCCACCGATAACAAACTTCTCCAAAATACCATCAAGCCCAACAATGAAACTTCTGAGCAGACCGCAATGAATGGGAATTCGGCTATTGAATTCCACAACTTCTTCGCAGTCCAACACTTCAAGCTGCGCTTCACCCTTATCACCGCGGACAAAAAGTCCATAGGCACGGCGACCTCGATCGTCAATGTAGCTAATAAACCACACTGTTCCAACCGCCGCCCTAGCCAAAAGATCCTTTGCTTTTTTACTCGCCTTGTCACTTGATGATGAAGCTGCAGCAACATCCTTCTGTACTTGCTTCTCAGCTCGAGAGTCGGCATTTTTGGGCTTATTGCTCTTAACAAGCATAACCAGAATCACGCCGCAAACTAGAGCCGTGAGTACAAAGAACATTATCATTCCGCTCATTTGAATCCCCCTTATTGTTAATTTGTTTTCCTCCAATGTTCCTGCTTAAATACTAACAAAATGTTATCCCGATTGTCAAACTGACCAAGATGTGATTAAATAGAAGGAATGATTGTAGTGAAAAAAAGAGCGAGAAAATGATTTTAAGCTGAAAGAATGGCGATAATAATTTGACGACGCTTGTCAATTCACAAGATTAGCTAAAAATATAAAAATAAAGACAAAAAAAGGCCATAAAATTGTTTCAAATGAAACTGCATGACTAGAAAGTGCTTGCCCCCATAGTTCAACGGATAGAACAGGCCCGTCCTAAGGGCAAGATGTGTGTTCAATTCATGCTGGGGGCAAAAAACAACAAATGACTGATCCAATGGGCCCATAGTAAAGTGGCATTACGTGGCATTCGCATTGCCAAGGCCCGGGTTCGATTCCCGGTGGGTCCACCAAAAATTGTATAGACTATACTATACAATTTTTTGTTTGCTTAAAAATTTGTATACACTATACTATACAAATGAAACTGTGGATAACTTTTGAACAACCTGTGAATAAGTACCAAAACAATCTTTACTATGGCTTGGTTTATAAAATGGACAAAAGGGAATAATGGATTCGCTTTTATGCATTTTTGCACTACGGACTCATCACCGCGACCCTGCCGGCAGGCAGACCTGTCTGCTAATAGGCAGGTGCAAAAAAGATATAAACGCGCTCCTTTAATAAAAAGTATGGCTTGAGGATGGTAAAGAGTTGGAATCCAGTAACATTATCAAAAAAATGCCAATCTAAAAAGTTCCACAAGAAACTAAATCTTAACACAAACTTCTTTCTTTTTTTCTCATTTTTTACTAAATAACAACAATATCTTGCGTCGGAAAATAAATAATACTACAAAATAACTTTTATCCACCTATGTTTTGTATTAGTTAAGCTACATATGGTATAATCTTACCAAGAGCCCTTTTTTATGCTTAAATACAAAAAACACTCCGGTTTTACGCTTATCGAAATGGTGGTAAGCATTGGCATCATGATTTTAGTCATGCTTGGCATTTTTGGCGCGTTTCAATATACCTATAAAATCATCTACCGCGGCAAAATTCAGGTTTTATCTACACAACTGGCCAATGAACAGCTGGAAATCATTCGTAATCTGCCTTATGAAAATGTTGGAATTGCCAATGGCATACCTTCCGGTGTTCTGACTTATGAACAAACCAAAGTGCGCAATGGCGTGACATTTAAGCTCACAACCACTGTCCGCAACATTGACGATCCTTTCGACGGCACTATTGGCGGCTCGCCCAATGATTTATCCCCAGCTGACTCCAAACAAGCCGAAGTAACTGTGGCCTGCACATCCTGCGCTATGCAAACCACAGCAGTTATCTTAAACACACGCGTGGCGCCGGAGGGCTTGGAAAGTGGCACTGGCGGCGGAGCTTTGTTTATTTCCGTGTTTGATTCTGCCGGCAGCGCAATAGCTCAAGCCAATGTGCATATTGAAAAAGATGAAAACAAAGATGGAGTTGCGGAATTAACAATTGATGATGTGACCGGCAATAACGGTGAACTCCGCTTGATTGATATCCCGCCGGCAGTGGAGGCATTTAAAATTACAGCCACAAAAAGTGGCTATTCAGCTGATAATACTATTTCAGCAAATGAAAGCAATCCAAATCCTTTAAAACCACCGGCAACTGTCGCGGCGCAAACAGTAACGAACATTAGTTTTTCAATTGATAAAATCAGCAGTTTTAATTTAAAAACACAAAACATCCTTTGTTCGGCAATATCCAGTGTTTCAATTGATGTAAATGGTTCAAAAATCATTGGCGCGAATCCTGATATTTATAAATATGATGAAACTGTGAGCACCAATAGCGACGGCCAAAAAACTTTATCCAACATGGAATGGGATACATATTCTTTCGCTTTGCCAAGCGCGTCATCATACGACATTTCCGGCAGTATTCCAACATTGCCTGTTGCTTTGGCTCCAAATTCGCAGCAGGACCTAACTTTCATTTTAAAAAGCCACACTACCAATTCACTTTTGGCAACAATAAAAGATAGCGCCACAAAATTGCCATTGTCGGGAGCGAAAATCACAATTACAAAAAATACTTTTACTGATGATTTGACCACCGGCCATGGATATTTGCGGCAAACCGATTGGTTTGGTAGTTCCGGTCAAGCGCAATTTATTGATGAAACAAAATTTTGGACGCAAGATGGCAATGTTGAGATAGATAATCCGGCAGGGGATTTATTTTTATCAAAATTCGCTGGCAAATACTATTTAACAGGCTCCTTGGAGTCGTCAACTTTTGACACCGGCACAGCCAGTAATTTCACTAATTTAATTTGGGAGCCATTGGCTCAGCCACCGGCTTGCGGAACAACACCGGTAAAATTTCAAATCGCCACAGCCGTTGCGGCCGCGCCGGAAACATGGAACTACAAAGGACCGGACGGCACGAGCGCGACTTACTATACTGCTAGTGATTCCAATATCTCTTCAGCTCATAACGGAGATAGATATCTGCGTTATAAACTATTTCTAAATACTGACAGCGATAAATGCACGCCGCAGGTGTCAGATGTGGCTGTGAGTTTTACCTCGGGCTGTACTCCGCCAGGGCAGGCCTTTTTCTTTGGCTTGGATAGCGGCACCTACACCGCGACTGTGGAATTAAGCGGTTATCAGACAGTGAACACCGAAGTGGTGGTTAGTGGACGGACGCAAGCGGAGATTTTGATGAGCCAATGAAAAATGGGACGTGATAGACACGCCCCATTCAAAAATTAAAACACATCCACGAAATTCACATCCACTCCTGATAAATCCGCGTTGTTAACCGCCTGCATGCCGACATTAAATGTCTGCACCGTGGAATTACTTATTTTCGGCGCACCGGCGTCAATTTTTAAACCAATCGACGGATAATTCAAAGTATTTTTAGCGTAATTCTTAATTACGCTATTTTTAATTTCTACCTGACTCGCATTTTTCAAATGCATGGCCACGCCGGGCAGAGCCGAGTATTCCAATAACAAATTATCAATAAAAATCGGCGTGTTGTTGATGTAAATAGAACCTTCCGGATTACCGAGTTTGGGCGATTGATTGGCATAATGCACTATTACATTATCAAGAGTAGAGGTAGCGCCTGTTTCAAATCTCATTTGCCCCCATTCCAAGCCATTCTGATTCGGAGTGGAACTGGTACTATCGCCATTGGAATCAAATCCATCACTGTCATCGCGCCATGAGGTGAAAATAATTTTTTTGTCAGACAGACCGAGCGCCTCAATGGCGCCATTCACAATAATGTTTGCTCCGGGTTTCATTTTAAAAATTACGCCGGATTTAATTTGCAAAGTCGCGCCGGCCGTGACCGTAAAGCCATTGGACACCAGTGGCCAATCATTTTTTATCTCCAATGTTCCGCTGGCTGAAATTGCGCCGCCCCAATCAATGGCATTAACAACATTGCCTATAAAATTGTTTCCTTCCAACTTTGGCACAGCATCGCGTACAGCCACCGGGCCGTAAGACGATTGCTTCCACCATTCCAATTTACCATTATCCCAGCCATTATTCTTGAATGTATTATTTTTCAAACTCACATCAGCGCCAGCGGAATGCATTGCCTGCAAGCCGTTATTTTCAAACAAACAATCGCTCACAGCCAGCAGACCCGCGCTCGCCGCCAGGCCTTTATAATTTTGCGCGATGACACAATTACTAAAAGTGCCGGATGAATTTATTAAATTAATCGCCGTGTCCGTGAGCCGCGTCCACTTTACAGTAAGTCCAATTGCGTTGAGAACAGCGCCGTCAGCCAATAACGCGCCATCCGGGTCTGTAATTTTGGAACGATAATTGCCATACAAAATTTGCGTGTTAGCCAAAACGACGCTACTGCCTGGATAAAATTGCAAGCGGTTCCAATCGCCCGGAGCTGGCATTGTTGAATTATCCCAAGGATTGGTATTGCCGCCAACATTGGTATCGCGATAAGAGGTGAAAATAACAGGGGACTCTACCGCGCCTTGTGTTATCAAATTGCCGTAGACAAATAAATTACCACCGCCATTGGCCGGCTTGCCTGATTTAATAATAATGCCGGCTGGAATTGTGAGCGTTGTACCGGTGGCCACAGTAAAATCACCTAGAAAATATGGACTGAATTGCGCCGCAAGTGTTTTGTCCGCGCCGGTAGAGCCATTCAAATAATTAAATGATGAATTGTATTTTTTAGGCGTGCCTGAAATGAAATTATTTTTCGCGTCATGGCCGCGGCGCACCGGCAAACCGGTTGATTGCCAATTTTCAGCCAGATTGCCCGATGCCAAGGGATCAATCCTTTCCATTGACTCTTTGTCATTGTCTGTTTTACCCGCAAACCATTTTTTGGACGCGTCAACTTCGTCCAAAACACGACTTTGAACGTCTTTAAGTTGTAATTTTTCACCGCTGTTGTGGAGCGAGCCGGTAAAAATCAAATCGGCCGCGATGTCGGAAATTGTTTGATCATTGGTGCGTTCCATTAAAAAATATTGTCTACTTTTAATAATCGTGCCGGTGGCAAAAATAGTTTTAATATCATTGCCATCTGACAGAATCCAGCCGGAAGCGTCAAAATCATAATCAGCGGCATTATATAACTCCATCCACTCATCATTGGCATTGGCTTTAGTGCCAGCCCAAGCGATTTCATTGATGACCACGCCGGGCAAGGCAATTTCCTGCGCTGATGACTGCGTCCATTCGCCAACATTACCCAGCGCGTCTATGGCGCGAACACGAAAATTGTATTGTTTGCCAAATTCAATAGCGAAAGCGCCTGTGGTGGAGGCGGTTGATGTTTTCCAATTAGTCCAGGATGATGTCGCCGCGCCAATATCGCTGATTTGATAATCAATGTCATAATTAACAACGCCACTGCCGTTGTTATCATTGCCTTGCCATTTTATCTCCAATTCTTTCGCGGCTTTTCTAACAATAGAAATTTCCGCCGCCGGACCAATAGTGTCTTTGATAATTTTAATTGATGAACTTTGGCTGATGTTGCCGGCAATGTCTTGCGCCGTAAAGGCAAAAATATTTTCACCTTCGTCAAGATTTTTCTCTATATTCCAAGCTGCAACGCCAAATGGAATTTCCGCGTTATTAAGAAAAAGTTTGATGGTGTCGGTGGAAACCGAGCCGAAAAGAGTGAAGACGGATGATGTCGTGTAGCTTGGTGATATTTCCGGAATAATAATAACAGGCGCGGTAGGCGGAGTGGTGTCAGGGGATTGGGTAAGCGGCTCAATGTCATTGCGAGGAGTGGAAGATGACGAAGTAATCTCGTTGTCATTCTGAGGCAAAACCAAAGAATCGCTATTGTCACTTGCAGATGTCCCGCCTCCAGAGCTGCCAGGCACACCTGAAGCCGACTCCGGAGCCGACGACGACCACGCTGATCCTCCACCTGAATACGCCACCGAACCTTTGTTCACATAGCCACCAATTACTTTTTTGTCATTCTGGGCCGCAGATGAAGAATCTTTTGCTACCGATACTGGCAAAGACGGCGCTGTAACAAATCCCGAAAGCAAGCCGCTATCTGTGTCATTCTGAGGTACTACGCCAACACTGTTGTTCAACGTTGTTTTTTGGTCATTGCGAAGCAAAGCAGAAGCAATCCCGCCGCCCTGCAAACCACTGTCATTTTGAGCCGCAGGTGAAAAATCCCTTATCGCCTCAATCACAGCATTGCCTGTTTCTTTAACAATTTGGACTGGCGCTATCGCCAAACCGCGTCCGGTCTGCTCCAAATTTTTCAATTCCTGCGCGAGCACGATATTCGTGGCGAAAAGCTCGGTGAAAAAATCATAAGTAGTTTGAGCGTCACCAACATTCCATAATAGTTTTTTGCCAGCATTCCACAAATTGCCAAGTTGAATGGATGTATTTTGATAAATTTGAGCCAAATTTTCCGCTGTTCCAACTGTTTCGCCTTGCGCGATTCCCAAAGGATTGATCTGCCAAAATGGTTTTGCATACGCCTGCTGTTTTTGTGTTTCTTCAAAAAATAGTTTTATTACACCAGCTCCGGCGCCAATTGCTTTTGGAGCAAGGAGGGAGTAATAATCTAAATTAACGGTATTTTCTATTAACATCTCTCTGTCGGAGAGCACATCTTTCCATTCGAAAGGCGAACCTTTATACAACAATTTATACTCTCTTCCATTATCATTTTTAAAAGCAAACAATTTATTAGCACCGTCGATATCTTTAAAAATTTTGATACCGTCTGACTTTGGATCTAAAAAAATTTTATCAATAGTGTCTGCGCTATAAAAATTATTATTACTATAGTTTGCCAAATAATCAAAATATTTATCCAGTTTATTAAAATAAATCCATTCACCATTAATGGCTTTAAAATTATTTTTTACCCAAACCTCGTATGGATCACCTTCCGGATGCGCGTCGTCCCTAGTGTGCGCCGGAACTGTCATATCTTCCATTAAATGCAAAATATGACCCAAAGCAATCATTGCCTTTTCTTTATTGCCTTTTTGGTAATAATCAATCGCTCTTTGCCATGTCTGGTCGCCTTTTGAATATGATGCTTGATTACTAGCGTTCCCGGCCCATTTTTTAGCTGTGTCATAACTGGATTTTAAACCAACATTATGAATCGGGTCGTAAAAATGATTCATCCACCTAAATGGAGTATCTTCTTCAATCGCGCCTTGCATCAGCCACTTTATTTCTTGACTGGTTAATTGTCCGCCATTCTGATTGTACAATTCAGCAGCTAACTTGGTTAATCCCGGATGCGCGACATTAGTAT
>Ga0209211_10004014_pt1 | contig 23366 bp, 17 predicted proteins | sample RifGroA2_FD_183992 | JGI IMG/M metagenome (GOLD analysis project Ga0209211, IMG submission 183992) | Groundwater microbial communities from Rifle, Colorado, USA - Groundwater A2 (SPAdes) (version 2) | ecosystem: Environmental > Aquatic > Deep subsurface > Groundwater | place: Rifle, Colorado...
AGTTTTCAGTATTGATACAACAACCTCACTTCCTATTTTGGTGCGTAGTCTTTTCTGCAAAATGATGGTTAAAATAATAATCTGCACAATGGCGCTGATAGCCGTGGAGAGCGCTAAGCCACCTTCCCGCAACAACCAAATAAGCGACATATTTAAGATGAAATCCAAACCTACGCATATCGCTCCAATTTTAACCGGCGTGACGGTATCTTTGACTGAATAAAATGCGCGGATCAATACATGCAGTCCACAGTAAGCCCATATTCCAATGGCATAGAAAAGAATTACGTTTGTTGTCCTGTATGCGGATTCTGCATTAAACTGATTTCTTCTGTAAAGAAGATCAACGATAGGTTCCCGAAGCACGATTAAAATCAGAGAAGCAGGTATACCTATAAAGAGAATAAATTTTATTGCTTTATTGAAGGCAATCGAGAAGTTGTTCCAGTCCTCCCGCACTGCATGTGTGGAAAAGAGCGGAAATACAGCCGTAGCCATAGCAATGCCAAAAACGCCCAATGGAAATTGAATCAGCCGATCGCTGTAGTACAGCACAGACGCGGCGCCTGCTTTCATCGGATAATGGATTGTCATCCCTGCGAAGCTGAAGTAGTTTGGACCGCCTTGAGGTGCAGCAAATCCAACGGCAATAAGGCTATCAACCAAGACATTGATCTGAACTACGGCTAATCCAAAAACAATCGGCGCCATGCGTGTTAATACTAATTTCAGACTCGGATGTGAAAATTTTGGGAGAGGGTGATAGTATAATTTTTTTTCCCGCAAAACGGGGATGTGTATTAATACCTGAACTAGACCGGAGAGAAAGGTCGCGATGGCGACTGCATAGATCATCTTTTCCAGTGTCTTTCCTGTGTATGGGGCTAAAACGGCTCCCAGAATCCAGCATATATTCATGACTACTGGCGCAAAGGCAGGCATGAAAAAATGGTGAAGGGTGTTAAGCACAGATCCCATAAACGCCACAAGACAGATGAAAAAGACGTAGGGAAACATAATGATGAGCAATTTATAAACAAGCTGCCACTTTTCATGCACATGAAATATTTTAGGAATAACAAAAAATGAACCTTCACCAATTAAGACAATTCCACCTAAAATAATGATGAGTACTGTGGCTATGACGTTGGCAAAGTCCATAGCTTCTTCTTTGCCGCGTTTTTCGATGTGTTCTGTGAATACTGGAATGAAGGCTGCGCTGAGGGCTCCCTCGCCAAAGAGACGTCTAAACAGATTTGGAATTTTAAAGGCTACCGTAAAGGCATCCCATACCATGCCTGTTCCAAAGATACTGGCGCATATCATGTCCCTAGCAAGACCGAGCAACCGGCTTAAGAAGGTACAGACGCTGATAATCCTTACCGAACGGAATAAATCATGTGATTCAGACATAAATAATTTTGACGATGTTTATAGTATTGGATTCCCCAAGTGTTGCACTTCATTATTGAATGTGCGATTTGAATTTAGTGATTTTGGTAAAAAAATTTTGAATCATGGACTACGTAACAGTATTTGGTGGTATAACACTCCCTTTGGGTATTATGACTATATAATCGCGAATCATGTAATTTTTTTCGTCAAGCCGTTCTATCTTTTTTGTGTTCTCTATGCTCACATTTGCTCCAATATGGACATTCTTATCAATGATTGCTCCTACTATACGGGAATTGTTGCCTATTCCTATATCTGGTATCTTTTTAAACCTATTTGTCCGAATATTGGATTCTGATTCATAATAATCTGCACCCATGATAATAGAATCTTTAATAATAGCGTTTTCACCAATAATACTCCTGCTGCCTATTACTGAATTATGTATTTCTGCATTATTGATAATGCAACCATCTGAGATAATGGATTGGGTAATCTTACATGCGTTGATGATAGATCCTGGCAAGAAAAGCGGGTTTGTGTAGATTGGCGCTTTTTCATCATATAAATTAAAACTAGGGGAAAGAGAAGCCAATTTGAGATTGGCTTCGTAAAATGATTTTATAGTTCCAATATCCTCCCAATAACCGTCAAAAAAATAAGCAAATACACGCCTTTTCTTTATAACTTCAGGGATAATATCTTTGCCAAAATCCGATTTATTTGTTTCTTTTAGTACGTCGTTTAACACCTCCAGGTTGAATATATAAATACCCATTGAGGCAAGGAGGGTGCGGCCTTTGGCTCTAACGCCATGCCTATCAAAAAAAGATGCATCCAGCGAAAGAGAATCAATTGTTTTGTCATCTTTTGGTTTTTCAAAGAAATCAACAATGCGTCCCTGTTCATCAACCTTTAATATACCGAAGCTTTGGGCGCATTTTCTTTCAACCGGAATAGTTGCTATGGTTATTTCAGCCCCTGTTCTGATATGTTCTTTGATGGCCTGTGGATAGTTCATCCTGTAAAGCTGGTCACCCGAAAGTATCAGGGCATAATCAATATTAGGCTGATTAAAAAACCGGAGGTTTTGCCGGACGGCATCGGCTGTGCCCTGATACCAGTCCATGCTTTCGATGGTTTGATTTGCCGCAAGCAATTCAATAAAACCTCTGGAGAAGTTATCGAATTTATATGCCCTTGTTATATGTCTGTGAAGGGATGTTGAATTGAATTGTGTTAATACGTAAATCTTATTCAGATTAGAATTCAGGCAATTGCTGATAGGAATGTCAATAATTCTATATTTGCCAGCGAGCGGAACTGCTGGTTTTGATCTCTCTTTTGTTAAAGGATAGAGCCTTGTTCCACGCCCTCCACCCAAAATTACAGAAATTACATTGTCCATGTTCTATATCACGTTATGCATAGACAACCCCCACCCGCCCCTTTGTTAATTGGGAATAATTGGGTTTTCCATACAACCCTTAATTGTTAATTATTACTTGAAATTTCTAGGCATCAATTTATACTTTTAGCAACTTTTTATTCGCGCAACCGAGACGGTTACGCTACCGGTTTGAAATTCCAGAACATTGGGATATGCCTTTTGACAGCGATATTTGCCAATTGAATAGTTTCCAATAACTAATGATATCAATTGTTATAATGTATATTTTCTAAATAAGGTGAAAAACATTTCCCCCGATTCTCAGCCTTGAGGGTAAATCTACTTACTGAGACAGAGGGAAATAAGTACTTCTCTAAAAGTAAGGGTAGGTATTGACCCCCCCCACTGTGGTTAGAGAGGGTAGGTTTGTTAAATAGTTACTTTTTGTCTGACTTTTTTAGGGGATTCAGATTCAATGCCTATTTCTTCATCGGTGAGATAACAAGCAGGATCATGTTCCCACATGTCGCCGTAATATGCCTCTGCACGCGCCCTGAAATTTCCACCACAGATATTAAGCCACCTGCATTTTGCGCAGCGTCCTTTAATATAAGGATTTTTGTTCTTAAGTTTAGCCATTAACTCATTTGAAGTATCTTCCCATATCTCGCCGAACTTTCTTTTCCTGACATTTCCGAAAGAATATTGCCTCCAGAACTGGTCGGCAAGTACCTCCCCATCCCAGCTTATACAGGCAAGTCCCTTGCCAGAACTATTCCCTTCATTCCACTGGAGGAGTTCAAATACATCTTTTGCCCTCTTTGTGTTTTCCTTCAATAGCCGCAAGTAAACATACGGACCATCCGCATGGTTATCCACGGTAAGCACCTCTATTTTCCTGCCTCTGTCATGCGCTTCCCTGGTTTTATTGATAATGAGATCAACAACCTCACGGGTCTCTTTGTGAGAAAGATCTTCTTCGATTAAGTTAGAACCTCTGCCAGAATATACAAGATGATAGAAGCAAACCCTTGGGATATTTTCTTTTTCAATGAGCTGAAAGATACCTGGAATATCGCGATAATTTCTCTTATTAATCGTAAAACGCAGACCTACCTTGATACCCACAGACATACAGTTTCGTATACCTTCTAATGCAGAATCAAATGCGCCGGGAATGCCACGGAAACGATCATTTGTCTCTTTAAGACCGTCGAGGCTGATTCCCACATAGGAGAGTCCAAATTTTTTTAACTCATGTGCCTTTTCTTTTGTAATTAAAGTGCCGTTTGTACTGATGACCGCGCGCAAACCCTTCTTTTTGGCATAGTCAATCAATTCAAGAAGGTCGTGCCGCATGAGTGGTTCTCCACCTGAAAACAGTATTACAGGAGCGCCATAATCTGCCAGGTCATCCAGCATGGCTTTCGCCTCTTTTGTTGTTAGCTCATTTGGGTATTCTATATCTTTTGATTGAGAATAGCAGTGAATGCATTTTAAGTTGCAACGTTGTCCTACGTTCCATACGACAACCGGTTTTTTGTCCTGAGAGAATTGTAATAGATGTGACGGTAGTTTCTTAGATTCTCTGCCGTATCGTAATGCGTCAGACGGCTCTACAGTGCCACAATATAACTTTGATATGCCTATCATGTACTACATCTCCTGCAAATAGTATTTATGCTAATGTAAAATCTGGTTAGCAACAACGCGTCACCTTAGCGAGTTTATCAGTAAATAAAATCAGCATTATGAAATTATTGTAACTTAAATTAATTATTAAGTAAAAAGGATTTTGTAAATTTAAAAACCTATCTTCCTATTGCGTAGATCTTCCAATTCACACAACCAATATAAAGTGTGTTTTTTGAGCCGATTGCAGGTGAAGAAAGTAATTGTTCGCCAATTGTGGTGCTCCACTTAAGGGTGCCGTCATTATTGACAGCATATAATTTACCATCCCATGAACCCACATAAATAACGTCATTTGCATCAATAGTAGGAGATGCTGTAATTGAATTTTCGGCTTTAAATTTCCATTTCAAGGTGCCATCTTTTTTTATCGAACACAAATTGCCTTCCTGCGTCCCCACGTATACTGTCTCATCTGAAGCAATTGCAGGGGAAGAGTATGTTTGGCTACCTAAATTAAAACTCCATTTCAGCGTTCCGTCTACATTAACGGCATATAGTTTCCCACTTGTATCTGTAACATATATAACACCGCTACCAACCGCCGGCGTGGTGTCTATTTTGCCTTCGGTCTCAAACTTCCACTTTAAGCTCCCATCTGTATTCAATGCATACAGATGTTTGTCCCGAGAGCCGATATAGATGGTATTGTCTGTTCCTATAGCAGGAGAAGAAGTGAAAATCTCAGCCCCTGTTTGATAATTCCATAAAAGTTTTCCATTAGCGCCAAGAGCATAGAGTTTTCCATCATAAGAACCAAAGTATACAATACCTTTACTATCAATAGCAGGAGATGTATGAACAGCCCCTTTAGTCTGGAATTTCCATTTTAGCTTCCCATCAGGACTAATAGCATAAAGTCGCCCATCTACAGAACCAAAATAAACAACACCCTCTAAACCAATTGTTGGAGACCCAAATATTTCATCACTGACCTTGTATGCCCACAACACCTTTCCATTTGGGGTTACAGACAGTAAATTCCCGTCTGTGCCTCCTACATAAATGACTCCATCAGCATCTATGACAGGAGATGACCATATTTCTCCAGAAGTGGAAATACTCCATTTTATATCATTGTTTGAAGGACCAGCAAATGGCACTCTGCCTGTCCTTTGTAAATTATGTCTATACATGGGAAAAATATTGGTTGTGCCCTGTGCATAAATCGTGGAAATTGTTGAAGTGCTGTACATCATGAGTGCCATTATGCCTAAACAAGAAAAGAAAACTTTAGCACTTGAAGAAATATTTTTAAACATTGTTGCATTACTCCTCGATATGTATTAAAAGTCTGGGATTTCTAATTCTTGTCCTATTGATAAATCTTTCTGGTTTTTTAGGGTCTTTTTATTGGCATCAAATATTTTATTCCATTTTGTGCCGTCATTATAATACTTTACTGCCAGTTTGTATAGTGTATCACCTTGTTGAACTACGTGTTTTTTAGCGGTTGGTTTTGCATCCTCTATTTGAATTACTTGTGAAAGTTGTGGAGTGGTTGCTTCAGTTTTTGTCTTCGGTGATACTGTTCTATCTTCCGGTATAATGAGTTCTGTGCCAATTCTCAAGCTGTTACGGTCCAGAATTTTATCTTTATTTGCATTAAAAATGAGGAGCCACTTGGATACATCTCCATAATATTTTTTTGCTATTTTATAAAGGTCGTCTCTATATTGCACCTTGTGTGTTTGTTGGCTTGAGACAGATTTATTTACATCGGGAGAGGAAACGTCCTTCCAATCTTCTTGATTTGAAGGTGAAGAGGCTTCTTTAGGTTTTGTTTCAACACTTGCTGTTACTCCTTCTTTTGCTGACGGCGACTCCTCGGTCTTTACGGCATTAGTAACGGCTGATTCTTTTCGTCCTGTATTTATGGAGGTCTTTACTTCTTTAAAAGATTCCTGAGGTGCACCCGGGAAATCCTGCGTCAGTTCATTTATATTTAGTGCACCCACCTGTGTGTCTTCTTCTATTTCAGGAATAGGAATAACGGGTTCTTTAACAGCAGTTCTTGTGCTCAGAAATACACCAATAATTGCAAGAATAATCACTCCTAAAATTACACCAACCTGCACATCTCTTTTCATTGTTTTTTATTCCTTTCGAAGGTTTTTATAGGAATGAAAAAGTTAAAAAACAATCTTTTTGCATATCAGGGTTATCGTTAATTATTGTGCAAATGACTTTATGCATGTTCTTGATTTTCCCACACCAGTAAAAAGAAACACAGACATTTTATAACCAACTTCCGAACCGGTACGGGTATAAAATACACGGACTCCTTTTGTATACCATAAGTATCGTTAGTTTTTATCCTTTATGCGTTCTTGGATACTACCTCCTTTCCTTTAATTGAGTAATTTTGTTGTGGTAATGGCTGAATTGATGGGGTAAGTCCCCTCCACCTAAGTAGCATGGGACATGCAATAAATATTGTTGAATACGTACCAACGATAATCCCCACTAACATAACAAATGCAAATCCATGAATTTCAGGCCCACCAAGGAAAAACAGTGCGCACAACACTCCAATGGTTGTTATACCTGTCAAGAGGGTGCGGCTCAAAGTTTGGTTGATGCTGTCATTAACCAATTGCGGGGTTAATATTTTACCGCGTCCCCCCATATTTTCCCTGATCCTGTCAAATACAACAATCGTATCGTTCAGAGAATAACCTATCACAGTAAGGAACGCTGCAACCATGGCGCTATCTATTTTCATATTTCCAAACAAGTAGTCTGCTACCGCCACAGCGCCTAAAGTAATCAAGATATCATGAATTACTGCAATGATTGCCGAACTGCCAAATCTAAAATCCCCAAAACGAAACCACACATAAAATATCGTTGCAATACAAGAGAAAATTACTCCGAGTATAGCCCTGCTCTTCATCTCCTCTGCAACTGTAGAACCTATACTCACAATTCTTTTAAGCGGACTGGGTATTTCAAATGCATTTTTAATTGTACTTTTTACAGCTTCTACATTTTCAAGAGAGTTAAAAGCAATCTTAACAGTTTGATATTCCATTCCAGCCTGTAAATCTTGCTCCAGCACATTTGGGTACCCTGCGGAGGTCAATACTTCTTCAACAGCCTCTTTTTTCAAGGGTTTCGATAATGTCATACGAAATTGCACTAAATTCGGTTCATTTTGAGACTTTGCAGTTGTTGTGCTCGGCTGAGAGATGGAAACATCTTTAAGCAATTCAAAATTAATATCAATTTTTTCTTTATACAAGTTATCTTTAAATCTATTTACAACATCTTGCTTGATTTTCTCCTGTATTTTTTCCGCACCCAAAGGCTGCATATGAATTGCGAATAGTTGTGCAGGAGCATTTAGTGTATTAACACTCTTCATTGCACTTTTGGCAAGTTTAATCCCGCCAATCAAGGCTACAAAATCTTCCTTACTAATACCCTCTTTTAATTCCACATGGATGGCTTCATTTCCGATATTGTAAACACTCGGGATAGAAACCGTTTCCTTAACAGTTTGCTTTATATCTTGTAAACTTGTTCTTGGACCCTCTATTCTCAGTTTACTTGCGCGTGTCCTTTCAGTCTCTTGTGATTGTTTTGTCACTGTAACATTACTAAAGCCCAGCTTGTCCAATTCAAGATTCAGAACGGTTGGCTCTATAGATTCACTGACTTCTACATCTATAAAAGGCTGAGATGTTTTCAAACTTATGTCTTGTGTCTGTAATGTTTCGGTAATATCGCCCAGTTTCATTCTGACATCATGATACACAAGATTATTCTTAAAACAATCCCCAACCGCGCCTATCAATTGAAGGCGTTTTTTAACGTCTTCCAGACCTGCCACATTCACTAAATATTCTTTGGCAGGTTGATTGACAGGTGATAAAGAAACCACATCTTCTTCACTATATCTTGCGTCTTTTAGACTTTTTTGAATAGTTATCTCATCTGCTGGGTTTTGCAATCTGAGGTTAAACACATGAGGTTTAACGAAATCTATTCCTGCAAACAAACCCGTTTTATCCAGAACTCCTTTTATATCTTCTGTTAATTTTTGTTTTACCTTTTCTTCATTAAGTTCTTTTATTCGGATACCAAATTCATCTGCAGTTGTTGCAAACTGAGTTAGATTTTCCTCAGACCAAATACTCTGTACCTCGGCTTCTTCGTAACCCGTTTCAGCCAGTGCCGTCCTTATAAATCCTGGCGGGGTCTGATCTTTTAAATGTAAATGCACCAGAGTTCCGCCTGTAAAATCAATGTCGTACTTTTTATTTCCACGAAGGACGAACGTTGTTATTCCACCAATGATACACGCACCAGAAATTGCAACCAGAATGAAGCGATAATTAATAAATTTGATATTGGGAATACCTATCAGTCTGAACATGGAAAAATTCTTGATCCAGCTCAAATCCATAAAAAGTTCATATATAACCCTTGTTACAAAAATGGACGTAAACAGGTTAATACTTAAACCAAGGATTAATGTCCATGCAAATCCTTTTACAGGCCCAGTACCTACTGCTGCAAGTATCACTCCTGTGATCAAGGTGGTAATATTGGAGTCAAAAATAGCGGAAAAAGCCTTTTCGTACCCAGCCTTAATGGTTGCGCGTATAGGCTTTCCTTTGGCTTTTTCTTCACGAATCCTTTCAAAAATAAGCACGTTGGCATCAATTCCCATGCCAATCATTAGCACCAGACCTGCTATGCCTGGAAGTGTCATGGTAGCGTTTAGTAACGCCATCGCTCCAACTACCAAAAAGATGTTTAATGCGTTAGCGCAGTTGGCTACCCAACCAACCCCCATATAATAGATACCAATAAAAAGAACGGCGAAAATACCACCAATAGCGCCAGCGAGTAATCCTTTGTTAATGGAATCTCTTCCTAAACTAGGACCTACCATAGTTTCCATTTCAAGTTCAAGGTCTGCTGGAAGGCTTCCCGCCCGCATTATAGCTATCAACTCATTGACTTCATCCTGCGTAAAATTCCCTTCGATAATACCTGATCCTGGAATACGGTCGCGTATGACGGGTGCAGAATAGAGGATATCATCTAAGATAATTGCTAAAGGTTTACCAATGTTGCGTTCTGTGATTTGCCCGAATTTAGATTTACCAATAGCGTCAAATTCAAAACCAACGACTGGTTCAATCCCTTTTCGTTCTGAGTATATTCTGTATAGATGTTCTCCGGAAATTTCTGTTTTGTTTCGAACGAGGTACCATTTACCAGCCTCTCCTTCTTCGCCTTTTTTCTTTCGTATCCAGTGTTTATAAAAGCCTGGAACTTCTTTGCCACCAAGCGCCTCTTTATATTCAGGACCGTCACTACTGGCTGCCAGCCTGAACTCAAGCTTACCAAGACGCGTGATTCGAGTCTTCAATCCTTCTATTTCTGTTCTTGTTGCACCGGGAACCTGAATGAGTATTCGATGACTGCCCTGTTCCTGAATCCTGTATTCTATAACCCCCTGTGGATCTATCCTCTTTTTTAACACCTCAATAATTTCTTTTGTAATACCCGGATGATCTTCCCTCTCGTCCACTCTTACCTTATAAAGTAATTCAGAGCCTCCTTTGAGGTCTAATCCAAGTTTGATTTTACCTTTTGACGTATACTCAACGGTCTTATTACATATCTTCTTGCCGTCTTTGTCTGTTTCTGTACTTACAACCGTCTCGCGTATAACAGGATTCGTTACAAAAAATTGTGTCCAGGATTTTTCTAATGTGGTGCGATCCACAACCTTGCCATCTATTTCCCTGACATTTTCCCTTTTTAAGACTTTTTCTGACGGTGGATACAAAACCATTATGCCGATTGCAATAACCACCACAATGAGAGGTATCTTCCACCTTAACTTTTTAGTCATTTGTTTCTCCTCACCAGACTCCCTTTCCGCTGTTTTTAATAACTAGCATATTTATAAATAATAAATGTTATTTTGTTTCTTTATTTTCCTTTGCGATTTCCTTAGTCTCTTTTACTTTTACTTCTACTTCTTCTGTATCATCGTGGGAAACTTCTAATACTGTAGCAATTGCGGTCCTATCAACCTTAACCTTAATATCTTTGGCATCATCAATGCGAAGGATAATTTCGTTTTCTCTTACCGACATAATAGTCCCATGAATTCCACCGGCAGTTACTACACGGTCATTTTTTTTGGCTCTTGATAACAGCGCCTTACGCGCTTTTTCCTTTCTTTTCTGTGGTCTGAGTATCAGGAAATACATTACAACAAACATTAATATAAATGGAAGCAACATGGACAGCATACCACCTGGTGAAGACTGTTTTCCTGCTGCTTGTAATAAAAAAAACATATTATCCCTCCTAACTGTATTTAAAAAATTTGCCGGAAATATAATTTGCCAAATTAATTCGCAATCGTTTCAGACTGTTTCGATAAAAAGTCTGTTTTAAAATCTTTGAATTCACCTCTTACAATTGATTCTCTTATTTGCTGCATCAAATTTTGGAAATAATATATATTATGTAATGACATCAAGGTTAATCCCAGGATTTCATTTGCCAGAAATAGATGCCGCAAATATGCCCTTGTAAAATTCTGGCATGTATAACAACCGCAATTCTCGTCGAGCGGCTTTGTGTCTTCTTTGTACCTACTGTTCAGTATCTTTACTTTACCTGTACTTGTAAAGGCACATCCATTCCTTCCATTACGCGTGGGAACTACGCAATCAAACATATCAATTCCACGCTCCACAGCATTTATAATATCAATTGGAAATCCGACACCCATTAAATATCTTGGTCTGTCGTTAGGTAAATAATCCACCGTGTAGTCGAGCACCTCATTCATCAGGAGACTCCCTTCGCCCACACTCAGACCTCCAATTGAGTATCCCTCAAAGTTCATTTCCACAAGATTTCTGGCACATTCGACCCGAAGTTCCTTAAACACACTTCCCTGAACAATGCCAAAGAGCGTTTGACTTTTATTATTGTGTGCACTTAAACAACGTTTTGCCCAATTGAGTGTTCTTTTTACTGCCACACTTGCCTTGTCATATTCACATGGATACGGTACGCATTCATCAAACGCCATAATAATATCTGCGCCGATATCATTCTGAATTTGCGTTACCCTTTCGGGTGTAAGAAACAGCCGTGTTCCATCAATTGGCGACTGAAATTCTACACCATTATCCGAAATCTTTACCAGCCCGGTGAGTGAAAAAACCTGAAATCCACCACTATCTGTGATAATCGCACCATCCCACCCCATAAATTTATGCAGGCCGCCCAATTGCTTAATAATTTTTTCACCGGGTCTTAGACAGAGATGATACGCATTACATAAGATTATCTTTGTACCGGCCTCCTTTATATGCAACGGTGTTAAGGTCTTGACCGTTCCCTGAGTGCCGACCGGCATAAAAACTGGCGTGGGAATACTATGATTAGCCAATCGAAGCTCACCACACCTAGCCTTTGTTTGCTTATCTACTGCCAGGACTCTAAAAACCAATAACACCTCCGCAATAGAGGTATTAATATACCCGAACCAAATTTATCTTTGGATAGTAATATTCTAAAATAGCTGTCCATTTAAAACCCTTTTCAGCCATAGCCTGGGCGCCATACTGGCAAAGTCCTACCCCGTGTCCCCATCCCCTTCCAGAAAAGGTAATGCTTTTCCCGTTATTTCTGGAATTAAATGCCGTGCTGTATAAATAATTTGGACCAACCAGCAACCTAAAATCATTTGCATTCATTTCTTTGCTTCCATTTGCAGAAATTATTTCAACCCTGGAGCCGTGATTGCCAACTCCGGGATCAAGAGTCTTTATTGTATTAATATTTGAAACATAAATATTCGATTCACGCAATCTTTTTTCTATATCCGATTTATTAATGTCAGTGCTCCATCTGGAATATTTTGAGTTATTGCAATAATTACATACTACTCCACTCAGCGGGGGTATGCTATCTTTCCCGAATACATGGTTGCTATCTTCCGTATGGCCGCCACATGTGCTATGGAAATATGCAGGGAAAATATTCCAGTTATATACCATAACCACACCTTTAGTTTCCTGCACAATTTTGTTAAGTCTTGTGGTTTCCCCTGCCATACCTCGGTATGCAAGTTCCAACATGTCCAAATGGTAAACTTCATCACGTCTTTTCTTTTTTTTATACAATGCGTATGTTCTTGCAGTTACCGCCTGAGCGCGCAAAGCCTCTTCGTTCCATGATGGCATCATTTCACTGCCAAGGACACCTGCAACAAAACTCTCTAGGTCTATTTCATTGATCACTGAGAATTTGTTGTTGAATTGCAGCAATATCCTGATTTCACCGCGATACCGTACCTTATTTAATTCAATTTCTCCATCTCGCAGGCTTGTAATACGTAATTCACTATTATCATAATTTTTGTTTCCAATCTTGATACTGCTATTTGTTACAGATATTGTGGCATTCTGCAACCCTTGCCCTTGCTCTATAATATTGGTTAAACTGCCCGTAATCTGATAGCTGCCTCTTATAGCTAGCTGCGCATCTTTAGCATCGTTTATGAGGAGCACGCGCACGATAGGTGTTTTATCCAGAAGGGGTCCATAATCAAGAACCCCATCTTGAATTTCAGTAGTACCTCTCTGGCATGAAAGAGGCATTCCTATAGACATAGTTGGCAATAATGTAGCAATCATTAAGAGTAGCACCCTACCCATATTATTTTATATTTACAATTGTTAAAGGCAATTTATTTTATCTTCTTCTATTGTGTTTAAATAAATTTAATATTTACCAGGCTATCCTAACGATGCGGCAAAATACTCCAATTACACTATAGCTATCCAAAGCAATCGCATTTTTGCCGCTCGATTTTAGTCTTTAAAGTTTTATGAACATTCTCACTGTCTTTGCCGCACAGATTGTTACCTTTGTATAATTCACGAGTAGTATCTTTATATCTCTCATATTCACTGAAGATACAACCACAATAACCTTGCCTGTAAATCATTTTTTTCTTTGCTATATCATGACTACACTCAGATAAATAACGATAATCACGATAAACAAAGTCTATCCCATATTCTCTGGATATATTTTCTGAAAGCATTTTTAATTGTTCGTGATTCTGGTAAATACTAAACAACATAGTAGATGTGAAAGCATCATACCCATTCTCTTTTGCATAAGACGCCGTAAATTTTAGCCGCATGGCATAACAATCAGCACAGCGATCACCACCCTCATAATCAACGGTTTTTAAATACTCCCTTAGTCCGTAATCCTCATTGTAAATTGCTGAAATGGGGTCGCTTTCTTGAAATACGCGCAAAGCCTTCAACCTTTTTCTGAATTCAAGTAATGGATGAATATTTGGATTGTAAAAGAGCCCGGTTACTTTAAAACCTTCTTTTCTAAGCTCATTCAATGGCGCGCATAAACAACATGCGCAACAAATATGTAACAACAGATTCATATAATTACTACTCCTCTATAACAGTCTTTTTTGGAGTCCTGTATCTGTATTATATCCCAGATGCTCGTATGCTTTCTTTGTGGCAATTCTTCCGCGAGGAGTTTTATCAAGGTATCCACTTTGAATCAGAAACGATTCGTACACCTCCTCAATGGTATCTTCCTCTTCACTTACCGAAACTGCAATAGTCTTCAAACCAACAGGACCTCCCCCATACCGAATTACGGTCTCCAGGATTTTACGATCCATATCTCCCAAACCATTTTCATCAATCCCCAGCATTTCTAAGCCTATTTTGGCAACGCCTTCGTTGATGATATCGTTTCCGCGCACCTGGGCAACGTCCCGAATGCGTCTCAAAAATCTATTAGCTATTCTTGGGGTGCCCCGTGACCGCATGGCGATAGCTTCTGCTCCTTTTTCATCTATCTGAATAGAGAGAATACGGGCGGAATTAATCACAATCTTGTAAATGTCCATCCATGGGTAGAATTCTAGTTTCTCCAACACACCAAAGCGTGAGCGAAGAGGAGAAGTAAGTAACCCCTCGCGTGTAGTAGATCCAATGAGCGTAAACTTCGGCAAATTGATTTTAACCGACCTAGCCTTAGGCCCCTGATCAATTATAATATCAATGGAAAAATCTTCCATTGCTGAATATAAATACTCTTCAACCGTTGTATTTAGCCTATGAATTTCATCAATAAAAAGGATATCGCCATGTTCTAAGTTTGTTAGAATACCTGCAAGGTCCATAGGCTTGTCCATGATTGGGCCAGAAGTTGTTGTAATCTTTGCATTAATTTCGTTGGCAATAATTTGCGACAACGTTGTTTTCCCTAAACCAGGAGGACCAGAAAACAAGATGTGATCTAAAGGTTCTTTTCTTTTTTTTGCAGCCTCAATGTAAATGAACAGATTTTCTTTTATACGGTTCTGTCCGATAAAATCACTGAACCGTTTTGGTCTAAGTGTAAGGTCTAGATTTTTATCCTCAGGGATTGTTGTTGAAGATAAAACATCCTCTTTTAACATAAAAAATCCTACAAAATAGCTTGTAGTTCCATACGGAAATTAGACCTTATAATTCAGAGCCTCCCTCACAAGTATTTCAATATTATTAACTGTTTGCGATTTTTTTGCTGCTTCGCTTACGGCTTTTTCAGCTAATGACCTTCCATAACCCAAAGAAATCAAAGCCATGACAGCATCAGATATAATTGCCCTTTGCTGTGAGTCAATACCCATGGGTAAAGGTGTTGTAATTTCTTTAATAATTCCCTTCAGTTCCAAAATAATCCGTTCAGCCGTTTTTTTCCCTACCCCTTTAATTTTTTCCAATGCCTTTGCATCTTCATTGATCACGGCATGTTTTATATCGGCTACTGTACTGCCAGAGAGTATTGTAATTGCCATATTAGGTCCTATACCATTAACTGATAACAACAATTGAAACATGTCCCTCTCTTCCACCGTTGCAAAACCGAACATTTTTAACTGGTCTTCCCTTATAAATAACTGGGTAAGAACAGTAAATTCTCCTTGGTTAGGGATTTTCTCGAAGGTAGATAGTGGAATGTGCAATAGATAACCGATGCCCGCTACTTCCAAGATTAGCCGGGTTGGGGATTTGCTAAACACCCGTCCTCGGATGTAATCTATCATGAATGCAACATCCTCAGTATATCGTAACTATGTCATCCGAAAAATTTTGTTAAATACTTTGTTCCGCGGTGTTATTATCCAAATCTGCCTCACAATCATTTCCAGTTTTTAAACTTAAGCCAAACTTAGAAAGCTTCTCTTTTATTTCATCTATATAATTTTCTTTGATGTCCTCTTGTCCTAACTCTGCTTCGGTCTTATTTGTAAGTTCTTCAACGGTTTTAATGCCAATCTTGCCAAGGGCATTTTTACATCTGGTAGAAAGCCAAAGGTCTGAAACAGTTTTAATTGCATCTGTCTTTTTTTCTGTGATTTTTCTACTAAACAACTCGGACTCGTTATCGCTTTCCAATGCTTGACCTAGACGTAACCCCTTTTGTGCCAAAATGGCTTTAATTTCATTAAGTGAGGTTTCTCCGAAATTTTTAAAAGATAGTAAATCGAGCTCTGTAACTTTAGTAAGATCTTTCAAAGTATGGATATTCATCTTTTCTAAACAATTTTTGCTTCTTACAGAAAGCTCAAAATCGGAAATGGGAATATTTAACATTTCGTGTTCTTTTCCCTGTTTCTTTGAAATTTCCTCATCGTAATACATAACAAATGAAGCTTTCGCATCTTTTAAAAACAACGATGCACGGTCATTGGTTGGTTCGGCATCTAAAACTGTCTCAAAACAATACATTGCATCATCGCATTTGCCTATATCTTCGTATAATATGCCTAAATTGATAAGTGCATTTTTATAAGCAGGGGACACATTTGTGCATTTTTCGTAATATTCAATGGCCTTTTCATCTTCTCCATCCATATCGTAATTAAATGCCATACGAAAAAGGGTCTTTACATGGTTTGGGTCAATTTGAAGCGCTTGCTCATAATTACAAAATGCTTCCTGATATTCTCCCAGATCATCAAGACAATGCCCCCACTGGTAATACAATTCGGCGTCATTTCTATGAGACTGAGAAAATTTTTTGATAATATGTAATGCGCCTTCGATATCTCCAGACATTCTTTTTGTCTCCGCAATATCCATACTAATATCAAACTCTTCGGCATCTGTTTTCTTCGCACGACCAAAGAGTTCTAAGGCATTATTATAATCACCAAGTTCTTGATAGCATTTCCCTAAGTAATAAGCTGCTATCTTCCTTGATTTTACCTCCTTTAGCAATTCAGATGCCTCTTTCACACTCCCAATGATACACTCACATATACCCAGCAAAAGGATAAAATCCTTTGATTTGGCGCCACCGTGCTCCTTTTTTATACCAGCCTTTAATTCTTCAATCTTTTTGTTCATGTCTTCCCTGGACTCTTTGAAACTGTATACATGTTTCCTTATGTATGCAACAGTTTCCCTTGACAATGTTTCTGCATCCAACAATTTATCCAGGGATATATCATCATCAACCACAGTACCCATTGTTTAACCTCCAACATTTATAGAAACATAGCTATTACCAAAAACATTACTCTCGGTAACTTTAAATGTTGGAGTTTAACAAACATACATTGGAAATTCAACTAAATTTTACTATACCTGGTACATTTTAAACGTTACAATATATTGAGCTTTTCTAAATAACAATTGATTGGATTTTATACTTTTTAATAATTGTTATTGAAAATCTTAAGTAAATTTGATTCCATTTACCCATCCTTCTAATTAGACAAGAAGATTTATGATAGCTATATTTTTTGCTTTAAGCCAAGAGCTGGCTTCCTTAAAACCGAAAGTAAATATCTTAAAAAAGATACGCCATGCCCACGCCACATTTTATCAATCTGAATTTTGTGGTTTTCCAATAACCCTCGTTCAGACAGGCATAGGTAAAAATGTATCGGCGGTTATTCAATACTTATCGAAATGTTTCAGGATACAGCTAATGGTTTCTTCTGGTTTTGCGGGCAGTGTAAACTCCGATGTTTGCGTAGGGGATTTGATTATAGGAAAACACGTACTACATTCATCCCAGAAAGTATTTGAAGGAAACATTCAGATTGATTCGACACTTTTCTGTGATGCATCAATTGTAGACCTGGCTGTTAGATTAAGCCGTACCGATACATTTAAATCACATTGTGGAGATGTTTTATCAGTCAGTAAAATAGTTAGTCAGGCCTCAACCAAAAAACATATTGGGAACCAAACTTCTGCGATAGCTATTGATATGGAATCATTCGCAATAGCAGAACGTGCCAACTCCTTAGGCATTCCATTTGTGGTTATACGTACCATTTCTGACGGTATAGAGGAAGATATTGAAATAAACGAAAATATGGTAACTGAAGGTGGAAATGTAAATATACCAGCTACTGCACGACATTTATTGAATAAACCTCACCATATTCTTTATCTAAATCGCCTGCGGAAGCAAACAAAATTAGCAACAAACACTTTATCAGCATTCTTCCCAAATTTTATTACACAAATATATAATTCTTTGCTAACATAAATTAATTATTCTAATGATTTACCGCAAAGACACAAAACTGGACAGAAGATAAGAGATTGAGAAGTTGAGAAGTTGTGAATTTTGGAATTTATCAGCCTCTCAACTTCCCAACTTCTGCCCACTCTTTGTGCACCTCTGCGGCGAGATAAACTATTAAAAATATTGATAAGGTGAATAATGACAAACAAAAAAATTGGAATAGTAATGGGTAGTGACTCAGACCTTGTAACGATGAAGGAAGCCATAAATATATTGAAAGAATTCGGATTGGACTTCGATGTTAATATCATATCGGCCCACCGTTCACCAGAAAGAGTCCAATCGTACGCAACAGATGCCGAAAAGAAATATGAAGTGATTATTGCCTGTGCGGGGGGAGCTGCGCATCTGGCTGGGGTTATTGCAAGCTTAACTCCTATCCCTGTTATTGGCGTACCTATGCTAACCTCAGGATTAGGCGGATTAGATTCACTTCTCTCAATGGTCCAAATGCCCTCGGGTGTTCCTGTTCCTACGATGGGTATCGGGAAATCCGGAGCCATCAACGCTGCAATATTAGCAGTTCAAATAGCAAGTGTATCAGACTCAAAATTACGGCAAAAACTTGTTGCATATAAAAAGAAACTGTCAGATGAAGTAGAAAAAAAGGATAAAGAGGCAAGAAAAGAACTTGGATTACTGTAGACGCAAAGAGTTGGAAGTTGCGAGTTACAAGTAGTAAGTTCAAAATTTAAAAGCGTTAACTTACAACTCTTAACACATAATTATTTCTAAAATTACAAAAGAAAATTTTCAGTATAATATTTCAAGGGAGATGAAATGCCTTTACCAACTATCGAATGGGAAGGGAATATTAACGGTCGCATTCGACTAATTGACCAAACCCTGTTACCCACAGAATTAAAATATGTCTATTGTGAGGATATTAAAAGTATCTGGCATGCAATTAAGACCCTTATGGTCAGGGGTGCGCCAGCAATTGGCATTGCAGGCGCCATGGGGGTAGTCCTTGGGATTAAAAATATAAACGCAAAAGATGCTAATACGTTTTTAAAAGAACTCAAGCAGGCAACAACCTATTTGGGCTCGTCTCGTCCTACAGCAGTCAACCTCTTTTGGGGACTTGCCCGTATGGAGCGTGTTGCACAAAATAACAAAAACAAATCCGTTCAGGAAATAAAAGAAATTCTTCTGCAGGAAGCTCTTAAAATACAAAATGAAGACAAGGCCATTTGCAGAAAGATTGGAGAGAATGGCACTGGATTTATCAAAGACGGCAACGGTGTTTTAACTCATTGCAATGCTGGAGGTCTGGCAACTGCAGATTATGGAACTGCACTGGCAGTTATGTTTAAGGCAAAAGAACAGGGAAAACAATTTAAGGTTTATGCGGATGAAACTCGCCCCCTCTTACAAGGCTCAAGGCTAACGGCATGGGAACTTATGCAGGCAGGAATAGATGTTACCCTGATATGTGACAACATGGCAGGACATGTAATGAAACTGGGAAAGGTACAATGCGTAATTGTGGGTGCTGATCGGATCGCCGCCAACGGAGACACCGCCAATAAAATCGGCACTTACGGCGTGTCCATTCTGGCAAAGGAGCATGGCATTCCATTTTATGTTGCCGCTCCTGTTTCTACATTTGATTTAAGTATAAAATCTGGAAATGATATTCCCATTGAAGAGCGCTCCTCCGAAGAGGTCACTTGTGGATTCGGCAAAAGGACTGCGCCTGAGGGAATCAAGGTCTTTAATCCTGCTTTTGATGTCACTCCAGCAAAAAATATCACAGCAATAATTACTGAAAAAGGGATAATTAAGAACCCTTCTGTTGAGAATATACAACAGCTCTTGGGATCAGTATAATAAACTAAAAAACAAAAATAAAACTGCAAAAATACAAATTAAAATGTATACTTTGGGAGTTATCGTCCGCTACCAATAATTTTTAAATTTTAAGAGGATTAACATGCAAGTAAATGGACACATCTTAAAAATACTACCAATCAGCATTCTTTCTTTATCAGTTTTAAGCTGTGGTGGCAACCGCGTTAACATAGAATTTAAGACTCCACGGGAAATCTATGTTGATGATTCTAAAACAGACCCTGATAAGTTAAACAAAGAACTCGAATATGACCTGAGAGAATCAGAAAAAAAACGCCGGCAGAAAGAGCGCGAGGCAGAAATCGCAGCTAAGGCAAAAACAAAAGCAGAACAAAAAGCTGGGGCGGAACAGAAGTCATCGGAACAAACAACCGAAGGAGAAATACCCAAACCAGAAGATGCAAAACAATCATCAATGCCAAAATGATTGATTACAGAAAAGAGTGGCTTTCTGTTAATCATTGATAAACAAAATAGATTTGATAATCTAATTTTTAGAAAAAAAACCACCCATGTAAGGTTACTAACCGTTAACTGAAATAGGTTACAAAATGAGAGGAGGTGATAATTTTGCGCTATAGAATTTCGACAAAATAAAAACAGGATATTTATTGCCGAGTGCCCAGCTTAAAAATTTGCAGAGAAAATTTTTAAGATTAATATGTTGCCGCCATAATTTCATTCCCAAAAAAACAACAATGGTCATTTATAAAAAAATGAATTCACTAAATCTTTTTTAAATCAAAACTAATTTGATTTAACAATACCAAAATGGCTGTATTGTGAACGTAAACAAAGTTATCCTAAAATCAGTACCGTTAACAAAGAGTTTTTAACAAAACAACTAATAACTCTAACAGAATTTATGCATGGATAATCTCAATAGAATTCCCCAATTGTTTCACAACACCAACTTAGATAGCCAAATTGAAGAAGGAAAAAAGGTTAATAAAAAACATTTAATAAACACCCTGAACTATATTAATTTTAAAAGTGGCACAATACTTATAAATTTCAAACACCTAAAGTACAATACTATCATATCTCTTCCAGTCAAGCCACAGCCATGTCTTGAAAGTAGTTTGGAATGTTTGTGGATTGAACCGGCAGGACTAAAACAGAAATTGAGTTCTTATAAATTTCTAAATTTTCTACTTACAGATGGACTGAAACTGATTTTAGTAAAAGCCGACTTAAAAGAAATAACAGGCGAAGGAATAAGTCTCAACATTCCTGAAATTTGTTATGAACTCAGTCATCGTAAAGTAAGAAGGCATTTATGTGAAGGTACACAAGTTGATTTTATTCAAAACAGTGTAATATTTTACGGATTTCTTTTGAACTTTAGCGCTGTCTCATTCTGTATAGAAGTATCAACTGAGCCGTCCCAACCATTCCATTGGGTTAATCCAGATGAAATAGTATATATCATTTTTAGAAATAAACAGGAAATACTCTACTCAGGAGAATGCAGGATACTCAGGCAAACTTACGGCAAAAAAAAGAGAATATTTGTATTAGAACCTGTAAACAATCAGATACACAGGTTTAAGCGAAAAGAATTTCAAAGTTCGAGACACAAATTGCTGCCTTCGCCAAATATTATTTTCATGCATCCTTTTACTCAAAAGCTGATTAACCTGAAAGCAGAAGATTTGTCAGCTTCTGGTTTCTCTGTGGAGGAATACCTGTGCAATTCAGTGCTTTTACCCGGAATGATTATCCCGGAACTGTACATAGAATTTGCACATGATTTTAAAATCGGATGCAATGCCCAGGTTATTTATAAAGATGTCTATGTAACCAACAATGAAAAAACCCGTGTAAACTGCGGAATGGAAATTTTAGACATGGACATCCAGGAACAAGTGAGGCTTTCGAGTCTTTTGCATCAGGCAACAGACAGAAATTCCTATGTTTGCAATAGAGTAGATTTAGACGCCCTTTGGAAGTTCTTTTTTGAAGCAGGCTTTGTTTATCCCAAAAAATACACTTTTATGCATGCCAATAAGGAAAATTTCAAAGAAACTTACCAGAGGCTTTATATGCAGAATCCCAATATAGCAAGGCATTTCATATATCAGGATAAAGGTACAATTCAAGCACATATATCTATAATCCGTTTTTATGAAGATACATGGTTAATTCACCACCATGCCGCCTTCAGGGAAGACCACAACCGTGTCGGACTTATTGTGTTGAAACAGGTTGAACGTTATATAAACGATTTTCACCGTCTCTATTCAACACATATGAATTTTGTTGGTTGTTATTTCAGACCAGACAATAGGTTTCCCAATCGTGTTTTTGGAGGTTGTGCCAGAGAAATCAATAATCCAAAGGCATGTTCCGTTGATTCCTTTGCCTATTTCTGTTTTCCAAGAACTTGCACACAACCTGATTTATCGGAAGCAATGGCATTAACTAAAACCCAACCCGAAGACCTTTTAGAACTGGAAAGTTTTTATGAATATGAATCAGGAGGCCTTATGCTTCATGCCCTGGATTTAAAGCCGGATATGATTGATAATGATAATCTCAGTAAAGAATATCACAGGCTTGGTTTCAAAAGGGAAAGAATTCTCTTTTCTTTGAAGGAAAATGATATTCCAAAGGCAGTTATAATGGTAAATGTCTCTGATATCGGCTTGAACATGTCTAGCCTGACGAATTGTATCCACGTTATTATCCTGGACGCTAAAGATCTCCCCATTAATACAATTTATAGCTGCCTCTCCATGCTATCAAAATATTATGAGCAGGATGAAATCCCTGTATTATTGTATCCCATTAGTTATGCACAAAGCCAGTCCGTACCCTATGAGAAAATATACAACCTGTGGATCACGAATATGCAATATATTGATCTTTACTTCAAATACATGGATAATTTATTCCACCATAGTCATCATAAAGAGAGTCAAGATTTTACAGTTTACCCACAGATGCCTACATGAAAACGAAGACAGACGATAACCCTCTATATAATAGCAGGCTAATAGATACCTACATAAAGCTTATTAAGAAAAAATATGCTTACATAAATATCACTGAATTATTAAGCTATGCCGGAATTGAGCCATATCAGGTTACAGATGAGGGTCATTGGTTTACCCAGAAACAAGTAGACTTGTTTTACGAGAGGCTGGAAAACCTAACCAGAAATAAGGACATAGCAAGAGAAGCTGGAAGATACTCGGCATTACCCGAGAGCATTGGAGCAATGAGACAATATATATTGGGTCTTGTTGGCCCTGCAAAAGCTTATGAATTAATAGGAACATACGCTCCTAAATTCACCAAGTCGTCAATTTATGAATCAAAAATAAAAAACAGTAATGAAATTGAAATTACTGTCACACCTAAAGAAGGCACACACGAAAAACCATTTCAATGTGATAAC
>Ga0209211_10004016_pt1 | contig 23361 bp, 24 predicted proteins | sample RifGroA2_FD_183992 | JGI IMG/M metagenome (GOLD analysis project Ga0209211, IMG submission 183992) | Groundwater microbial communities from Rifle, Colorado, USA - Groundwater A2 (SPAdes) (version 2) | ecosystem: Environmental > Aquatic > Deep subsurface > Groundwater | place: Rifle, Colorado...
CCGTCGGCTTCATAAGGTGAAAACCACCGAATAAATTCGGCGGTTTTCTCTAACGGGGTAAATGATTCCTGTAAAATCAGCTGATGAGCTTAAGGCAATGCGGGAGGCCGGGGTAAGGCTATCCAGGATAGTTGACAAGATACGCGGTAAAATTAAAACCGGAATATCTACCGAAGAAATTGATAAGATTGCCGAGGAGCTGATTCTTAGAGAGGGCGCGCTTCCGGCGTTTAAGGGATATCGCGGTTTTCCGGCGAGTGTCTGCGCTTCGCTCAATGAAGAAGTGGTCCATGGTATACCTTCGGGCAGATGCCTGAAGGATGGTGACCTGCTTAAACTGGATATAGGTATCAGTCTTAACGGTTTTTTTTCAGATTACGCCTTTACCTTTGCTATAGGCAATATCAGCGGACGCGCCAGGCGCCTTATAGAGGCAACGAAAAAGGCCCTGGAGCTGGGCATTCGTGAGGCCAGGGTGAATAATCGTCTCTTTGATATTTCCTGGGCTATACAGAGTTATGTAGAGTCGCAGGGGTTTTCCGTGGTGAGGGATTTCGTGGGACATGGTATTGGCAGGGATATGCATGAGCCTCCTGAGGTTCCTAATTTTGGCCAGCCTCATAGTGGACCTTTATTGCGGGAAGGCATGGTTTTAGCGATTGAGCCGATGGTTAATGCCGGCAGTTGGCAGGTGAGAATCAGCGAAAATGGCTGGACCGCGCTGGCTAAAGACGGCTTAGAATCCGCTCATTTTGAGCATACTGTGGCGATTACCGCCGCCGGCCCTGAAATATTGACTAAGGTTTAATCCGTAAAACGTAAAATGGCCAAAGAAGAAGCGATTGAGGTTGAGGGGGTAGTAAAAGAATCTTTGCCGAACGCGATGTTTAGAGTGGAATTGGAAAATGGCCATGTTGTTTTAGCCCATGTCTCAGGTAAGATGCGGATGCACTTTATCCGGATCCTTCCCGGTGATAAAGTAAAAATGGAATTGTCACCTTACGATTTAACCAAAGGCAGGATAACTTTTAGGGTGAAATGATTAGTTTCCACTGAAAAATCCTGGAAACTAAATTCTTGATGGTTTTTTCAGTAAGAACTAATTAGAAAAGGAAGTGCGCAGTGAAAGTAAAATCTTCAGTAAAGAGAATTTGCGACCGCTGTAAAATAATTAAGCGATGCGGAGTAGTGAGGGTTATCTGCACTAATCCTAAGCATAAACAAAGACAAGGGTGAGATAGTTTATAGTTAATCGCTGAACCACGCGGAATCGTACGCGTAACAACGCATAACTTGTAGTGCGTAGTTCAGCGCCCAAGCAAAGTGAGGTAAAATGGCTAGAATTCTGGGAGTAGACCTACCTAAGGAAAAACGCGTTGAAATTGCCCTTATGTATCTTTTTGGCATTGGAAGGGCATTGTCAAATAAGATTTTGAAAGAAGTTAACATAGACATCAATAAGCGGACTAAGGATTTGACGGAAGAGGAGGTTTCCAGGATCAATAATTATATTCAGAAAAGCGGATATAAGGCTGAAGGAGATTTGCGCCGCGAGATTTCCGCCAATATCAAACGTTTGATGGATATCGGATCCTGGAGAGGCCTGAGGCACAAGAAAGGCCTTCCGGTAAGAGGACAGCGAACCAAGACCAACTCTCGCACCCGCAAGGGTCCGCGTAAAGGCGGACATACGGTAGTAAAGAAAAAAGAAGAACCAAGGGCGGCCAAGGCCAAATAAGCTTATAATTAGTTTATAGTTTATAGTTAATCGCCAGAATAAAGTGAGGTAAAATGGCAACAAAAGATAAGGCAAGAAAAAAGAAGATAGCCAGGGGAATCACTCAGGGAGTGGCGTATATATTGGCAAGCTTTAATAACACCATTATCAGTATTACAGATAAACAGGGTAATGTTTTGGTGTGGTCTACCCCCGGGATAGTGGGATTCAGCGGTTCTAAAAAGGCCACTCCTTTCGCGGCCCAGATAGCCGCTACTGATGCCGCCAAGAAGGCCAGGGATGTCGGAATGAAGGACTTGGAGGTTTATGTTAAGGGTCCGGGTTCAGGAAGAGAATCCGCGATTAGGGCATTGCAGGCAGCCGGATTAAATATAACTTTAATTAAAGATACTACGCCTATGCCCCATAACGGGTGCCGTCCTAAAAAGAAGAGGAGAGTATAACTACGAAAATGGAGAGTATAGAATCAGTAATCAGAAATCAGTAATCAGAAACCAGTAACCAGTAACCAGAGAGTAAAGAAACAAAATCTGGTTACTGGCAACTGGCCTCTGGTTACTCCGAACGGAGTGAGGTTATGGCAAGATATACGGGTGCGGATTGCAGATTGTGTCGCAGGGAAGGGTTGAAGCTGTTTCTTAAAGGAACGCGCTGCTATACTGAAAAATGCGCTCTTAGTAAAAGGGCTTATGCTCCCGGCCAGCATGGCGCCGGAGGAAAAAGGGGAGGCAAGCTTTCCAACTACGGCGTGCAGTTAAGGGAAAAGCAGAAAGTGAAAAGAATGTATGGGGTGCTGGAAAAACAGTTTAAACGTTATTTCAGCATTGCTTCCCGGACTAAGGGTATTACCGGAAAGATTCTTTTACAGCTTCTGGAAAGACGTTTAGACAATGTGTTGTATCAGGCGGGTTTTGCTCTTTCCCGGGATCAGGCCCGGCAAATGGTATCCCATGGCTGGACAAAAGTTAATCGTCAGAGGGTTACCGTGCCTTCTTATTCGATTAAAAGCGGCGATGAGATAGAGATTAAGGCTAAATCAAAAGGGTTGGAAATTTTGCGCCAGAATTTGAAAATCGCCGCTGAGCGCTCCAGGCCTGCCTGGCTTGGCGTGGATGGGGAAAAGTTTTCCGCCAAGATATTGCGGCTTCCGGAGAAAGAAGACATCCGTATGCCGATTGAAGAACAGCTCATAGTGGAGTTATATTCTAAGTAATAAAATTACAAAAAGCGAGGAGTAAAGATATGGGAATTAAATGGAGAGATTTCCAGATGCCCAAAAGGCTTGAGTGCGATGAGTCTACCTATACTGATACTTACGGTAAATTCAGCGCCGAGCCTTTTGAGAGAGGATACGGAGTTACCTTAGGAAATTCTTTAAGAAGGGTGCTTCTATCTTCCATAGAAGGAGCGGCGGTTACCAGCGTTAGATTTGCCCAGGTTCAGCATGAGTTTACCGCTATCCCGGGAGTCGCCGAAGACGTGACGGAGATTATATTAAACATCAAAGGGCTGGTGCTTCGTTCTAATTCAAAGACTCCCAAGACGATCAGCATCAAGAAGAACAAAAAGGGGAATATAACCGCCAAAGATATAGAAACCGATGAGACTATAGAGGTAATTAACCATGATCTGCATATCGCCGCTTTGACCCGCGATGTAGATTTTTCGTTGGAAATGGAAGTGGCTAAGGGCAGGGGTTATTATTCCGCGGAATTCAATAAGAAAGAAGATCAACCTATCGGAGTTATCGCCGTTGATTCCATATTTAGCCCCGTAATCAAGGTAGCTTTCTCTACTGAAAATACCCGCGTCGGCCAGAGGACTGATTACGATCGTTTAATTCTGGAGATTTGGACTAATGGGGCGATGAATCCTAAAGATGCCCTTCTTTACGCCTCGAATATCCTGCAAAGGCATCTGGATGTGTTTGTGGGATTCGGTAAGCTTCCCGAAGAAGAGATAGAGGAAGAGCCGCAGATGAGCTCTGAGGAAATTGCCTTCTATGAGAAGTTAAGGCTTCCTATCTCAGAATTAGAGCTTTCGGTGAGGTCATCCAACTGCTTTAGGGAGGAAGGGATTAAGTTAATTTCTGATTTGGTTAAGAAGACCGAAGATGAAATGTTGTCTCTGCGTAATTTTGGAAGGAAATCTTTAACTGAGATTAAGGAACTGCTTGCCGGCATGGGCCTTAGCATGGGGATGAAGATTGATTTGAAGAAGTTAAAACAGAAGTAAACATTAATCGCTGAACTACGCGCAACTTATATTGCGTGGTTTTGCGTAGAGTTCAGCGTTATTCCGCGCCCGAGCGGAGCGAGGGTATATGCGACATAAAATAAAAACTAATCGTTTTGGTAGATTCAGCAGTTATAGAAAAGCTACCCTTAATTCCATGGCTCGCGCCCTAATCATAAATCAGTCTATAAAGACTACCCATGATAAGGCTAAGGCTGCCGCCTCTGAAGTTGAGCATTTGATAACTTTGGCCAAAAGTCAAACGCTTGCCGCCAGGCGTCAAGCCCATAAGCAACTCTGCGACCACAAGTTAGTTAAGCGGCTATTTACCGAGACCGCGTCTTTATTTAAGGATAGAAACAGCGGTTATACCCGGATTTTGAAATTGGGTTATCGTCGGGGAGATGGCGCGCTAATGGCTATTTTAGAGCTTACCGAGAAATCAGTTAAGCCGAAAAAACAAAAGCACTTAGCGGCATCTTCGAAACATCCGGCGTCAGCCTTAGAAGAAAAGCCGCATGCTCATAAAATTGAAGAAAAACCCAAAGCGCCCGAGAAAAAAGAACCTTCTAAGAAATTCTTCGGAGGCCTGCGCGGTTTCTTTAAGAAAGAAAGAGACTCCCTATAAAATCAAATACCAAAAATCAAAATTATATTTCTTTTGGTTTCTTGCTTTCGGTTTTAGTAATTTTTAAATTTTGATATTTGATTTTTGATATTTGATTTTAAGACATGCTTCTTTCCAATAGAGTCCGAGATTTAAGTCCTTCCTCCACCTTACGGATTACCGCTTTAGCCAATAAACTGCGTCTGGAAGGTTTAGATGTGGTGAGTTTCGGCGCGGGTGAACCTGATTTTGATACCCCGGATTTTATTAAAGCCTCAGCTATTGAGGCTATTCGAAGCGGATTTACCAAATATACCCCTTCTACCGGCACGCCAGAATTAAAGAAAGCCATCCAGGAAAAATTCAAGAAAGAAAATAATCTTCAGTATTCTCCGGAGCAGATTATTGTGTGCTCGGGGGCCAAGCACTGCCTGTTTAATATCATATTGGCGCTTATTAATGAAGGTGATGAAGTTATCATGGGCCTGCCTTACTGGGTGAGCTATCCGGAAATGGTTAAGCTTGCCGGCGGGGTAAGCCGCTTTATTCAAGGAAGGAAAGAAAATTCTTTCAAGATTACCGCTAAGGAAATCAAAGAAGCCCTGCGCGCGCAAACAAAACTGCTGATTCTTAACAGCCCCTCTAATCCGACCGGAGCGGTCTATGATCGCCAGGAGTTGGAGGATATCGCTGACTTGTGCGTCGCGCGTAATATATATGTTATCTCCGATGAGATATATGAAAAATTAATATATGACGGCTTGAAGCATATCTCAATCGCTAGCCTGAATAGCGAAATCTATAAGCGCGCCTTTACCGTAAACGGCGTATCTAAGGCCTATTCGATGACCGGCTGGCGTATCGGTTATTTCGCCGGGCCGCTTGAACTGGCAGAGGCGGTGAAAAATCTTCAGGATCACTCTACCTCTAACCCTTGTTCGATCTCGCAAAAGGCCGCTCTTTCGGCCTTGACTTATCCGGATGAATGGACCAAAAAGATGCGCGAGGAATTTCAGGTGAGGCGGGATTACCTGATTAACCGGATAGATAAAATCCCTTCTTTAAGTTATGTTCGCCCCGCGGGGGCGTTTTATCTTTTCTGCGATATCTCCAAAACCGGCCTCAAATCCCAGGATTTCTCAACGCGCCTTTTGAATGAGGCTCAGGTGGCGGTGATTCCCGGGGATGGCTTTGGCTGTGATGAGTATATTCGTTTGAGCTTTACCTTGAATTTAGATACCATCAAAAAAGGAATAGATAAACTGGAAAGCTGGTTAAAGAAGATATGATTTACCCCGTTAGAGAACAAAGTTCTCTAACGGGGTTCAACTCGCTTGATGAAAAAGGGAACTCGTTGAAATGGATAAAACAATTGCCGAAAAAATCCTAAGCGCTCACGCCGGTTACGAGCTTAAAAGCGATGATTTTGCGGTCTGTCCGGTAGATTTTTGCTTTGGCCAGGACGGGACCAGCTCTATTATTATTGACCGGATTAAGGAGCTTGGGGTAGGCGGGGTTTTTGATAAAAAGAAATTTTGCATGGTGATTGACCATAATTCACCGGCCCCTAATCAGGGCGCCTCGGCTGTGCAGAAGAAGATGCGCGATTTCGCCCGGGAGCAGGGTGTTCATTTATACGATATAAATTGTGGAATATGCCATCAGGTAATTCCTGAGCAAGGCCATATCCTTCCCGGGTATCTGGTTTTGGGCGCGGATTCGCACACCTGCACTTACGGGGCTTTAGGGGCATTATCTACAGGGGTAGGCTCAACTGATTTGGCGATAGCCTTAGCCACCGGGAAAAACTGGTTTAAAGTGCCCCGGACCGCTAAGATAATAGTTAACGGCAGGCTTCCTCAAGGGGTATCAGCCAAAGATATAATTTTGCATATTGCCGGAGACCTGACTGCTAACGGAGCCACCTATATGGCCTTAGAATTTTACGGCCAGACAATAGATTCTTTAAGCTTAGAAGGCAGATTTACTATCTGTAATATGGTGGTGGAATTAGGGGCAAAGTGCGGTTTTACCCCGGTTGACGATAAGGTGAAGAAGTGGTTAAGCAAAAGGACCAATAGGAAATATAAGATATGCTCCGCGGACAAAAACGCTCACTATTGCCTGGTGAAGGAATACGACGCCTCTAAGATGGTTCCCGGCGTGGCCAGGCCGCATAGCGTGGATAATTACGCCAGAGTTGAAGAGGTCAAAGGCACGGTTATAAATGAGGCCTTTATCGGAACCTGCACCAACGGCCGGTTGGAAGATTTAGAGATAGCGGTAAAGATATTAAAAGGAAGAAAGGTGAAGAAGGGAATTAAGCTGGTGGTTGTTCCGGCTTCCCGGGAAATATATTTGGAGGCCTTAAGACGGGGATACTTAGAGGTTTTTATTGATGCCGGGGCAGTGGTGCTTAATCCGGGATGCGGGCCCTGCGTGGGAACGCATCAAGGCGTGCCCGCGGATGGAGAGGTGGTTATTTCCACGGCCAACCGTAATTTTTTAGGCCGCATGGGTAATCCTAAAGCCTTTATTTACCTTGGGTCCCCGGCCACGGCAGCGGCTTCGGCTATCGAAGGCAAAATTGCTGATCCCAGGAAGTATCTCAAATAGGAGTCTATTGAGTCTATCGAGCTTGTTGAGTCTATCGAGTTATTAAGTTTTAACTCAACGAACTCAAGTAACTCAATGAACTCAGGAAACTCAAGAAGGAGCGTTATGGAAATCCGGGAACTCTTAAAGTTAGTTATAGAAAAAAAGGCCTCTGATCTGCATTTCACCGAGAATGAGCCGCCTCTTTTACGCATTGACGGAGCTTTGCAGAGAACCAGCGGAGAACCGCTGTCCAAGGATGATCTTAAGCGGCTTATTTACAGCGTGCTTACCGATATGCAGAAGACGGAGTTTGAGCGGGAACTGGAGCTGGATTTTTCTCTGGCCCTGCCTGAGCTTGACCGTTTTCGGGTGAATGTGCATATGCAAAGGGGTTCAGTGGAAGCGGCCTTAAGGAGAATCCCTCTGGTCATCCCTACTTTCGAAAGTTTGAGGCTTCCGCCAATCTATGAGGCTCTGGCGCGTAAGCCTAATGGATTGGTTTTGGTTACCGGCCCAACCGGTGTAGGCAAGACTACTACCCTGGCCGCGATGGTGGATTTAATTAATCGGGAGAAAGAGGCCTTGATCATATCTATTGAAGACCCGATAGAATTCCTCCATAGTAATAAAAAAAGTATTATTAAACAACGCGAGATTTTTTCGGATACCAAGTCTTTTGCCAGCGCCCTGCGCCATTCCCTGCGTGAGGACCCTAATGTCATCATCGTAGGTGAGATGCGGGATTTGGAAACTATTTCTACCGCCCTTACCGCGGCAGAGACCGGACATTTGGTTTTGGCTACTTTGCATACTCCAAATGCCCCGCAGACTATTCAGAGGATTATTGATGTTTTTCCCGCTAATCAGCAAACCCAGATAAAATTACAGCTTGCCGATTGCCTCCAGGCGGTACTTTCTCAACTTCTGCTTCCTCATATCAGCGGCAAAGGCAGGGTGATGGCAACTGAAATTATGGTGGCAACTCCGGGTATCCGCAATTTAATCCGCGAGCAGGAGATTGAGCAAATCCCCACCTTAATGCAGACCGGAGCGCAGTATGGGATGAAGACTATGGATAAGTCGCTTAAGGAGCTGTTTCAGAACAATATGATCAGTTTAGAAGTGGCTTTAGAGAAGGCCAAGCATCCGGATGAATTTAGAAATTTATAACCGCAAAAACGCAAAATGAACAGTAATAACAAAACCACACCGCAAAGAACGCAAAGAAAATCTTACAAGAGAGAAGGTGCGGGATGAAAATACAGGGCGAGGCGGTTTTATTGGGCGATAATATCAATACCGATTTTATAATTTCGGGCCGGTATAAATTCTCTATTACTGATATGAAGGAGTTAGCCAAGCATATCATGGAGGACATAGACCCGGAGTTCCCCAAGAAATTAAAGCCCGGAATTTCCATAATCGTAGCCGGTGAGAATTTTGGAATGGGATCATCGCGCGAGCAGGCTCCTCTAGTCATCAAGGAGTCGGGAATTGTGTGCGTGGTGGCCAAGTCTTTTGCCCGGATTTTTTACCGTAACGGTTTCAATATCGGCCTTCCTCTTATTCAGGCGGATACCTCTAAGATAAAAGAAAAAGACACACTGTGTATTGATTTAGATGATTCTCTCCTTGAGGATACAAGCCAAAAATTTACCCTTAAGCTGCAGCCGTTATCCCCGGTGATGCAAAAATTGCTTGCCGACGGAGGAATTGTCCAGCATCTGAAGAAACATCAGGGAAGATTAGAGTTATAGAGTCTATCGAGTCTCATAACGTAGGGACAGAACAATGTTCTGTCCCTACAAAAACTAAAGATGCCTTATAAAATAACCCTGATTCCCGGAGACGGGATCGGCCCGGAGGTGGCGAGAGCGGCCAGGCAATGTCTGGAGGCAACCGGGATAAAGTTTGAATGGGAAGAGGTTATCGCCGGAAGCCTGGCGATTAAAAAATTCGGCACCCCTTTGCCGGAGTATGTTTTAAAATCCGTCCGTAAAAATAGGATTGCCCTCAAGGGCCCGATTATAACCCCTATCGGGACAGGTTTTCGCTCGGTTAATGTGGCGTTGCGCCAGGAGTTGAATCTTTTTGCCTGTCTTCGTCCGGCCAAGTCTATTCCGGGAGTGAAATCACCGTATTCGAATATTGATTTGGTGATAGTCCGGGAGAATACGGAAGACCTTTACGCCGGGATTGAATTTGAAGAGGGGAAGAAAGAAACCGTCCAGCTCATCAATATTCTTCAAAAGCTTCAACCTAAGAAGATACTGAAATGTTCCGCGATATCCATTAAACCTATTTCAGTAACTGCCACTATGCGCGTAGTGAGATTTGCTTTTGAGTATGCCTTAAAGAATAAACGCAAGAAGGTAACCGCGGTGCATAAGGCCAATATAATGAAGTTTAGTGATGGATTGTTTTTATCCATTGCCAGAAAAATAGCTAAAGAATACGCCGGTAAAATTGAATTTAATGATTGCCTGGTGGATAATCTCTCCATGCAGTTAGTTAAGAATCCTCAGGATTTCGATCTCCTGGTTTTACCTAATCTTTACGGAGACATAATTTCTGACCTTTGCGCCGGTTTAATCGGAGGTTTAGGCATTGCCCCGGGAGCTAATATCGGAAAAGGGATCGCCTGTTTTGAGGCCGTGCACGGCTCGGCCCCAAAATATGCCGGACTGAATAAGGTTAATCCCACGGCAATGATCCTTTCCGGGGTTTTGATGCTTAGATACCTGGGGGAAGAAAAAGCGGCCGCCCGGCTGGAGGCAGCCACGCGCCAGGTAATCGCCCAGGGCAAATTTGTAACTTATGACTTAAAAGAGCGGCGGGATGACCCCGCGGCAGTGGGCACCCGGGAAATGGCTGAGGCGATATGCAAAAGATTGCGATAATCGGAGCCGGGAATGTCGGCGGCCAGATAGCGGCGTTTTTGATTAAAGAAGGCCCGGTTGATGTATTACTCTTAGATGTGGTAAAGGGGCTGGCCAAGGGAAAGGCCCTGGATTTAGAAGATTGCGCCAGCGTGTTAAAGCAGGACTGCGTTATTAAAGGAAGCGAAGACTTTTCTCTTTTAAAGGACAGGGATATAATTGTCCTTACTGCCGGGATGAGCCGCAAACCGGGAATGAGCCGGGATGACCTTTTAAAAAATAATTCCGGGATTATTAAGGATATTTCTTTGAAAATCAAGGAATACGCTTCTGGAAAAATAGTTTTGGTGATAACTAATCCGGTGGACTTAATGACCTGCCTGACTGCCAGGATAACCGGATTTCCTAAAAACAAAGTATTTGGAATGGGGGTAAGCCTGGATTCGGCCAGATTCGCTAACCTTATTCGCGAGGAGTTGAAGGTGCCGGTTACCAGCATTGAGGCAGTGGTGATCGGAAGCCACGGACAGGCTATGGTGCCCGCGCCTAATCAAACCCAGGTTTCCGGGGTGCGGATAGAACGGCTTGTCAGCGAGGGGATAATTACCAAATTGGCCCGGGAAACAGTGGAAAGAGGGGCTTCTATTGTAGCCCATCTGGGTTCAGGCAGTGCCTATTACGGCCCGGCCGCCGCGGCCTGCGTCATCATCAAGGCGATTATCAATGATGAAAAGCGCGTTCTCGGGGTGTGCGCTTATTTAGACGGAAAGTATGATATAAAAGATTTATATCTGGGGGTTCCGGCCAGAATAGGAAAACAAGGCATAGAAGATGTAATTGAAATAGAGTTGAGTGAGAACGAGAAAAAACAATTATTAGGCTCAGCGGAATCTATCCGCGGTCAACTGGCCAATCTCAATGTATGACTTAATAGTAATCGGCGCCGGCTGGGCGGGTTTCAGCGCGGCTGAATACGCCTCGCAAAAAGGCTTTAAAGCCGCGTTGATAGATAGAGACCTTTTAGGCGGTACCTGTCTGAATTACGGCTGTATTCCCACTAAAACCATCCTTAACACCACTAAGCTATTTTCCCAATTCAAAAAATCCGGAAAATTCGGAATAAATTGCAGCCAGATAGATATAGACTTAATCCGCCTTAATCAAAGGGTAAAAGAAATAAACTCCCAGTTAAGAAGCGGCCTGGAATTCCGCCTGAAATCCCGGAAAATTGATTTCTTTAAAAGTCCTGCCGAGCTGATTAATCCTAATCAGGTCAAGATAGAGGGAAGCGTTTTAGAGGCCAAGTATATACTTATCGCTACCGGTTCAAGGCCGATAGAACTGCCCAAGATAAAATTTGACGGGACAAAGATAATTTCCAGTACCGAGGCCTTAGAGCTTTCTAATGTTCCAGGCAAGCTTTTGATTATCGGCGGCGGAGTAATCGGTTGTGAGTTTGCCGAGATATTCAGCTCTTTAGGCTCACAGGTTGAGGTGGTTGAACTTACTCCCGGACTCCTGCCGGGTATAGACAGAGAGGTGGCTAAGAAATTAGAAATAATTTTAAAGAAGAAAGGGGTTAAGATATCCCTGAATACCGATGCCGCGACTTTGGATTTTGGCGCTTACGATAAAATTTTACTCTGCATAGGCCGGGCCCCTCAGAGCGATTGCTTAGGCAGTGTTGAGGTCAAAAAAGAACGCAATCGGATTTTGGTTAATGAGTATCTTCAGACCAGTATCCCTAATATTTATTCCGCCGGCGATTGTACCGGCGGGTATCTTTTGGCCCATATAGCCAGCTACGAAGGCCGCCTGGCGGTAAAAAATATGTTTGGCGCCGATAAAGAGAAAACAGATTACCGGGCAGTGCCTTCAGCCATATTTACCAATCCTGAGATTGCCGTGGTGGGTTTAAGTGAAGAAGACGCGCGTAATAATTTTGGTGAGATAATAATTAAAAAGTTTGACTTTCGGAGTTTAGGAATGAGTTATGTCCTGGATGAGGTGGAGGGATTTGTCAAGATTATCGCCGATAAAGACGAAAACCTGCTGGGTGCCTCAATCATCGGTCCCAAAGCCTCGGAGCTTATCCATGTGTTAACCTTAGCCCTGAAAACCCAAATGAAATTAGCCCAGGTCCGGGATACCATCTTTGCCCACCCTACTATCTCCGAGGCAATATCCGACGCCTTGACGCATTAAATGATCACCAGTAACCAAATCTAAACCACAAATAATAATTAAACACCAATAACCAATTTCCAATAACCAAAAAATAATCAATACCCAATAATCAACGGTAAAACAGGAAACTAATGTAATGTCTCATAAGTCTCTTTACTTATAGTCTCTTACATTATTGTCATTCTGAGGCGAAGCCGAAGAATCTCGTATTTTAGATCCTTCGTCGCTGTCGCTCCTCAGGATGACGAAGATTATCAAATGTAAAGAAGCGTTAGGGACACTACACTAATTTATTGTTTGGTTATTGATTGCTGGTGCTTGGCTATTCTTTGGTTATTGTATCTTGGTGTTTGGTTATTTATTGTAGCGCATTAATAAATCAATGTCTTCGGGATTTGACTTTGAGGTGCTGGATTTAGGCCTGATTGATTATCAGAAGGGATTTTCTTGGCAACAGGATTTAGTAAATGAAATCGCCTCGGGAAAAAGAAAGGGTGTCCTGATATTCTGTGAGCATAGTCCGGTGATTACCTTAGGAAGAAGCGCGAAAAAAGAAAATGTGCTTAAGCCTGGCGAGCAATTAAAGTCTTTAGGAATTGAAGTTGTTGCTGCTAATCGCGGAGGAGATGTAACTTTGCACCTGCCGGGGCAATTAGTGGTGTATCCGGTTTTTAACCTGCGCTACCTGGGAAGGGATATCGGTTTATTCTTAAGGAATATAGAAAAGGCGGTCATATCCCTGCTTAATGATTACCGGATCAAGGCAACGGCCTTAGAAGGCTCAACCGGAGTCTGGGTAGAGCAAAAGAAGATTGCCTCAATCGGAATCGCGGTTAAGAATTGGGTAGCCTATCACGGCGTAAGCTTAAATATAAACTGTAATTTAGATTTATTTTCCTTGATTAGGCCCTGCGGCCAGGATATAATAATGACATCAATGGCGCGATTCATACATTTTAATGATTTGAATGTTAGCGAAATTAAGATAAAATTAGCCGATAAATTTAAACAGGTTTTTACGCGCGGATAAATCATAGGAGAATATTTATGACTAAGATTATATTGCCGGAATTAGGCGAAGGGATAACCAAAGCGGTAGTGTCCTATTGGTATTTTCAGGCCGGCCAAGCGGTGAAAAAAGGGGAAGATTTGGTTGAGTTTACCACGGATAAAGCCACTTTTAATCTGCCCAGTCCGGTTTCGGGAAAGTTGACTGAGATACTTGCCCCTGAAGGCCAAAACGTGAATGTCGGACAAGCCATAGGAAACATAGAAGAATGATGAAAAATCGCGAGGTATTTTTTCATGGAAATATAAAGGCTTTATGCCTTTTGATTTTATTTTCTTTCGCCGGATGCGCGACAATAGCTAAAACTGCTACAGGAGTTTCTTCTTCAGATAAGGTTTTAAAAGGGAAGCTCACTCAGCGGGAAGAAATGAACAAGCTTAATATCGCGGTCGTGCCTTTTGCCGAGAAAAGGGGGGAGGCGAAAAGCTACGGCAGTGTGTATAAGTATTTGATTCCCTTGGTTCCTTACGGCACTATTCGCTACGAGCGTCCGGATCAGGCCCGGATGTTTAATGTCCAGGATGAGGTTGAGTTTAATATGAGTGAAAACCTGCTGAAGATAACCGCGGACGGGGTGAAAAAAAGCGGCTTGTTTGATAGCGTTATCATTACCCATACTCCCCTGGAATCAAAAGCGGATTTGATTTTAAGCGGCGAAATATACTCTACGCTTTATGAAGGAAAGACCTATTCTTACGGAATCTCTTTTCTGGGGCCGGCGCTTTGGTGTTTGGGCTTACCGGCCGGCTCATCTTATAAAAAATTAGGAATATCGCTTTATCTAAAGAGAATAGACACCGCTGAGACAGTGTGGTCTTATGACTTAAATAAAGAAAAAATAGTCATCCAGGGGCTTTATCGTAACTGGGGAAAGAATATGAATAGTTTTGTCGGGCTTATGGAAGAAGGCATAGAAGAAGTGATCGCGGATATGCGTTCCAAGTTAAGAGATGTCCCTATAGAAAAACTTAAAGTCCTGCCGCCGGTAGAGCCGGAGACGATTATCCCAAAATCAGAGGCCGCGGCTATCCAGACAGTAGAGCCGTCCATTACCAACACAACAGCTAATAACTAACAATTATAAAGGTTAAGTCCAACGTAGGGACAGAACAATGTTCTGTCCCTACAGAAGCCTCAGCCTTTTCATTTAACAATTTATCTTGGTTTGGTTATTTACACTACTTCCATGCTTAAACCACGTCAAATAAGCGTGGGAGTTTTTTTTATGGTGTAGGAAAGTATTACATACTTTCCTACACCACTGAAAATCGCGATAGGTTATCGCTGAAAGAGATTTTCTTGTGGGAAAAATAAGAATTATCGCTCATAGCAGCGAGCCTTTTCAGGACCGTAGTGAGGCGGGAAGGCTTTTGGCGCGGGAGTTAAAAGCCTTAAAGAGAGAGGACGCGGTAGTCCTGGGAATCCCCCGCGGAGGAATAGTCCTGGCTAAGGAAATCTCGTTTAGGCTAAACTGCGTTTTGGATGTTGTTTTTTCCCGTAAGATGGGAGCGCCGGGCAATCCGGAACTGGCGATAGGAGCTATCGGCGAAGAAGGAAAGGTGTGCATTAATAAGGAACTGGTGAATTCTCTCGGCGTAAACAGCGCTTATATTGAACACGAGAAGAACACACAGCTTTCCTTGATTAAGCTTCGGGCTCTGGAATACCGTAAGATTATTCCTAAGATTTCCTTAAAAGGAAAGACCGCGATAGTGGTTGATGACGGCGCGGCCACCGGAGCTACTATTGAGTCCGCCCTTTTGACCATGGCTCAGGAATCTCCCCAAAAGCTGATCGCGGCTTTACCGGTAGGGCCGCCGGAGACGATAGAAAGATTAAGCGAATACGCGGATGAAATAATCTGCCTTCGGGCGCCGGATTTTTTTGGGGCCATCAGCCAATTTTATAATGAGTTTCTCCAGGTGGAAGATGTCGAGGTGATAAAAATACTCCAGGAAGAGGCCCAAAGAAGAAAGAGCGTCGCTATACGCAACAACATACGCAACAAATTATAAAAAAATCTTGACAAGATTTTCATTTTGGCTATAATTATTTATGTAATGATTAGTAGGTAAGCCTCACGCGCTTACTACTTTTTTATTCAAGCTGATGTGAAAATATTCACATATAAATAATTAAGGTAGAATATGAAAAAGCTTACCCGTAAGCAATTTTTAAAAGTTTCCTTAACTTCTATTGCCGGCCTCACCGCGAGCAAACCATTGCTGGCGGCTTTAAAGTTTATCCCGGAGGTGGATAACCCTCTGGAGTTCTATCCTAATCGGGATTGGGAAAAAATCTACCGCAGCCAATTTAAGTTTGATTCCACCTTTCATTTTCTCTGCGCCCCCAATGATACCCATAACTGCCTGCTTAGGGCCTATGTTAAAAACGATATTATCACCAGGATTGGGCCAAGCTACGGCTATGGTAAGGCCAAGGATGTTTACGGCAATCAGGCTTCTCACCGTTGGGAGCCCAGGTTGTGCAATAAGGGATTGGTTTTAAACCGCAGGGTTTACGGCCCGCGCCGGGTCAAATACCCGATGGTCAGGGAGGGTTTTAAGAAGTGGGTGGAGGCGGGATTCCCCAGAGGCGCTGACGGTAAGCCGTCTTCAGAATACCTCCAGCGGGGCAAGGAGAATTTTGTCAAGGTTTCCTGGGATGAGATATTTGAGATCGCGGCCAAGGGTTTAATCAATATCGCCACCACTTATTCCGGCGACAGCGGCAAGGCCTTGCTTACCCAACAGGGTTATGACCCGGCAATGATTGAGGCGATGAAGGGCGCCGGGGTCCAGGCCTTAAAGTTTCGCGGGGGCATGCCCCTTTTAGGAATAACCCGGCTCCTGGGGATGTATCGCACCGCGAACTCTATGGCTATTTTGGATTCTCATATTCGCGGACTATCCGCTGAAGAGGCAATGGGGGCCAAGGGTTGGGATAATTATTCCTGGCATACTGACCTCCCGCCTGGCCATCCGATGGTTACCGGACAGCAGACTATTGATTTTGACCTCGTGGATGCCGAGAATTCCAAATTGATTATCCCCTGGGGGATGAACTGGATCTCCACCAAGATGCCCGACGGCCACTGGCTTACCGAAGCCAGGGTTAAGGGGGCTAAGATTGTATCGGTTACTGTGGAATACTCTTCGGTTGCTTCTAAATCTGATGAGGTGGTGATTATCCGTCCCGGCAGCGACCCGGCTTTCGCTCTGGGTTTGGCTAATGTCATTATTCAGGAAAAACTTTATGATGAGGAATATGTGGCCAGTTCCACTGACCTGCCCTTTTTAGTTAGGATGGATACCTTAAAACTTCTGCGGGCAGAAGAAGTTTTCGCGGATTTTAAGCCGCCGCAAGGTGCCCGGGAAGTTAAGATTGTCAATAAGGGCGAAAAACCCCCGGCTCCCATAAAGCAGGGAGGCCAGCAGCATATATCTCAGGACCTTTTGAATGAATTCGGCAGTTTTGTGGTCTGGGATAAGGACAAGAATGCCCTCGGTGTGGTTACCCGCGATGAGGTAGGAAAATATTTTGTTGAGAAAGGGATAAAACCGGTTCTGGACGCGGATGAGTATGAGATAGTTGACCTCAAAGGTAATAAGCTGAAGGTCAGGACTGTATATAGCATCCTTTCCCAATATATCAAGGATAATTTTGACCCGGATACCGTTTCCAAGATAACCTGGGCTCCTAAAGAGGCGATTATCAGCCTGGCCCGCCAGATAGCCGAAAATAAAGGCAAGACTCTGGTTGCCGTAGGTATGGGGCCTAACCACTTCTTTAATAACGACCTTAAGGATCGGGCCATCTTCTTGGTCTGTTCCCTTACCCGTAACATCGGCACCCACGGCGGCAATATCGGAAGTTTTGCCGGAAATTACCGGGTGGCCTATTTTGACGGCATCGGCCAATACATCAGCGAGGATCCCTTTAATCCCGAATTAGATGAAACCAAGCCCGCTAAGGTCAGGCAGTATTTTAAGTTTGAGTCCGCGCATTATTATAATCACGGTGACCAGCCCTTAAGAATAGGCAATAAGCTTTTTACCGGAAAATCCCATATCCCTACCCCCACTAAGAGTTTGATGTTTGCCAATGCCAATTCTATTTTAGGTAATCTTAAAGGCCATTATGATATGGTAATCAATACCTTGCCCAAGATAGATATGATCACCGTCAGCGACTGGTGGTGGACCGCTTCCTGCGAATACGCGGATGTGGTCTTTCCGGTAGATTCCTGGGCTGAGTTTAAATATCCGGATGCTACGGCCGCGGTAACCAATCCCTTCCTGCAGATGTATCCGACCACGCCCTTGAAACGCCTGCATGATACTAAGGCGGATGTGGAGATATACGCCGGAGTGGCCAAGGCCTTATCCCGTCTGCTTAACGATAATCGTTTCGCGGATTTCTGGAAGTTTGTTGATGAAGGCCGGGTGGATGTCTATCTGCAGAGGATTATGAGCGCCAGCTCAATGGCTAAGGGGTATAAGGTTTTGGAATTAGAGAAGGATGCTAAAGAGGGCATTCCAGCCTTATTGATGAGCCGCACCTATCCTAAAATTATGGGTTGGGAACAGGCCAATGAAAATAAAAAGTGGTATACCAAGACCGGAAGGTTGGAATTTTACCGGGAGGAAGATGAGTTTATTGAATACGGGGAGAATCTCCCAGTTTACCGCGAGCCGGTGGATGGGACTATTTATGAGCCTAATGTGATCGTGGCCAAGCCCCATCCGGCCATCAAGCCGGCCCAGCCGGAGAAATACGGCCTGACTAAAGAGAATCTGTCCACCGATGTGCGCCAGGTCAGGAATGTGGTGATGACTCCGGAAGAACTGCTTAAGTCCGCGCACCCATTGCGCAAAGATGGCTGGAGCCATGTCTATATCACCCCCAAATACCGCCACGGCGCCCATACCACTCCTATTGATACGGATATTATCGCTATCTGGTTCGGCCCGTTTGGCGACCCTACCCGCAGGGACCAGCGTAATCCCTGGGTGGGTGAAGGCTATGTGGATATCAATCCTGAAGATGCGAAGAGCCTAGGCATTGAAGACGGAGATTATGTCTGGGTGGATGCTGACCCCGAGGACCGGCCCTATCACGGGGAAAAGATACCGGGTAGTGAAAATTACCGCTTGTCTAGGCTATGCTTGAGGGCTAGGTATTATTATGGTATACCTAGAACCGTCAGCCGTTCCTGGTTTAATATGTATGGGGCGACCTATGGTTCGGTCCAGGGGCATCTGGAGAATAAAGACGGCTTAGCCAGAAATCCCCGCACCGGTTATCAGGCAATGTATAGGTTCGGCTCGCACCAAAGCGCCACCCGCGGCTGGCTTAAGCCGACCTTAATGACCGAAAGCTTAGTCCGTAAGGACACTGTGGGCCAGGTAATCAGCAAGGGCTTTGCCCCGGATGTGCATTGTCCCACCGGAGCGCCCAAGGAAAGCTTTGTTAAATTCAGCAAGGCTGAGGACGGCGGGATTAACCCGGAGAAGCTCTGGAGGCCGGTTAAATTGGGCTTGAGGCCGACTTACGAGAATGCGGCAATGAAGAACTTCCTTAAAGGAGCATTTGTATCATGAGCACCTCGCATAAAGTTTACAACTGGCAGTTAAAACGCCATATGGAGTATAAGTATCCCGAGGCCCGGCCTCAAAAACAGGCGGCCTGGATATTTGATACCAATAAGTGTATTGCCTGCCAGACCTGCACTATGGCCTGTAAGAACGCCTGGACCTCCGGCAAGGGCCAGGAGCATATGTGGTGGAATAATGTGGAAACCAAACCCTGGGGATTTTATCCTTTAGGCTGGGATGTGCGTCTCTTGGAGATGATGGGAACCCAATCCTGGGATGGCGATAAATACACGGGTAAGACAATCTTTGAGCATCCTGAGTCAGGTGAAGAAGTATTGGGTTGGACCCCCGAAGTTGAGGATTGGCTTTCCCCTAATATCGGCGAGGATGAGGTGTCTGAGCCGGTAAAGCAGGGTGAATATATCAAGATTCCGCATCAGCCCTGGATGGCCTATCTGCAGAGGATTTGCAACCACTGCACCTATCCCGGATGTCTGGCCGCCTGCACCAGAAAATCAATTTATAAGAGAGATGACGGCATAGTCTTGATTGACCAGGATCGCTGCCGGGGTTATCAGGAGTGTAACCGTGGATGTCCTTACAAGAAATCAATATTTCGGCAGTTTACCGGCAAGTCCGAGAAATGCATCTCCTGTTATCCGGCGGCGGAACAGGGTAATCAGACCCAGTGCACGGTGAATTGTATCGGAAGAATCCGGATGTTTGGTTTTAAGAGCCCCTGGGACAAACCCAGGGAGGATAACCCAATAGATTATCTGGTACATTTTAAGAAGATTGCCCTGCCTTTATACCCCCAGTTTGGCACTGAGCCTAATGTGTATTATATCCCGCCGATAAATGTGCCTGATGGATTTAACAAACAGTTGTTCGGTCCGGGGTCTAAGAACGCGGTGGAGATGTATAAGAAGGCTTATGAGGATAAGAAATTGATTGGCATACTTATGTTGATGGGGGCCACCGAGCAGATACCTTTCACCTTCAAGGTGGAAGGGGACATCAATAATGGATATTGTATAGGTTACGCTGAAAACGGCCAGGAGATAGCCCGGGTGCCCTTAAAGGAGCCGATTATTATCCGTAAGGAATACGACCAGGAAAGGGATGTGCATAGGATCAGCATCAGTTAAATACTTTATAAGGTCAGCGAACGCTGACCACTACTTAAAATATGGTGGCACAATTAGAGTTAAATAAAGAGAGATTAAGTAAATATAAGAGTTTGGCGGTGGCCTTTTCTTATCCGGAAGGAAGCTTTTTTAATTTCTTTCCGGAGGCCTCTGGGGAAAAAGGAGAGCTTATTCGGGAATACGACCGCCTTTTCCGGGCCAAGGACATCTGGCTCTACGGCACGGAATATATGAGCGAACATGAATTTCAGAGAAGCAATTATTTATCGGATATTTCCGGTTTCTATAAGGCCTTTGGGGTGGAGGTAAATTCCGAACGTCCGGATGCCTTGAACGTGGAGCTGGAATTTATGCACTATTTGATTTTTAAGGAAAGCAAGGCCCCGACTCAAGAAAAGGCGGAGATCTGCCTTAGCGCCCAGAAAAAATTCTTCACTGAACACTTAAGTCCCGCGGCCAAGGCTATCGCCCAAAAGATTATTGCCGCGACGGAAAATCACTTTTATAAGAACGCGGCCGCGGAATTGATTGATTTCTTGAGCCAAGAGGAGGAGTTCTTTAACGCCAAATGAAAAAATCCACTGCCTTTCTAATCGCGGTTATATTGATCGCGGCTTTTGCCGGTTTGATTTATTACGGGGTAACTAATTCCAGGGGGACACCGGTAAAGATTGAGAAGATTGTAACTCCGCTGGCGGAGGTGCCTTTTATTGCCCAGGACATAGATTTGGCCCAGGGGATTTCTCTGGAGCTCTGGCAGGGAATTAAGCCTCAAGAAATTGAGCTAATGTATCAGGTAACCGTCCTGCCCTGGCCGAAGATAAAGGCCGGGCTGGGGGCGGTAACCTTTAAGGCCTTTCACAATAAGGAGAATATTTACTTTTATCTAAGCTGGCCGGATACTACGGAAGACCGCTTTCATGAAACCGCGGTTTGGCCTGATGCCGGGGCAATAATGTTTCCCCTGGAGAAAAAAGCCCAGCCGCATACCATTATGATGGGTTTCCTGGGCCGGGTGAATATCTGGCAGTGGAAGGCCAATCAGGACCGGGAATATTGGAAGAATGAATCTCCCCAGACCAACGCCTATGTGGATTTTTACTATCCTTTTGAGGAACAGGAACTTTTTCCGGTATCCAAACACGTCACTAAATCCGCGGTGAATGATTTGCTGGCTATCCGGGTAGGCACCATAACCCCTAAAGACAATCAGGAGGTAATGGGTAAGGGTGTCTGGGAGAACGGGGTTTGGAGTGTGGTGCTTAAGCGGCCGCTTGCGGCCCTGGAGGCTGAAAACGGGGTAAATTTTGCCGCGGGAAAGAAATTAGCCGCCTTAGCCATCTGGAACGGCTCACAAGGAGACCGGGGCGGAAGGAAGTCTATTTCGGATTGGGTGGAGTTGGAGATAAAGTGAAAAGTCACAAAGTCACAAGGTCACAAGGTCACATGAAAAGCATAAGGGCGATAACCCTTTTTTCATTTATAGTTTATGGTTTATGGTTGATGACGCCTCCGGTAGAGGCGGCGGAGAGGTTTTTTGAGATTAAGGCCAAGAAATTTTCTTATACTCCCAATATTATTACTGTCAACCGGGGAGATACGGTAAAGATACGCCTGCTGAGCGAGGATGTGCATCACGGGTTTTTTGTGGACGGTTACGGGATAAAGACCTCGGCCCATCCAGGGATGGAGGGCAGTCTGAAGTTTATCGCGGATAAAGCAGGCAGATATACCGTCCGTTGTTCGGTTACCTGTGGGGAGTTTCATCCTTATATGGTGGGGTATCTGGTGGTGGGGCCGAATTCGCGTTTCTGGCTCTACGCGGCAATAGTGTTGGTAATCGGCATAGGAAGCATCCTTACCCTTAGGGTAAAAAAGATAAATGGCTGATAAACTATTCGGATTGATTGATTTGAATTGGCGGTTTGAGCTGACTAAGTTTAAGCTCATCCGTAATCTCTTTAAGTCCCGCTGGTTTCCCCTCCTGGCTATAATTTTTAACCTCTTTATCTTTGTGATTATCCTGATTGCCGGCCTGATTGGGGGCTTTTCCGCCGGAAACTATAATTTCGGGATTATGATTGTCTGGATACTCTGGTGGGTAATGCTGATGTTTATCCTGGTACCGATATTCTCCCGGGCCTGGTGTCTGATGTGCCCGTTTCCGGTATTCAGCGACTGGCTGCAGAGAGGGGCGCTATTCGTAGTTACCGGTTTAAAGTTAAAAGGATTGGGGCTAAAATGGCCCAAGGCCTTAAAGAATATGTGGGTGATGAATATACTTTTCTTGGTTACCACATTCTTCTCCGGCTTCTTTACGGTGCGGCCATTGGCTACTTTTATTCTTTTAGGCGGGATAATTCTTTTGGCTTTCTTGATCGGACTTGTCTTTGAGAAGCGTAGTTTCTGCCTTTATGTCTGCCCGGTTTCCGGCTTCCAGGGCTTATATTCCCAGTTTGCCATGGCTGAGGTCAGAAGGAAGGATCCGGAGATCTGTAAGAACCATAAGGTTAAGACCTGCTATGTGGGTAATGAATGCGGCTATGGCTGTCCCTGGATGCTTACTCCTTTTAATTTTACTAAGAATACCTACTGTGGGATGTGTTTAGAATGTTTTAAAAGTTGTCCCCATGATAATATGGCTTTTAATCTGCGGCCGCCGGGGGTGGATCTTCTGGTAGATGAAAAGCGCGGCCTGGATGAGGCCTGGAAGGCTTTTATTATGTTGGGGATTGCCATGGTTTTTTTCCTGACTATGCAGGGACCCTGGGGTTTTCTTAAGGACTGGGTCAGGGGTACCTCTTTAAAGGGCTATCTGACCTTTATTTCTTTGCATACCGCTTTCAGCCTGTTGGTAGTTCCGGCGATATTCTTTTTCTTTAGTTATTTGTCTAAGGCCTTTAGCGGGGCCAAAGAGGTTTCCTTAAAGAAGATATTCACTAATTTTTCTTATACCCTGGTGCCTTTAGGATTAGGGGTCTGGATTGCCTTTAGCGTGGGTATTATCCTGCCTAACGGCAGTTATATCCTGCATATAATTTCCGATCCTTTTGCCTGGGGCTGGAACCTTTTCGGCACCAGGAGTGTTCCCTGGACTCCGGTATTTACCGGGGCGTTGGGGCACCTGCAGGGCGCGGTGCTGGTAGTGTTCTATTTGTTTTCCCTTGCGTATGGCGCGCGGCTGTCCAGACAGACCTATCCTGCCGAGGAACAGGCCAAACGGGGCTGGATTCCCATTTTGATTTTCTTGACCCTGGCGACCTTAGCCTTTTTATGGCTGTATATAGGATAAAGAAATGAAAC
>Ga0209211_10004018_pt1 | contig 23353 bp, 23 predicted proteins | sample RifGroA2_FD_183992 | JGI IMG/M metagenome (GOLD analysis project Ga0209211, IMG submission 183992) | Groundwater microbial communities from Rifle, Colorado, USA - Groundwater A2 (SPAdes) (version 2) | ecosystem: Environmental > Aquatic > Deep subsurface > Groundwater | place: Rifle, Colorado...
AAATCTAATATGCTGATAATCCGCGTCCGTCTGTGTTTATCCGTGTCCAATTAGTACTTAAAATTGATCTCCACCGACGTGTGCCCAAACTGTTGGAACCTGTTTGTCTTTAGTTTAACATCACAAGGATTACAATGTCCAAAAACATTACATTCACGGAATCTATCTTCTATCTCAAAATTTTCATCCAAAATATTTCCTATAGGTTTTCTCCCTTCATAAAGGTCACTATGACACCGGTAAATATCACCACTGCTCCCAATAATAAGCTCTGTTGTCTTGCATAGTACGTGTTTATTAAATTTTTTCTCACCTGCCCCCTCATAACAATAGGTACCGTACATCCTTCCATTATATTCACCAAGAAACTCCTTAGTACGAAAGTCTATCCCTAAAGAGGTGCAATATTCCTTTGCCCTTAATATCTCGGCATCCTGCACAGGATGCGTTACACCCCAAATCCCAATACTAAAACCGTTATCTTGTAATTTTAGGACTTTTCTAACTAATGGTTCGAGTTTCATGGTTTCGGGGTGATAACTGACTCTTATGGAGGCATAAGGAGATTTCCTTCTTCATCAAATTGTAGATTAGTCAGGACGTCAATATTTAACTCTGGTTTTATATGGTTCAATATATAGATAAAATCCTTGTGAAGGCTTGGTTCTCCTCCCTGTAGTGAGATGGGGAGGTCATCCCTGGAAACAATCCTGTTTAATCCTTTAACCCATTCTTTCCCAGAAATACGTTTTTTACTAAAATTACCTTTCTCGAAATAATTAATGCAATAACTGCACCTGAGATTACAGGCGAGTGATAAAAATGTTGCAATATAATTATAGGTATGTGGAATAATAATAGGTTTCATTGTTATCGTCGACCCTTTGCAGTCTTTATGGGTATTTCACGGACACGATGCCGTATCTCTTATAGTAAACAAATAGTAAATATCTTACTTTATTACTATGTCCATTCCTCTCAACAACTTGCTTCTAACAGATCCACCGAACTTTACTGTTAAAGAACTATATTTACATCCTTCGAGAACATCGATAAATACCTCTCTTTCAAGGTAATCTACGAAATATATTTCCTTAACTTTATACTGTTTATATATATCCCTCTTTATTCTCAGGTCATAGCTTCTGCTGGTTTTAGATATAATTTCTATAATTAAGTCCGGGGTACCTGAAAACTCGTACTCAGCCAAAATACCTTTGTTGCCCTTTGATATAAAAACAATATCAGGTTCGAATCTAAAATCTCTGCCAAATGCAATTGTAAACCTCGAACCCAGCACCTCGCCGGAATTATTTTCCGTCACATAATTATGAAGTTGTGTCAAAATATCTCTAAAAATCCTTTCGTGTTCGAGACTTGCAGGCGATTGTATTACGATTATTCCCCCCTTAAGGTAATCAGCCTTCTCATCTTCTATTTTATAGTAATCGTCTAACGTCCCCTCATAAGTCAGTATATACTCGAACTTGTCTATAAGCCTTAAAACCTTTTCCGTTGTTTTTCTCAGTTTAGGAGCATCTTTTTTTTCAGAGTGTTTAACTATTATCATACGTAAAAGTCCCTTTCTTGACTATTTTACAATTTAAAATACAAATCCATCTTTCTTATTGTATCACCAAGATAGGGTGTTTCTATGACAGGGAATGACCTTCCCATCTTTCGTGAATACAATCTTTTTGTCATGATCTCGTCAAGAGAAAAAAGATCGAGGTCAAGCCCTTCCGTTAATTTTATTTCCCACAAAAAATCATTAATAGCATTGGGCCTGCAGTTCGGAGGACATCTTCTTATGCAATTTCTTCAAGTCGATTCGCACTAAATTGTGGCTGAACGGTATCTCCAATCTCGTTGTGTTGTCTATGTCGCAAGGCTGTTACAGAATCAGGCATGATGGGTTTTTTCTTCCTATCCAATGCATAGATAGAAACCATAGTAGAAAGATACCCGCGAATGACTTTTTGTAATGATTTGAAGGTCAATGCCTTTGATTCCCCGCCTAGTCGCTGCTGGAGCGCACAGGGTACTTCAGCGTATAAATACCCACTTTTTATACTCTTGATTAACAACTCTGTCTGATAGAAAAAACCACTGCTTTTCAAAGTAATATTTTGCAGTGCACACTTTCGATACATTACGGAACCATTCATATAATTCAACAACATACCAAAAGACAAATTGATAATGCCTTTGTAAAATTTGGAAATTATTCTTCGCTTCCAAGACCGCACATTCTGATTGTAAATGAGAGGAATCACTATATCGACATATTCCATAAGTGGCAGATAACGCAATATTTCATAAGCATCATTTTCTGCATCACCGGGAAGCATAGTTACAATCTCTCCCCTGGATTTTCCTATGCCTTCCCAGTATGAAGCTCCTATACCTTTTGGTTTGTCATGGCAGATTAATTGAATAAATGGATATATTTCAATTAATTCCTCTACGATCGCCTTTGTCCGATCGGTACTTCCATCGTTGACCACCACAATTTCTCCATGAACATCCATCCAGTCGATCAAATGATTTTACTACGTTTCCAACTGCCTTAGAGATATTTTGTTCCTCATTTAAGGCAGGCACGATAACGCTGATTTTATATTGCATAAACTATGCCCAGGTTCTAAGGAGATATTTACAACTTGCTTCCTTTTAAAATAAGTTGTTTCTGCTCTGGTTGAAACTTTGATTTATTAAATAAAATTTATATGCATTGGAGGATCAGCATCTTCCTTAACAAGGATAGCGTTCTTATGTTTTAAAGCCCATAAACATTCATTAACTTTATGTTGCAAACATAGAGAGCCACACATCGTTCTGGCATCAAATTTTTCTGAAACTATCAAATTGACAACTTCCCAGTAGCGATCGCTTTGCCATATCTTTTTGAATGATGTATCAACAATATTTCCAATATGGTATTCGTTATATTTATCGTTGAAAAGCATACCGCACGGAGCTACGAGTCCAGAACCAGAAAATTGCATGATAAAAGGAGTCCCGTAACACCGGCTGTAATTTCGTTTTCTACCACTTAAAATCTTAGACCACTTGGCCCTAACCAGATATTTATCATCCGTATATCTATCAGCTTCTGCCGCAGAAATATTAAATCTAAGATAGGTTAAAGCCGCCAATATCTGCTCTAATTGCTCCTGCTTTAACAAATATCCATTCGTTCCTAAGGCCATATCTAAACCGTTTTTTCCTGCCTCTTAAAATAGCATCATACAAATAAGGAGAACAGGTACTTTCTCCATTACTGACAAAACTGATAGCTTTTACCCCGATTTCTGCTGCGTCATCAAGAAATCTGAATATGACGTCCCTGGTCATCCTCTTTATATCGTTTGACGGAAGCATACCATAACAATAAACACACCTGTATGTACAGGATCTTGTTAATGCACAATCAATAGTTATAGGAGCAATCCTTTCTCCATTCAACCAAGCATCGACACGGTCTTTGTGCCAGGCAAGCTTATGCCCATCAAGAACTATCTCACCCATTCATTCTACTCATTTTTTCTCATCTTTTTATTTACTATAACATTTTGTTCCACACGCTATATTCTTTTAATAGTTATACTCACACCCTGAAGTATCCTGGTTTTGGATCAGTAATCCAATCTTTTACCATTTTATTAAAATCAATTTTTTCCCCTTCATAGGGATCAAATATCTTCATATTTATTAATTGCATAATTTTCTTGTCGTCCTCGCCACAGCAGTGCGAAGATCCCAAAAATTTGAAGTAATTGTTTACTCCGGTCGCAATAAATTTAACATTCAAGTTTTGCATTACCACATCATTCCGTATCTGCTCGATGGCTCGAAAAACAAGGAAATTCACAATGGAATACACAATCGGTATTAAACCGGTCATTGCCATACCCGCAGCAATACCAACAGTTCCTTGTTCCATCATACCCATATTAAAAATTTTGCCAGGAAATTCTTCCTTAAATTTATCAGTAACTCCAAACCCCATATCACAAACAAGTAAAACAATCCTCTTATCTTTTCTTCCATAAGGGATAATTCTGTTTACGATATCCTTTCTACAATTTTTAACGTTATCATTCATAACGGTTACCCATTTTAAATTCATCTTCCGTTGGAATACGGAAATGGAATTTGGGTACATTCTCCATGCATTTTAATCCATATCCCTTAGTAGTATTCGCGATTAATACTTGGGGTACAAAGAGGTTCTTCTGGTTTTTTATCCATTTTTCAATGATGGAAATGATGCTTTTAATGTTATGCCCATTGCAGGTTTTTACCTCAAATCCAAAAGCCTTCATTTTTTTTGTAAATCATTCTTTCTTTCTACCATAGTTAAAACATTTTTTAAAAAATCCATAGCTTGCAATGTATTGTGATCAATGATTACTGTTAAATTCGATAGCTTGTGTTTAACTGCAAATTGAATTGCTTCCCAATTTGACCCTTCTTGCATTTCGCCATCACCAACAATACAATAAACCCTGTATATTTTATTCTGTAATTTTGCCCCAAAGGCAATGCCCACGGCCATTGGTAGCCCATGACCAAGTGAACCACAACTTGCTTCCAAACCATTTTCCACACGACGTTCCAAACATCCTGCCAAAAAACTTCCTTTATAGAAATTCTCCCAATCCTGACGTTTAATATATCCTTTATCAGCAAGTATTGAATATAGACCGTAGCATCCATGCGCTTTAGAAAATACGAGACGGTCTCTTTCTTCCCATTGCGAGCAACTGGAAAGGTTCATTATTCTGTAATAAAGTGCTATCAGAATATCAACGCATGAAAGCGAGGGGGCAATATGCCCAGCTCCATTTTGAATAGCAATCTCTACTAAGTCTTTGCGTATTTGATTTGCTTTTTTACATAATCGACCATTTAACATCATCGTTGTTTACTTAAAGATATTCAGAAGTCAAATAAAATTAACGTGTTCAGGTGGATGCTTTAATTGCCACAGATATCGATTTATTTCGTCCATCCTGCAATCTCATGACAATTTTCAGGCAAAAGCATAAGCTACATACCTAATGTACATCTATACCCTCTGTCACTTCTTATCTTTACAGCATAAGACATATTCTTTATTACCCTGTCAAAATTGTCTGGGTTTGTTCTGTGAATCTTAGCATAGGTTTCCTTCGTTGCCCCATTGATGCTTACTTTTATCCAGGTTATATTTTCAATGGTACTTTCAATAAGATTTTCTTTCAGAAGTACTCCATTTGTTGTTATGGCAACATCAATACCTACTTTCTTTGTGTAATTTATTATTTCACCAATATCTTTGTGCAGAAGTGGTTCACCTTCTCCTGCATACATAATACTCTTTAAGCCTAGAGATGACATTTCGGATAGCCTATCCATAAGCATCTCTTTATCCAAAAATCGTGGTTGGTATTCCATAAAATCCAGAGCACAATATGTACATTAGTGATTACATGTACCTGAGGGAGATATTTCAGCATAGACGGGATAGATATTTTTACCTTCCAGCCAATCACTTACCCTGGAGACATGATATAAAACTTTATGACTATCTATGCGATACTTATCCATTATTTTCTTTTCACAAAATATTAATATTAATTTGGTGCTAAAAATGCGACTACCTTTTCATAATACTTTCAATTGCATCATATACCATTTTGGGTTCTATGTAGTTCATACACGATTTACTTTGGATACATCTTGGACTCAAACAAGGTATACAATTATAATTAGCTTGTGGTAATAATTTTATGCCATTCGGTATATAGATTTCAGATGCGAGTGTAGGACCAAACAGCGCAATTATTTTTTTTGTTCAATGCACAGGCTATATGTAGACCTAAACTGTCATTGGTTATAATGACACGGCAGGAATTTATCCACTCAAAATATTCTTCGATGTCTTGCAATCCCTTTTGCCAGGAAATCGTATATTTATTTCCAATAAGCCTTTCGAGTTCTTTCCAATATTCCATAGGCCATGCCTTATTGGGCCATTTTTTACCCACGTCATAATTAAAGCCTATGTCATAAATAACATTAGATTTTGGTTTATACCCAAGGATACAACCTTCACCTCGCCACCTTGCTCCTACCATCTCAAATAGAATTTCCTCCCAACACCTTTTTGCCATTTTCTTGTGTTCAGTATCCATACAAATCTCTAATACGTGTTGAGAACCGTCATAAGCAAGGAGCTACGCCATGTTCCGGATCGAACCTAAAACCATATCGGCGCCAGGCATTAACAGTATCTGAGAAGGCACATAATCCAGGTACCTTTTCCAAGTTAATGACCGTGTCAAATCGTTCCAATCGTAATTGCAGTACCGAGGTAAGATCATAGGGAAGTATTCTATGGATAAACTGATTCCCCCTAAGTAACGGGAACGCCTTTTCGTCTACTAACCAGGTAACATGGGCATTTTTGTATAGATGCAGAAGTACAGTACTCCTGAGTACATCTCCCAAGCTCGTGATCATCCCGATCTCGCCGTCCAATGTTTCTGAATAACCCAGCTTAATAATTAAAACTTTTTCTTTATTCATTTACACTTTCCAATATGCGTAATGTTTCTTTAGCAGTTTTTTCCCAGCTAAAATAATCAGCCCTTTTTAGTGAATTTTGCTTTAATTTTTGCAATAATTCATTATCCAACAAAACGGCTTTTATTTTTTCAGCAATATCATATGAATTAAAAGGATTGAAATACACTGCCGCTTCCTGGCAAATTTCAAGCATTGGTTCTATATTTGAAGCTAAAATAGGCGCCCCACAAGCCATTGCTTCAACCATGGTCATTCCAAAGGATTCACATGTTGATGGATATACGAATAACTTACAAAGCACATAAAAAAAAGGTAATTCTTCATAAGGAATATGTCCGAAAAATATGACACGATCTTCCATTTTCGCACTCGAAACAAGGGCTTTCAATGATTCCGTATACTTGTTATCAAGACTTCTCCCTACAAGTGCAAGTTTTAAATCGGGATTGATCTCGTCTTTAATCAACGAAAATGCCCGTATCAATTCCAGAAAATTTTTATATTGATATATATTAGAGACATAAAGAATAAATTCGCCTAATCCATATCTTTTTTTAATCTCTTGCAACCGATTATAATCCAAATCCGCTCTGAACAATGTACTTCTCCCGTGATATATAAGTGAGGTCTTATATTCAGGTAGTTTATAATAATGACTCAATTCTTCCCTTGCCTTATTCGTTATGAATATAACATTTCTTGCCTTACCGACTGATAAGGTAGTTAATATCTTTAAAAGATTAAATTTCAATTGATAATATATATTTTGTTTCTTTATCATTTCCGAATCAAAAGGTGCTACTGTTTGAATCATAATTATTGTTGGGAATGAACAAAAAATCAATCCAATATTTGCGGGAGAATAGAGGATGTCCACCTTATATTTTTTTAATACATGCCATAGGTATAACTGTTCCCAGAGGAGGCGAAGGCTTGTTGAAAGGCCAGGAATTTTGAAGAATATTACATGGAAATTTTTATAATCTGTATAAAGTATTTGTTTACCATTTTCAGTGGTAATAACAAGATATTCGTGTTTTTTATCTATTTCTGATAGATGTTTAAACAATTGATTTAAGTAGGTAACTCCACCTCCCGCTACTGCGGATAGAGCATTTATCGCAATACGCATTTTACAAAATTATCTTCGATTATGCTTTAAACCTAATTTTATAAATTTTTTCGCCAATGAGTAGAAAAAGCCCGAGGGAAAAGCTTCGAATTCACCAATCAGTACGTATTCGTTACCACCGAGCCCCCGCTTGAAGTGAGTGATGCCAGGCGTTAATTTTTCGTTTATTCCACCCAGATCGAACCAACGATACCCCATTTTTTTGAAAATTAACATGGCCTGCCAGAGGAGAAAGTAATTTGATTGAAAAATCTTGCCTTCCGTACTGTTCCACCCAACAAGGTAATGACACGTATCTATGTATCCAAGCACAAGAACACCACCGATTCTAACACTATTTTTCACTGCAAACATAACTTGTACAGATGATTCGTCTAAAGTTACATTTTTGATTTCCTTTATTAGTTTTTCAGACGGGCCAGAAAAGTTTTTTTCTGTCATCATCTGATTATATCTACTCATAAGAAATGACAGCCCCTCAACTGAATTGGCTATTTCCAACTCAAGGTTAATTTTTTCAGCTTTATTTAGTAAGTTTCTCCATTTTTGGTGTAAGTTCTTTCGCAAAGCAACCTCGTCAAGAGATAAATCTACCAGGATTGATTCCCATGCATTGTTATTGGTAGCGTCATATCCTAATTCTTGTAACTTTACACAGTCTATTTCGTTTTTTTGGATATTCGGTGCTATTAATAAAACCATCCTTTCCCACTTTACCCAATGATCGTGAAGAAGTTTTAGTATCTGAAGAAACGGGTCAAGATGAGATCTGTGATATTCTGGCAAAATTAAAGGACCGCGATTAATTCGTGCAATTCCTCGAAATAATGGAATTTTTCTAACTAAAGTTTGAACAATACCTATTGGTTTAACCCCATCGGTAATTATATTTCGGATCGGTATCACACCCTCAACATTTTGCTTTGCCTCTCCATATTCCCATGTTTGTAAGATACTAACATGCTTGCATCTGAGAAGCAAATCATTCCATTCACTCTTATTTTCTACTGTGACTATTTTCATCCGCAGATTTGCGCAGATTCAAAATAATATTAACAATCTTATTTCTGGTTTATGCTCTATGCAAAATTTATACTTACTTTTTTCAACTACAGCACTTCTGAAGATTCACTGATTTTCACATATTTAAAATGATTATCCATATTTCTTTGTTTTCCATCTGCGTAATCTGCGGACAAAGAATCTTTATCTTAGTATAACTTCACGTAAACTATGTGCCATGAATTCTACGTGATCTTTTGTAAGGCTTTGATGAATTGGAAGTGTCAATATACTCTTTCGTAATTTTAAGGCCATTTCGTGTTGAGAAGGATTTTCTTTTACTTCTGGAGGTAAATCAGGCCACGTTTGAGCAGGAATTCCAACTTTATTTAAACGATAATAAACATCTTCGATAATACTCTCGTGTAAGCGTATTGGAAACAAGTAAGGACAAACGTTTTCAGGAAGAAATGGAAATAGTGGCCTAGCAACATCATTATCAATACATGATATTTGTTCTGCCACAATTTTATAGTACATCCTTCTGACCGTTTTGTAGTGGTCTAAATTAAATTCCAATAATTTTAATAATTTCAATGAAAATGTATTAATAGAAGGGTGTTCGTTAAATTTTGTTACAGCATCCAGCTCAAATGGTATTACTTTTCCATTTCTCCAAAAAATTTTACAATTTGTTAAAAAAGATTGTAATAATCGTTTCCCTATCCATTTATATATATCAACATTGACCCGTTTTTTTTTATCAGATATTTCTTGGATAACCCCTGTTTTTTCAGAGGCCACAAGAATTCCTATTTTTGGAACAGGCAGCAGCTTATAAGGGCTAAATACCGTGACCCAGCTATGTTTACCAATTTCACCAAACGGCAAAAGGACATGAGCACCATCTTCCAAAAGTTCTGAGCCAACCTGTTGACAAAATCGAATAGCTCTTGTTATCTCTCCTGGGAAACCGAAGTAATGAACCAATATAAATATATCAGGACTGCCGTACTGAGAAACAAGGTTGCCTATTAAAGACCAGTCGGGAGCGAGAGTTTCAGTTACAGGATAAAACACCAATTGTACTGGTTGGGGTCGTAATGGCATCAATGCCTGATTACAAAAATAATCGGGTAAAAAAACAATCCCTTTTGTTTTTTTCTTAAGCTTTAACAGGATTTTTACAGTTTCTGATATGCCCCAGGCGCTTCCACGGGAAAAAAATGCCTTTTGTTCCCGTGAACACCATAAACTGCCAGAAGACTGTTGTGCTAGTATACTGGACAACAATTGCCATATATTCGGCAATGTTGTTATCGGTATACTAAGCCTATTAAAAATTGCCACTTTTTGAATTTTTGTTTTAACTCCTCTTATCCGCAGATTACACAGATTCTAAAAAATTACTACATTTTAATTTTCTATCTGCGCTAATCTGAGAAATCTGTGGATTCTGAAACTAATGCTAATAACCTTTTTGATTTTTTTCGATAGATAATATCAAGCCCACTTTCAATTATTAGCTGTACATATAATGGCGGATCATCAACAGAAATCGCATCTCGTTTTATCGCATAGTTTGAAAAGGGATAGAAATTTTTACCCCTGACTCCGGAAAAACAGTACGTATATCTTCCTTTAATTAAATCCATAGCACTTTTATTAATACTATCTATATCTCCAAATGGATATGCAAAATGTATAACTGGCGCTCCTAATCTTCTCTCCAATATATTTCCACTTTCAATAATTTCATCATAAAGCTCTCTTTGCGAATGTATCGAAGAAAGACGCATATGGTTACAACTATGAGAACCGATAGCGTGACCTTGTGATAAAAGGTATTCCAGATCTTTCCAGGTCAATGGCTTCATATCCGATGAAATTCCAGGATTAGTTGTATTTCTACCATAAATATGTTTTATAATAAATTTTTTTCTCCTATTTTCGCCTTTCAGTTCAGGAAATTCTGCAAGCACAAAAAATATTCCTTTTATACCAAGGGGGTCCAGTATTTTTTCAGCAACTATACGATTTGATTTAAAACCATCATCAAAAGTCAAGAGCAGATTTATACCTGAGATATGGCATTTTCCTTGAATGAAATCTTGAAATTGTAATGGGGTTAAAAATTTATAACGTGAAGTGAGATAATAAATCTGGCGTTTGAAACTTATAAATTTATTTTCAGGAATATTATGATACATCAAAACTCTCACATACCCCTTTTTATACTCCTTTGCCAATAACGCTTGCATCTTACGATATAGCACTAGAACAGGGACACTATAACTTACTAGATGTCGTAATTTCATAACATTTGGTTACGATCAAATAACCTTTCCTTTGCAGCAAGGTAAAAACTATTTTACAAATAAACTCACCCATAAATAGCTTATATTCTAATTTTTATTATACATGCACCAAGTAAAATCCATGTCTTTATAGAAAAAGGATTGAGTAACAACGATCGGGAAAAATAAGATTTAGCAGAATCTAAATTCCCAGCATTGAGAAATAACCTTCCACCTCCTCGAATAATATCCGCTCTCCTTTTATTTTTTCGATATTGATAATAAATAGAATCTTGAGGCTGTTGTTTGAAATGAAATTCAACCACATTTTGCGTGTTGCGTGTGTGCTTTTCTATATTGTTTGTAATGCCAGCATGATGAATGTGGTATTCTCCAAGAGGTTTATGAAGATATCCTATTTTACAAATTTTTGATAACCTCAACCACAATTCATAATCCTCTACCCCATTAAAATCTAAATTTTCTGAAAACAAACCTGCCTCAAGCAGTTTATTCTTACTTACTACAGTTGCCGAAGTAGATATACAATTTCCTTTTAAAAGTAATTCTTTATAAGATTTATATGGTCCATAAGTTGCCTTTTTTATTACACTACAATCTTCGACCCAATATTCATCATGACAGATCAAATCAACATCTGGATTTGTTTCTATATAATTTGCTAGCGTTAATAGTTTTTCCTTGTACCACTTGTCGTCAGCATCTAAAAAGGCTATAAATTTTCCTTCTGCTACCTTTATACCGCTGTTTCTTGCCCCTCCAATTCCTTTGTTTTCTTGATTTATTAGCTTATAACTCAGATTTGGGAAGTCTTTAAAATAAGCTTTAGCAACTTCCAACGTATCGTCCCTTGACCCATCATTTACAATGATAATTTCGTAATCATCAAACGTTTGAAACCGTACAGAGTCTAAAGTATTTCTTATAAAATATGATGCATTGTACGCCGGAATTACAACTGAAAACAGTGGATATTTCATCCCTATTTCTTCTATGAATTCAATAGATGATAATATTCCTTACACATCCTATCAGCAGTGAATTTTTCTAAAAATACCTGATACCCCTTTTCTGCCACTTCGTTTCTCAAATGATCATTCGACAGTAATTGAATTATTCGCTCAGCAAATAAAATCGGATCAAGTGGAACAACAAACCCCCCGAATCCATCTTTGATAACTTCTGGAATTCCCCCTACTTGTGTTGCCACTACCGGGACTTTGTGAGTCATGGCTTCAACACAAACCAGTCCAAAACTCTCAAATGTCTGGGAAGGTACAACGAGCAACTTTGCCTGCATTAATAAGTTTGGGACATCGTTTCTAAAATCGAGCAGATGTACGTATTCTGACAAAGAGTATTTATTTACCAGTTTGTTAACGTTTTCACGTTCGTGTGGGTAACCAAAGCCAGCAACAATCAGAGAAACCCTGGGACATTCTTTAACAATATGCTGTAAGGCTTGAAATAAAAATTCATGCCCCTTTCTTGCTTCGTAGGTTGCAAGCATCAGGATTATTTGACGGTCTTTGGAAATGCTCAATTCATTATGAATAGAGTTGTAAGTATTCTCAGATACGGGGTGAACTTCAATTCCGTTGTAAATTACTTTACATTTTTGAGATCGTTTCAAAACAGGACGGTGACTTAACTTGGCTTGAGTATGGTAGGACACCGTGACAAGGGCAGATATAGCCTTTTCTAATAGTATGTCAAAAATATATTCAGGAATTCTTTGGTTCCAACGCGCCGGATGGGGGTCGTTATGATATATGAAAACAGGTTTACCCCAACTTTTTTTAAATAGTCCGCTCAAGGCTACAAGTCTGCACGTATTTCCTCCGGGGTAACCACCGCTGGTAACAATTACCCTATCAGGTTGTAATTTTTCGATAAAGCTGGTAAATAAGATAATCTGGATGAAGTCTATTATGTAACGCCCATACTCATAAAGGATGCGGTATGTCCATGTTTTGAGTAAGGAATTATGCCATATTTTCGAAATACGGTAGTCAGTGATAAAATAGTGAGGGATGATTTTACATGGACGGCGCAATCGTTTTTTAATGACTTCGATGCCTGGATGGTCGTAATTGCAGATAAGAATGAACTCATCGCCATCGGGCCAATTATTTATTAATGTTGTAATGAATACATCAAGACCTCCGGACCAGTAATTTTCAGTAAATATTACAATTCTCACTGTTGGAAAAGAATCTTTTTAGCGTTATGCCAGAGGCGGATTTTTAAAAGAATTTTCCTGATGGATTCGATCATTCCAACATTGACAATGAATCGTGCCATAAGACTAGGGATACCTTTATTTTTAAGCTGTTCAATTTTGCGGTTCTTTATTACCCTGTTTGTATGTCTTTTCGTAACTTTATTTGCCCACTTTAACAAACGGATTCTATCGTCTTTTGAAAGTTCAGGGGTTTCAAAGACTGGAGAAAACACCCAGTGAGAAGAATCATTGAGATGAGATTCAGGATCTCTTATAAACCCACCTTCCTTAAGTATCTTTTTATAAAGCACACTGTTTGGAAATGGTAAAATATTATAAAATCTTACGTCTTCTACAGGATATTTGATAGCCAATCGTACTGAATCTTTGACGTCCTCTTCTGTTTCAGTAGGGGAACCAAGCAGAAAAAACAAGTGAACAGGAAATCCGACATCACAGGCAGCTTTTATTCCATCTTCAATCTTTTCTATGGTTTCACCTTTATTAAGCGCTTTTAATACCTTATTGTTTCCTGCTTCTACTCCAAAAGCTACATAGGAAAACCCTACTTCCTTCATTCTTGACAACAGGGGTTTATCTACTCGGTCTGCTCTTATTCCATTCCCTAAACCTATTTTAATTCCGGAGAGGTTTCTGTTTTCTATTTCATTGCATATTTCTAATACCCTTTCACGCCGCAAAGTAAAATTATCGTCACCAAATTCAAATCGTCTGAATCCTCTTTTGGACCAATATTCGATCTCGTTAACTACAGAGATAGCAGCCCTGCAACGCCATTTGTTCCCAATTGTATAGATGACAGGACAGTAAATACATCTAAAAGGGCATCCTCTGGAAGTAACAATCGTAATAAACTCATATTTTTTTAAATCAAAACGAATATATTTAGGAAAGTCTAATTTATCTAAATCAGTTATAAGTGGCCTGTCTCCTGTATAGCAAATATCACTGTTTTCTCTGTAAATTAGCCCTTTTACCAAAGAAGGGCTTTTGATATTATAACAAAGCTCGACGATGGTCTCGTCACCTTCTAATGTTATACCATAATCAATTGATTCGCATTTCCGCAAGACATCTTCTCTGAAGGTTGATACATGCGGACCGCCAACCACAATAGGAATGTTAGGGCAATTGCTCTTTATCAGAGTAATTAGCTCATAATGCCTCAAAAATCTATAACTCATGAGACTCAATCCGATCAGTTCTGGAGAAAATTTCCCAATAGTTTCAAGCAAGTTATCCGTATTTTTATCCGCGTGCATATCAAAAACTATATTATCTACGTTATTATTATCTAATGCCTGAGATATATATCCCAAACCAGCAGGTAGGTCATTATACTTATAATAAGAATCTTTATATGCAGGTTTTATTAAGAAAACGCGTTTAACAGGCATTACTAACCTCGTGTTTTTTAGAAAAATGATTATTTTAGCTATTAATAGGATTCAATTAAATACTTACCACAAACATACAATATCAATGAACTGAATAGTAGTAAATAATTATTGAGTTAGCTCAGTCAATAACCACTTAGTAGTACTTTTATATACCATTTTCTTTTAGCGTCGCGATAACGATCTCCGCAGGAGACATCTCAAAAGGTTCATGGGTTATATAATTGGATACATAGCAGTCATAGACTTCGTGACTAACCATCGAAATTTCGTTTAACTTAGCCATATCGAAATTTTCATCGCTATCAATAACTTTTTTATGAAGCAATGCGGCAAAAGTTTTAATATTTTTTACTACGTAATTATCGAAGTCATTCATCATTAAAAAAAGAAGTGGTTTATGCATAACTACAGCATAATTAAGAGCGGCACTACTATGGACGATAACCAAATTCGCATAGTAGGTTAACTCAGCTGTTCTATCATAAATAATATCCCTTCCTCCATATTCAGCACCTTTGTATCGATACCTCGACGTCGCTGCAATAACAAGCCTTTTCCCGGTTACTTTTTCAAGCTGATAAAAAAAACGGTTGATTTTTTTGAAAAAGACATCCTTACTAATCATGTGGACCCCTACTAGTTTAGCGTCAGGAGAGTCAAATACGCTTTGATCAATATAAAGCAGGTAATCATACAGGGGCATTTTATCACTCCTTCTACTACCCAAATTTGAAATCATACGATGATATTTGAAATAATCAATAGATGGAATTCTGATTATCCTGGATTTTGGGAAAAATCTCTTAAATAAGTTGTAAGATTTATTCCCGGATGCAAAGCAATAAGCCGGCTGTTGAAAATAAATATCTCTTCCCATTAAAAATGTTGAAAACCAGCTTCCCCCCCTTTCCAGAAGGTGCTTGAATCTAAAGCTACTAAATGTTCTCAGCGTTTTGCCGAAAAAATAACGAACAAGACGTAAATCTTGTTCTTGGCCAATACTTCCTACTGGAACAGGAAGAAAATCTTGAAGTATGTAATCGCACTTATACTTTTTAAAGGCCCGATATAGCCACATTTCGTCAATTTGATAGCTCACTTGTCTGTGCAACACATAAAACCACGCCAATCTAGAATATCTTTTTATGCATTCTAATACTAGTTCCTTTGTTTGACATTTTAAAAACCATTCCTTATTGACTACATATTCTTTATTAGCAGAACCAAATTTTTCATATGTCTCTGGATAATAGTATGGTGATAAATCAAGATAAACAAGTTGATATCCAGCTTTTTCAAAACGATTAAATTCAATATTTTCTTCAAATAATTTACCCAAAGGAAATCGATTTATAAATACAATCGTATCTTTCTTCATATTCAAATACTGAGATTAACTTTGATTCTTAATTACCATATAATCTTCCAGTGCCAAGTATTTAAGCCCAGATTTGAAAAACACATCAAGTGCATCTTCGGGTGTCTCCACCAAAGGATACCCATGAAGATTGAAGGATGTGTTAAGTATTCCACCAATACCAGTAATTTTTTCAAAATGTTTTAATAATTCATAATAAGAAGGGTTAGCATCTTTGGTTATCAATTGCGGTCTTACTGAATGGTCTTTTGGGTGTGAACATGCATAAAGTTCGTCTATTTTTCTTCCAGCACGAAATGCCATAATCATATATGGTGATTCAATATTGTTCGGATTTATCAGATAATCTGAAATCCTATAATCAAGTATCGAAGCTGCAAAAGGCATCCAGAAATCGCGTTGTTTTATCATATCATTTATAATTATCACATTACGATGTTCTGAAGGATGCGCCATAATAGAACGATTGCCTAAAGCCCTTGCTCCAAATTCACTCCTTCCTTTGAATCGTGCTACAATTTGCATCTTGGATAATAAAATAGCGATAGCTTCTTCTATATTTTCTGACTTTTTAACCTCAAATTGGAAGTTTCTTGATTTAAAGAATTTCAATGCCGCTTCAATTTCATCTATTCTGTAACTTTTGCCTAAATACATATTTTCTATAGCACTTGGTGAACTACTGGTAAGATTATAATGCTGAGACATGGCAGCCCCAATGGAAATTGTCTCATCCCCGCAAGAAGGAAAAACAAACAGGTCTTTAACTTGTGGAAGTTCCGATATAAGCATATTTGCCTTCACATTCATAAATGCCCCGCCAGCCAGAGCTATTGTGTCCACCTCATATTTATCAGTGTAATATGAAATCCATTTCAATAGGATACGCTCAAATGCATACTGTATACCTCCGCAGATATCATCAAAACGATTGTATTTAAAAATCCCCTTGATTTTATTGGCAAGTGGTTTTTCATATACATCAACCATGCGATTTATTTCGGGTTTAATAAGCCAATCACCATTGTTCCAGACGAATAAGTCCAAAAACATATTGCCTATTTCTTCACTTCGTTCCTTATTGGCATATGGGGCCATGCCCATTAATTTATATTCGTGTTCATGAACCGTAAATCCCATGAGTGCCGTAACCATCGCATATATGGTTGCCGTAGAGTGATTATCCGCTATATCGCTCAGGAGTGTTATGCTCCCATCTGTATCTATCAAATGTACTGTGGCACAACGACCGTCTCCCTGACCGTCACAAGTAAAAACTAAGTATTTTTTACGACCAAAATATTTTCCCCCAAATGCTGCTGTGGCAAAATGAGACATATGATGATCTATAAAATATATTTTATCTGCCGCCATATTGGGGAAAAGGTTTTTATAAATTTCACGACGTATTATTTCACCCTGTTTCTTCAATCCACTAATATAATTTTCTTTAGAAATATAGTATAAAAATCTTCGCCGATAAATATTTAAATACTCTCGAAATGAAAAGTCAGAATCTAATAGCTTTTTCATATACCCCATATAATGATTTTTGCTTATATACTCATTCACTTTAGTTGTTTGATTTAATGTTCCAACTGCTATGCAATCCAAGTCCTGTTTTTTTAAGCCCGCATAATCCAAGCAAGCCTGGATAGCTTTTACTGGTACTGCCCAATAGTTTTTTATCCGTTGCAAACGTTCTTCTTGAATAGCAACAACTATTTTTCCGGAAGATAAGATACAAGCACTGCTATTATGCCCATCATGAATGCCCAATATATTCATAAAATATTTTTCTATACCTAAAATAAATACTGTTCTAAATTTATCAATAACCACAAGTGAATATTCAACAAAACCACTGCCACCGAACAGAGAAAAAGATCGAAATTTTTATGGGGGATAGAGGGAAACTGTAGTCGACGTGTTAATTATTTCGTGTCATTCCTTTTTGTAGCAGTACCAAGAACATTCGATCTTATGAGCAGGAAATTGAATCAATGAATATTATTAAGTTTGACGAAAACCTCTGAATCTGGCGTCTCTTTGCAAGTAAAGCCGTTTAGCCTCTTCAAGGGTAGTAGATAGCTTTTTATGAAAATAATTTGTAACTAATCTCGTATTAGCTTCCAAAAGGCATTGATGAAATTCGTCATCGCTCATGTCTGTAAAATTAACAGCTAATAAGTCAGAATTAGTATGCTTATTTTCATAAAAATCTTCACAGTCTTTAAGTAATCCTTTTTCAATAGCATAGTAATAAAGTGGTGAACCAGGATAAGGCGTTACAGGGCGGATTGTTCTCATTTGAGCCCCGTCATCGTATTTCAATAAAAACTCTACCCCCTTGTTCAAAGTTTCTCTCGTATCTCCGATATTTCCGAATATAATATTAAACCCAGGACTTATTCCAGCAGCTAATGTCGCTTCAATACCTTTTATAACTTGGTCAGTTGTTAAACCTTTTTTCATATTTTTAAGTACCTGATTGTCCATCGCCTCAATGCCATAGTTAATAAATACACATCCTGCTTCCTTCATTAATTTTAAAACATCGGGTTTTGCATAGTTTAGCCTTCCATTGCAGTCCCATTTTATATTTAAGTTTGCCTTTATAAAATCTTCACATAAACTGATGGTTCTCGATATAGACGACATCAAAAGTTCATCAGAAAAAGCTATGTAGGTAATACCGTAGTCTTTTTTTAAGAGATGTATCTCCTCTATAATACTTTCATTACTGCGGGGTCGAAAACCTTCATCCATACGATAACAAAAAGCACACTCAAATGTACACCCCCTACCTGATAAAAGAGGCATTACAAAATCGCTATTTGTAGCATGCGGCATACGTAAAAGCCTATAGTAATCAACTGGAAACATCTCATAAGCAGGAAAAGGTATAGAATCAATATCTCTTATTAATGCCCGCCGTTCATTTACAACAACTTTATTCCCCTCTCGAAAGGCTATACCTCTTACATGAGCTAAACTTCTTTTTGTGTTTATAGCTTCTAACAGCATAACTATTGTCTCTTCACCCTCCCCTATAATTGCCACATCAGCCTGTGTTTTTTTGAGAAATAATTCAGGTTCAGGAGATGGACCATGACCGCCAATTATATAAAAAGGCCTTTGTCTAGATTTGTTTATTGCGTCGGATATTCTAAAAAGCTTCCTGTATTGATAGTATCCTGCAATAACACTCACACCAACAATATCATATTTATTTTTGTTTAAATATTCTGTTAGATGCCCATCGGAATAATGATTTTTATCCTGATTATAAACCTCTACCTTATATCCATTTTTGAGAAGAACAGCCCCAATATACGCCAATCCCTGTGGAAACCAGTGGATATATGAATCATTATCGTATACAATTAATAAAATCCTCATTATTCCTCAAACCTCGTTATTCTGCTTTTCAAAAGGTGCTTAAACCTAACTGCGAAACAACCTTTTTTTAGTCTTTTCCATAATCTGTTTTCTTAGTAAAATTAAAGACTTCGTAAAAAAGTATGAAAGGAAATTCATTGCCTTATTAACATATACTCACCTCGTTTGTTCATGATGCTCTGTTCCCAGTTTTGTTCGAGAAATTTTCTTCCTATGGTGCCATTACATCCTATTACGTTTGAGGCAATCCGATATTTATTATGAACATCATCAGAATGGTTATTACATATTACCTGATTCAGAAGTATTTTTTGTCCCTGAATAAACCGTCTGCGGCTGAATTCTAGTTGTAATGGGGAATATTGATAATCTTCAGACTTTTCCAAGAACTCGTTAATAAGATCATAAATTTCTTCTGGAGTATTTTCATAATAAATGTAATCATTGCCAACACTGAGAAAATATTGACATTCAAAAGGTTCTTTCAATATTTCCTTTAAAGATAAAAAGCGTTTCCTAGACCGTGAATAAATGTGTTTTATTATACCAAGATCTCCTTTTCTAATAGGAAATATTTGAGTCCATACAATCATATTAACTGCTACCATAGGTTTCTGGAAAAGCGCCGCCACATCCCAGATTCCAGAAGCTGAACCAATATAAAAACTACATTCACTTAATAGATAGATATCCATTAAATTACTTTTAAATGGCGTATGAGGGTAATCAATTACTTGCTTCATATGAGGTAGCGGCTCCATGGTCGAATCTCCCATACGGACAACCCAACCACCTTTATCAGTAATTAGTTTTACCCCATCGATGTAATTGGAAATCGATGCATTTCGACAAGCACTCACTCCATGGATATCGCCATGAAATCCTCCTTCCCGAACGTGCAGGCAAACAAACCATTCATTTTCTGGAATTCCCATCTCTATCCTTATTTTTCTTGCTTTGCTATGGCTATTTTCAGGCATCTTTACTGGTAAATATTCGGCGATTTGTTTTTCCCACTCAAATGATTGCGCAATCTTCCACGAAAAGTAATTGATATTGGCTGGTTTCCATAAAGAAGATTGTCCAATATCAGGTATAAAATAAGTTTCTGGTATTGCTTTCCGGAAAAACCTTCTCAAAAAAATTACCGGTATGCGGATGCATGTATAGATACCTGTTAAAAATATGTTACCTAGATGCATCAAGAACTGGTCGTATCGATAATCAGATTTGACTTTTAATAATTCTCGATTTATAAAAGTCTTTGAAAATTTAAATTTCCAAAACAAATTAAAAGGGAAAAGAAAAACAACCTTCTTACCCTCCCGTCTCGCCTTGAGAAGTCCATAATAAATTTCTTCTGCACAGTTTCCAATTGCTCCAACCCATGGAGTTTGAATAATAAACGGTCCTTTTTCATTTACGTAATCAAAAAATTTGTTAATAATCATAGTTTATATATCAAAAGATAAATTTTTTGCTGAGAGAGGAGGGAATTTATATATTAGGCGTGATATATCTATTCAATCGATATCAATGGTATATGTATCGTAGAGCAAAAATTATTCTTGTAAATGGTAAAATTACTCACCATGCAGACCATCCACCGTCAACCATAAGAATCTGACCTGTTATGTAAGATGATGCATCAGAGCAAAGGAATAAGACTGGACCCGCAATATCATCTGGGTTTGCCATTCTTCCTAATGGAGTAAGTTTTTCATACTTCTCAACAAATTTCGGATTCTGGTTATCAAAGACTCCACCTGGACAGACCGCATTTACCCTGATATTATATGCATAATATGTTGCCAGGTATCTTGAAAAATTAACTATTCCACCTTTAATAAGTGAATAAGCGGCTGGCATGGTCATTTGTGCTTCATCATAAATTGAAAAATTCGGAGCCAATACTCCATAGATAGAACCCACATTTAGCAACACACCCTTTCTTCGTTTTTTCATTTCTTCAAGAACTTTTTGACAACAGATAAAATATCCATTCATGTGCATATCAACGTTTTTTCTGAGAGATTCTAAAGTAATATCCTCAAATTTATTGCCCCAGTCAGATGTTCTGGGATATGCGTTATTAATCCATATATCAATCTTACTGTCTTTACTTACTATTTCAGAAACAGAGGTTTGAATAGAATCTTCGCTTATAATATCCAATTTTGTGAAACCTGCACTCAACCCTCGATTTTTTATCTCGTCACACAATTTTTCACCACGGCCCTCGTCAGTATCTGCAATATAAACCTTAGCGCCGGCTTCGGCGAATGCAATACACAAACCACTTCCTATTAATCCAGCGCCACCTGTAATAACTGCAACTTTATTTTTGAGTTGAAATTTTTCTGGAAATATCACTGCTTATGTCTTTCTTCTAAAAGTAACTCAACTAATCTGAAATCAGTTTCACTATCAATATCAATAGACCTGTTTTCCGGCATTTCAACAAATTTAACCTTACCGGATATAATCTCGGCTTGTTGAAACAAAACGTCGGTCTTCCACACGTAAATCGACGCATTCATCGCATAAACAACGGGTGCATCCTGCCGCCTGCAGATTCGATCATCTGTTTTCTTACATAAATCAGCAAAACCTTCAGAATTTATCTCAACCATATTAAAATATGGATTTTTATTCGATCTGTAACCAGTAATAACTGAGTCACAACCAGAATCATTCATAATCAAGGTCAAACTTCTTTCTATATCTTCCAAAGTCCTCAACGGCGATGTGGGGTCCAGATCAATCACATAAACTGGGGTGAACTTAAGATTTTCTATATAAAATTTAACCGCGTGCTTTACAACAGGCAACTTGGGTGCGTCATCTGTGGCTAAAGATTGAGGTCTTAGAAATGGAACTTCAGCGCCGTATTGACTTGCTATGTTTGCAATTTTTTCAGCGTCGGTTGAAACAACAACACGATCTATAAACTTGGTACTCAAAGCTTGCTCTATTGTATGGGCAATTAATGGCTTACCTGAAAGTTCCCTGATATTTTTATTTGGCACACCTTTCGAGCCACCCCTAGCGCATATTGTACATAATATCATCATCGTGCAAATTCTTTTTTTATTTCAAGGCACGTTTTTAATACATAGACTGCATCTTCAATACCACTTTTAGGTCTTTCCTCACCTGATATGCACTTAATAAAATGCTTCATTTCATCAACATACATTTGATTATTATCATAACCATTTAAATCATGTATTCTATTGTAAGTTTGCCTATCGAAGTCATAAAACTGCAAGTATCTGTCGCCAAAACAATAATCAATTGATCCCTTTGAACCTTGAATCTGTATCGTCCTTTTAGGTGGTCTTTGCAGAGAATCTAAATGTATTTCAATTAACTGTCCCGATTCGGTCTCGGCTATAATTGAAGCAATATCTTCCACATTTATTTCTAAACTACTTATTTTTTTAACATAAGATTTAATGCTTTTAAACTTGCCAAATAGCCAATACGCATAATCAGTTTCATGTTGAAGAGTCAATACAACGCCTCCGCCTAATTCATTTTTAGCACTGTAACTCTTTCTGTAGTCCTCCCATGTATGCCAATCCGGAAGATACTGTCCTGCCTGGATTCTGGCAAAATAGAGAATACCAAACTCGTTATTTTCGATAAGCCTTTTAATACGGAGAAAAACTGGATGAAATCTAAAATTATTTGCAAAAAAAAACACTAAGCCTTTTTCATATACTTTTTCCTTTAGTTCCTTTACTTTTATCAAATTATGAGAAATTGGCTTTTCCATAAAAATATGGCTATTCATATCCATAGCAATCTCGGCGTATTTTATGTGTTCTGATGTTGGATTTGCTATTATAAAGGCATCGGGTTTTGCCCTTCTTACCTCATCTAAACTATGAAAGG
>Ga0209211_10004022_pt1 | contig 23332 bp, 23 predicted proteins | sample RifGroA2_FD_183992 | JGI IMG/M metagenome (GOLD analysis project Ga0209211, IMG submission 183992) | Groundwater microbial communities from Rifle, Colorado, USA - Groundwater A2 (SPAdes) (version 2) | ecosystem: Environmental > Aquatic > Deep subsurface > Groundwater | place: Rifle, Colorado...
CGCTTTATGCCACGGCCCGACCGGCACATAAACTTCCACTCGAAAACCTTCGTCGCGCCATTTATTTTTTAAATTGTCGCTAACACCATAAAGCGTTTGGATAATAAAACGATTTTTCGGCATGCCTTGCTCAATTAAAAAATAACAAATATCATCAATTAATCTTTCATCTCTTATGGTGGCTATTGCCAGTCCATTGCCATGAAATAAAAATTGTTCCGCGAAAATTTTCATCTGCCCTTGCGTTTCCAATTTATTCAGGTCGCCCTCGGCATAAGCGCCTTTTACTAAACGAATTTTAGAGTGCCGGCTTATAAATTCATCAACATCTTTTCGGCTTCGCTTCAAATAGGCCTGAATCGCCTGCCTAATATTGTATTCTCCGGGAATTTTTTGAAACACCTCTAAAGTATCCTCAAGATACTTAACGTTTTCCATGTCTATCTCAAGCAGTATTTTTTGATTATAAGCGCGCCTCGAAAGCCGCCAAATTAAATCAATGTAAATTTCTTTTGAAATGGCCAGACCAAGTTGAGTCGGTTTTACGGATATTTTACCCCAAACTCCCGCTTGATAAAGCGCATCAATAAGATAAATATAATTCCTATATGTTTGCTCAACTTTTTTTAGATTGGTACAATGCTCGCCTAATAAATTAATAATCGGCGTAAAACCTTCGCTTTGCAGCCGTTTGGCAACATCAACAGCTGATATATAATTTGACGCGGGAATAAATTTTTTTAGTCCAATCCACGCGTATGTCCAGTCCATTTTCAGCCCCCTCCGCCAACTGGCGGATTAAATTTTCAAACAACTTTTGTCTTTATGTAACCCCGAAATTGACTGTTTGTCAAAATCAATATTATTTCTATTATCCGCATATCCTTCCTCGAGGAAACATATGCGGATAAAAAAACCGTAAAGATTTGGACAAAAGTCAAAAAATCTGGCAAAATATACAAAATGGCGCCATCGTCTAGCCCGGTCCAGAACATCAGCTTTTTCACCCTGCGGGTGACCACCCGAAGGGTGGCAAGATTCAAATATGTTTTACGTTTATATTTTAAAAAGTCAAAAATATAATTGGAAATATATCGGTTATTGTGTTGATTTAAGAAAGAGGTTTCTAGAACATAATTCAGGTAAAGTAAAATCAACAAAGGCTAGAAAACCTTACAATTTGTTATACTATGAAGCATATGATAATAAAACATCTGCGTTAAAAAGGGAGATAGAATTAAAACACAATAGTAGTAAAAAAGAAGAGTTACTTAAAAGAGTATTTGAAAATTAAATTTGGCGCTATCGTCTAGAGGCCTAGGACACGAGCTTTTCAAGCTCGGTACACGGGTTCGAATCCCGTTAGCGCTACAAGTTTGATTAAAATTATCTAATCTGTTATTCTTAGAAATACTTTAGTCGTTTTACAATTTTAAAATACTAAACAAAGAGAATGGCATATGATTCTGGCACTCATTGTATTATGGGTTGGATGGCTCGCATTTATATTTGCCGTTGTCAATATCGTAGCTACATCAAATAGATACATTCATGGGACAGAAACTGGATTTTGTGCGATAATGAGACTATTGCTATTCTCAACCGCTTTGACTGTTTGGTATTATATTGTTTTCTATAAATTTCCTCTCTTGCTCATTATATCGGTAATGAAATAATTTAAATTATATGCTGTATGGTTTATCCATGCAGTTTTTTATTTGAATAACAAGATTTAACCTGATAAATTAATAAGTATGTATATTCTCGGAATAGAAACATCTTGCGATGATACGGCGGCGGCTGTAATAAAAGCGGAGGGCGGTTTAAAAAGACCGCATTTTTCAGTTTTATCAAATGTTTCTTATTCTCAAGTGGCGATTCATAAAAAATTCGGAGGCATTGTCCCTAATCTTGCTAGTCGCGCTCACCTAGAAAAAATTGCTCCAACAGTCAAAGCAGCATTATTGATGTCCGACATCAATAGCGATGATATTGATTTAATCGCGGTAACAAGAGGGCCGGGACTTTTGCCATCACTTTTAGTCGGTGTTAATTTCGCCCGCGCTTTGGCTTATAAATGGCAAAAACCTATTATCGGAATAAATCACATCGAAGGGCATATTTACAGCAATTGGTTAAAAGAATCTCGCTCGTCCTTTCAGAGCGGGTTACGAGCCCGAAGCGGGCACGGTGTCCCGCGAAGCGGGACGAGCGAGGGCGAGTCCTTGAGCGCGACACGCTGGGGCGCGCGAGAAAAGCGAGAAAGGATGAGCAAGATTCTTTTCCCAGCTTTAATTTTAATTATTTCCGGCGGGCATACAGAATTGATTCTGATGAAAGATTACGGAAAATATAAAATTATCGGCGAGACATTAGACGATGCCGCCGGTGAATGTTTTGATAAAACCGCGCGGATTTTAGGCCTTGGTTTTCCCGGCGGACCGGCCATTGCAGTTGAAGCGGCCGAATTTAAAATTAAAAATTTAAAATTTAAAATTTCTTTACCAAGGCCAATGATAAATTCTGAAGATTATAATTTCAGCTTTTCCGGCCTTAAAACTGCTGTTTTGTATTTACACAACGATTTGACCGCACAAAATCTCTCGAGAGAAGTTATGCGGCCGGCAATAGCAGCGGAAGTCCAACAGGCAATTATTGATGTTCTAATATCCAAAACGCTGAAAGTGGTAAAAAATTATAATCCGAAATCAGTAATGATCGCCGGCGGCGTTTCGGCTAATAAAAAACTGCGCGAAGAAATGTCTAAAAAAATCGCGCCATATAAAATTTCTTTTTTTGCTCCCGAACTTTCCTACACCACCGACAACGCCTCAATGATCGCCGCCGCTGGATATTTTTCCGCCATAGGCGGATCCGCCTCCGGCGGAAATTACTCAGCTAAGAAACCAAAACCAGATTCATGGAAAAAAATGGAAGCAAATGCTAATCTTAAGTTATAAATATGATTCCAAAAGAGTTCAATTCGGCTTACGATCCGAAAAAAACAGAAGATAGAATTTACAAGCTCTGGGAAAAATCGGGCTACTTTAATCCTGATAAGTTGCCAAAAAGAATAAGTGGATCTTTTACTATCGTCGTCCCCCCGCCAAACATTACGGGTTCGCTTCATATGGGCCATGCCCTAAACGCGACCATTCAAGACATATTGATAAGAAAAAAAAGGATGGAAGGATACAAAACCCTTTGGCTGCCCGGTACCGACCATGCGGGTATTGCCACGCAAAATGTCGTGGAAAAAGAATTAAAAAATCAGGGCCTTTCCCGCCATGATTTAGGGCATGAAAAATTTATTGAGAAAGTTTGGGAATGGAAATACAAATACGGCAATATAATTCTTGACCAGTTCAAAAAACTCGGTTCTTCCATGGACTTCTCGCGGACTCGCTTTACCATGGATGCCGAATATCAAAAATCGGTCAGCGAGGCGTTTCTTCATTACTATAAAAAAGGACTGTTATATAAAGCGGAAAGAGTTATTAATTGGTGCATAAAAGACCAAACGAGCATTTCTGATTTAGAAATAGAGTATCGGGAAGAAAAAACAAAACTGTACTTCATACGCTATCCGCTTTTAGGTAACAACCGAAAATATATCGTTGTCGCTACAACTCGCCCAGAAACAATGCTCGGTGATTCTGCCGTGGCAGTCAATCCAAAAGACAGGCGCTATAAAAACATCATTGGCAAAAATCTTATATTGCCGATTCAAAATCGGAAAATTCCAATCATCGCAGATAATGAAATCGACATGACGTTTGGCACCGGAGCGGTAAAAGTCACTCCAGCGCATGATCTTCTAGATGCTCGCATTGGAGAGAAAAATCACCTTCCTATATATAAAATTATTGGGCCGCTCGGAAAAATGACTGAAGAGGCGGGAACGCTTTGTTCCGGCAAAAAAACCACCGAATGCCGCGAGCTGGTAGTAAAAAAATTACACCAAGAGGATTTAATAGAAAAAATAGAAGATTACAACCATAATGTCGCTCTTTGTTATCGTTGCGGCAGTGTCATTGAACCGCTGCCGTCTCTACAGTGGTTTTTAAAGATGAAGGGTTTAGCAAAAAAAGCAAAGAATGCCGTACAAAATGGGAAAATTAAATTTTATCCGAAACAATGGGAAAAAATCTATTTTAATTGGCTGAATAATATCCGCGATTGGAATGTGTCGCGACAAATCTGGTGGGGGCATAAAATCCCCATAGAGGGAGAAACAGACGTTTTAGACACTTGGTTTTCTTCCGCCCTTTGGCCTTTCGCAACGCTTGGTTGGCCGAAAAAAAACGGTGATTTGAAAAATTTTTATCCAACACAAGTGCTTTCTACGGCCCGTGACATCATAAATCTTTGGGTATCCAGAATGGTTTTTTCAGGCCTCGAACTTACAAATAAAATCCCTTTTTCCAAAGTTATTATCCACGGAACCATATTAACCAAAGACGGTAAAAGAATGTCTAAGTCCCTCGGCACGGGTGTTGATCCGATTGGCTTAATTGAAAAATACGGCGCCGACGCCACACGGTTTGGCATAATTTATCAAAATCTCGGTAATCAGGACATTCGGTTTAATGAAGACGCGATGTTAACCGGAAAAAAGTTCTGCAATAAAATATGGAACGCGACGCGGTTTGTTTTACAAAACGCGAATTCAAAATTCAAAATTCAAAATTCAAAATTACAATTAAAAAATAAAAACTTAACAAAAGCGGATAAGAAAATTTTAAGCGGCCTTAAAAAATTAACAGCAGAAATTGACAATTTAATCGACAAATATGAATTTGGGCACGCGCTTCATAAACTTTATGATTTTTTTTGGCACGAGTATGCCGATATTTACATTGAAACCGCTAAAAAACAGATGACCGATAATAAATTAAAATTTTCAACTCAAAATGTCCTTTTAAAAGTTCATTTGGATCTGTTAAAATTGCTTCATCCATTTTTGCCGTTTATCACCGAAGAAATATGGAATGCGTTCAATAAAAAAACATTATTATTAATAGAGGATTGGCCTTCATCCCACACATAACTTTCACTGAAAGTTATGTGTGGGACAAGTAAAATGCTGCAACAAAATATTTACTCTTTAATACCGGTACTCATTCTGGCTGTTTTACCGAGTTTAATATGGCTGTTTTTTTACCTGAAAGAAGATTTGCACCCGGAACCAAAATATTGGCTCTCTACAATTTTTGTTTTGGGTGTCGCTTTGGCGCCGCTCGTTATTTTTTTGGAAATGGCTTTAAATAAATGGGGAAGCGGCGCGCTGATATTCATTATCGCGCCTCTGGTTGAAGAAACGGCCAAATACGGCGTGGTTCATCTGGCTTTAAATAAAAATCCGGTTTTAGACGAACCGGTTGACGGCATGATTTATGTTATTGCCGCTGCATTGGGTTTCGCGGCCATTGAAAATGTCTTTGCTATTTTTTCATTTATTCCGGTAGGATCGTCCGGTTATTTAAGCGCCGCCTTCAATTTTATGTCTATGCGGTTTATAAGCGCAGTGGCGCTTCACGGATTAGCTTCCGGCATCGCGGGTTATTATTTCGCCAAATTCTATTTTGTGGAAAAAAATCCGATTTTAATTTTAAAAGGTTTGTTTTTAGCAACCGTTCTCCACGGGATTTATAACTTTCTTATTATAAAAAACGAGGAAACATTCCCACTAATTTTAGTGGGCGTCATTTTGGGCGCCGCCGCCGTTTTGGTGATTTACCTTTTTAACCGGTTGAAACACTATAAAACATATCAACAGGCGGGAGTTGACGAAACTATTATGAATAAAATATAATATATAAAGAGAAGAAAATGAAATTTTAAAATTTTATTTTCTTCTCGCAAAAATATGTCATTTTTAGAAAAATTAACCGGCCCTTTAAGCCGAGGGCAAGACGAAAATAAAATTATGCCGGAACCAAAAGAACAAAACTGGTCGCCAAGCGAAACCGAAGGCCAACTTTCCATTGACGTGTTTCAAACGGCGGCCGATATCGTGATTAAATCAACCATTGCCGGCGTTAAACCGGAAAATTTGGATATTGCCATTACCAACGACATGGTTACTATTCGCGGCCGCCGCGAAAGCGATGATAATTTGGAAAAAGACGATTATTTTTATCAGGAATGTTACTGGGGCCCGTTTTCCCGCTCAATTATTTTGCCGGTTGATGTTCAAACCGACAAATCTCTGGCTACTTTAAAAAACGGCGTCTTGACTATAAAACTCCCTAAGTCAGAAAAAATCAAAACCAAAAAAATAGAAATAAGGCATCATGAGGAATAAAGTGTGGGCAGGGGGAGATTTGAACTCCCAAGCCTTTCGGCATACGGTTCTAAGCCGTACGTGTCTTCCAGTTGCACCACCTGCCCAAGTTTAAAATACTATACAATTTTTTTGCCATTCTGTAAACTAAAATCCCCCCCATTGCAGGGGGGATTTTACGATTTTAGCCTTTTTAAAACGCTCCTTTAAAGAATGTCTCAAGAAACGGCCTAAATGAGTAAGCCAAGATAGCCACTGCCAAACCGACAATGGCGTAAATCAAAACGGTTTTTGATTTGGCCAAAGTGGTCTCGGAAGCACCCGCCGTCATATATAGAATTGCCGCGTAAAAAATCATAATCAGGGAAATGACAAGTATAATGCCGGCTAGCCAGTCAAAAACAGCGCGCACTATTTTGGAAATATCGCTTGGGCTAGTAATAATCGGTCCGGGAAGCTGCGCCATTGCTAAAAACGGCAACAGCAAAGAAATTCCCAAAGCCGCTCCGACAGCGTATTTATTTATTTTTTTCATAAATTATTTAATGGATTAATAATAAATTTTTATCGACCTTAAATTAAAAGTTGCCTTTTAAGAAATTTTGGATGAGAAGGGCCACGCCGTCGGCAAGCATTAAAACAGCTAAACCTATTATAGCATACCACAAAGTTTGTCGCGCCAAGGTTACTCTTGCCGGACTGCCACCGGAGGTCATAAAAAGAAAGGCCGCCCAAAGAACCACAATAGTCGCAAGAACGGTGCCAATTCCCAAAAGCCAGGTGGCGATAGTGCCGATTAGGGTGGGAATATCTCTGCCTCCGCTTCCCAAAGGATTAGGTATCTCAATCGCCGCCATTGCTACGTTGGCTATTATAGCAAAAAATAGGAAAAAAAGCAAAAAAGTTTTCATAATTGTATTATATCATAAAAATCTATTTAACAACTAATTTGATTAAATAGTAAGAAATATTTGTTCAACGCGGCGGCATATCTTTAATGAGACCATTTTTCTTCAAATACTCGTATTTTTCCTGAAGCACCGTATCGGTTGTCAAATCCCCAGTGTATGCTTTCGATTTCCCATTGAGCGCGAGCGTTGCCACAGTTATTGTCTCTGCAAGATCCTCGTGGGCGTTTGTTTTCGCGTATTCGCTGACAAATCCAGTTGGTGATTCTTCGGTTCTAATAATAAACCCATTTTTGTCAACAATATGTTTTTCCCCCATATGAAGACCACCCCATTCCGAATCCCCACTAAAAGCTCCGAATATTTCTTCAGCGCGCACATGCGCAACTTCATGTATAAGCGTGTAAGTCATTTCTTTCTCTGTATTATATCCTTTTTCTTTATTCGCAATATCACTCAATACAATTACATTATTTTTACTGACAAAACCGTGAAGATTATTTTCTTTCCCAACGAAACCGCTACTGGCCACTCCCGTTAGATCTTTGTTTAATTTTTGATCGGTGGGAACAAAAATAATTTTATCTTTTATGTTGTAATCAGCCGGGAGCATAGAGGCGGCAGCATCTAAAGAATTTTTCAATTTTTCCGCATCCTGTATAGAAAGATCGCCCCCCATAACGAATACATTCGGATAGTCCTTACGCACCAAGCCAATACCGGTACCGCTTTCTTGCGCTAAGGTTGTTAAAGTTTGTCCATTCGCCAAGTTGGTAGCAACAACTTTAACCGTGTCTTTTTGTTGAATGAAATCGATATTGTTATCAGTAGCAATTTCACCATTAGGCAGACCCTGATTCTGACGAGACGAGACATTGTTAGGACTTGGGACAGTGGGGCCAAGATTTGTTTTATTCTGAGATTGACTTACTTCACAACTAATTTGATTCCAGGGCAATGGGAAGGGGCCTGCTTTCCCAATAATAGTGAAAAAGTTAATAATGGTACTTAACACCAGCCATGAACCCAAAACCCATACCAGGCCCCAGACCAAAAGCCATAACTTGCTTTTGGCGTCCGTGATGTTTTTTTGTGAACCGCCGGAAAAAAGAAAAAGAAAACCGATATATACCGCCATCAAAGTTACCAAAGAAGTGCTCATTAAAAGCAGAAAATTAATAATGTTCTGAAGTAATTTATAAAAATGGCAAACCGTGCAAGGGGCGAAAGCGTAGCTTGTGCCGCAAGGCACGATGCCTTTTAAAAACTCAAGATTTCCGATGACCTGCGCCGCAACTGGTGTTGAATTAAAAATTAAAAGTGAAAAACTAAAAATTACAATTAAAAATTTAAAAGTTTTCAATTTTACACTGTTGTTTTTCATTTTTATTTTTTGGTTTTCCGTTTTATATGCTATTTGTTTATTCGCGATTGATTCGTTATTTGTTGATTTACCGCCTCATCGAAGCCGTTACTCTTGCCGCCGCGTCGGAAATCGCTTCCGATGGCTTGGCGCCGGATAAAACTACAGAATTAATCATTTCTTTAAAAATTTTTTCAGTTTCAGCCGGATCAACCCGATACCAATTGGTCGCCGATAAAACCGCTTCGGCAAAAACTCCCAAATCCGGAGATGATATCTCTTCGGAGAGCACATCGCGCCGCGCCGCCGGCCTTAAAACTTTTTCAGAAAAATATTTATTAACGTCGCGAGTGGTCAAAAACACCAAAAATTTCCAAGCGGCTTGCGAATTTTGCGACGCCAAGGGGACGCTATAACCCCAAAAATCGCCGTAATTTATAGTTTTAGACGCGCCCTTAAGCTGCGGCACCTTTGCCACGCCAAAGCGCAGATTCGGCGACTTTTGTTTTAATTGATTAACATTTAAAGCGTAATCAAAAATAATGGCGGTTTGGCCGGAAGCAAACGCGTCAAAAGAATTGGGAAATTTGTCGTTCCAGGAATAAGCGTTGGATTTTGGACTGCTAAAATCGGTGTAAAACCGCAAAGCCGATTCGCCGGGGCTGTAAATTGAACCGTCCGCCAAAATTGAACTGTCAAAAGTCGCGGCTTTGCCGTCGTCGCTTATCATTTTAGCTCCGCTCTGAAGCATCAATAAACTTAGAATATTAGCGCTATTGTTTATATTGTCAGCCGCGCCGATTGCCGCCCCCGATTTCGTCAGGTTGCCAAATTTATCTAATTTTCTAAGTTTCGCGGCAACTTTTACAAACTCGTCCCAATCTTTCGGCGGCGTGGCAACGGCTGCCGTATTAAACAGATCTTTATTGTAAATCATCGCCAAGGCGTCGGTCCAAACCGGCAAGGCATATATCTGGTTTTTAGCGATAAAATCGGTTGTGGCAATATCGGTAAACGTGTCCTGAAAATCCCTCAAACTCATCACCTCTTGAGGCAGAGGCGAAACTTTATTGCCGTGTTTTGGCAGCCACGAAGAATGAAACATTATGATATCAGGACGTTTGCCGGAAGCCAGCGCTTCTAAAAGATTTCTTTCATAGGTCTCGGGATTCATTTGCACGTAGTTGAAATAAATGTTGGGATTTTCTTTTTTAAAATCATTGAAAATCTCTTGCCATACCGATAAATCATCGTAGAGGCCCCAAAATTCCAGAGTAACCGGCGTTTGGCCGGCCGGACGCGAACCGGGCAGGATTCCGAAAAAAACCGACGCCAAGAGAAAAACAATAACAACAATAGCGCCGATCATTATCAGCATCCCACGAGTTATTTGATATGTGCCTATTTGCATAATAGTTGTTAGTTGTTAGTTGTTTGTTGTTTGTTAAAAATGAATCCGTAATGGTGGGTGCCGGCGTTAATTGATCCGATTTCAGAAAATCCTTTTGATAAAACCAACTGTTTTAATTCGGCTTCCGACAGGCGCGATGTTTTTAGGGGACCGACGGCAATATAGGGCTTCCATTCAATCACGGCCAAGCGGCCATTATCTTTTAAAACTCTTTTTGCCTCTTCAATTAGCGACGGTTTATCAGGCACCTGAAACAAAACATTGGCGATTAAAACTAAATCGCAACTGTCCGCCGGTAAATTTGAACCGCCGGGCTTTTCTAAATTAGCTCGAATAATTTTAATGTTGAAAAGCCCGTCAATTTTTGCCTGAGACCTGATTGACTCTAAAGCGGTTGATAAAATATCAACGGCAAAAACCTGGCCGGACGGGCCAACTTTTTTGGCAAAAGCAATGGTAAAAAATCCGTGCCCAGCGCCAAAATCGGCAATAGTTTCGTTCGGCGCAATATTAAGCTCTTCGGTGATTTTTTCTACATTTAAAAACTCTCTTCCTTCCATACGGTAATTCTACAACAAAACCGCAAAACAAACTATCCACAATTGAAAAACCGCTTATTATTACCGAAAAGAAAAAATAATCAATAAATTATTTTCCGAAGCTTATGAAAGTGGTTTAGCATGGTTTGTCTTCATTTGCTTGCTATAGCAAGCAAATGAAGACAATAAAACGCCGAAACGGACAGCGAGTCCCGCGCTGGCAGGACAAGCGCACGAGGAAAATGATTTATTTATTATTTTTATTTCGCCGTTTTGACTATTTTATCAATTACGCCGTAGGCCTTAGCTTCTAAAGGCGTCATATAAAAATCGCGGTCGGTGTCTTTTTCTATTTTTTTAAGAGATTGGCCCGTGTGTTTGGCGATAATTTGATTGATTCTGTTTTTTATTTTGATAATGTGGCGGGCGGCAATTTCCACCTCCACTGCTTGCCCTTCAACTCCGCCCATTACCTGATGAAGCAAAATTTCGGCATTGGGAAGAGAATATCTTTTGCCTTTTTTACCGCCGGCTAAAATTAAAGCGGCGCCAGAAGCCGCTATACCGACGCAAATCGTTGAAACGTCATTCTTAATAAATTGCATAGTGTCGTAAATCGCCAGAGCCGAGGTTACAGCGCCGCCCGGAGAGTTTATGTAAAGAAAAATGTCTTTTTTTGAGTCCTCGTTTTCAAGATAAATCAGTTGAGCGATAACCGTATTGGCCACGGCATCGTTAATAGGACCAGTAACAAAAACAATCCGCTCTTTCAAAAGCCGGGAATAAATATCGTAAGCTCTTTCGCCCGAAGAAGATTTTTCAACTACGATTGGAATTAACATGGTATTTTTATCTTAGCAGAAATAAGGTAAAATTGGTAGATGACCCAATCTCAAGAGATTTTAGATTTGCTATCCGAATATTCAAAAGCCTTCTCGCTTCTTGAGAGTTACGATGCCGGAACATTGACAGAACCGGAAGGCAGGCAAGCAAAATTTGTTTTAAAATACGAAGATTGCGTTGAAATTATCAAGAATGTCAGAGCGGGACTTATCGGGAAAAAAGCCGCAGGCAGTTTATTCGGTTTACAGAGAAGAGGAATGTTTGAAGGAGTTATAAAAAACATTTATCAAACATTTGACGGCAAAGAACTCTACGGCACTATTGAGCAAAAAGCGGCCAACCTTTTATATCTTCTAGTCAAAGATCATCCGTTTTCTGACGGTAATAAGCGCATCGGCGCGTTTTTATTTGTTTATTTTCTTAGCAAAAACAACTATCTCTATAATGACGACGGAGAAAATAAAATAGATAACAATACTCTGGTAGCACTAGCTCTTCTTATCGCCGAGAGCAATCCAAAAGAGCATGACGCTATGGTAAAAATAATAGAAAATATTCTCAATTAGGAAATTGCTTCTGATTTTTCTTCCGCTATTTCCTTGCCCTCCGTAGCTTCAGCGGAGACGGGTTCTTCGGATTCGGGTTCTGCTTCGGCAATAATTTCGGGTTTTAGTAATTTTTGCGCCGATTTGAAAATTTTTTCCGCGGTTTTTTCTCCTATGCCTTCTGCTTTCATAATTTCTTCAATCGAAGAATTTAAAATATTTTCCGGCGTGTTAAATCCGGCATCGCGAAGCGCGCCGGCAATTTTTTCACCAACACCCTCTAAATCTTCCAACTTTGATTCCTCTTTAACGCCTTCGGCTGTTAAAACGGCGCCAATAACATCTATTTTCCAGCCGGTTAACTTTGCCGCCAATCTGACATTTTGGCCGTTTTTGCCGATAGCCAAAGACAGCTGATTTTCGGGAACATAAACCTTGGCAATGCGCCGAGGCAAAATTTTAACTCCGGTAACTTTTGCGGGCGACATGGCGTTTGAAACAAATGCCTCCGGCTCTTCCGACCATTCAATAATGTCAATTTTTTCGCCGCCGATTTCCGAAATAACCGCCATCACTCTCGTCCCCTTTTGACCGACGCAGGAACCAACCGGATCAATGCCTTCTTCATTTGAAGAAACGGCAATTTTAGTGCGGCTGCCGGCTTCGCGGGCGATTGATTTAATCTCAACCGTTCCGGCCCCAATTTCCGGAACCTCAAGTTCAAAAAGCCGCGAAATCATCTTGGGATGAGACCGCGACAGCACAATACTCGGTCCTTTAGAATCGGTATTGACCGCCAAAATATAAAACTTCATTCTGGCGCCGGAAAAGTACCGCTCGGAATATACTTGTTCCTCTTTCGGAAAAACAGCAATGGTTTTTCCTAAATCAACAAAGATATTATTTGGTTCAATCCGCTGGATTATGCCGCTTACAAGTTCGCTTTCTTTGTCTTTATATTCATTCCAAACGGCTTCGCGCTCGGCTTCGCGGATTCTTTGAATAATAACCTGTTTGGCGGTTTGAGCGGCAATACGGCCGAAATCTTCCCGAGTCTCCAGCGCAAATTCAAGTTCGCCGCCAACAGCGATATCTTTATCTATCTTTTTTGCCTCATCAAGCATAATATGGCGCTCTTCGTTAAATCGAATTTTCTTATCGCCATCCATAGTTTCAACGAAGGAGGGTTCTGACTCCTCATCTCCATCGGCTTCTTCCGGTTTTAACATCGACTCGTCAACAACAATTTTAATTTGGAAAAACTTAACTTCCCCGGTTTTGGGGTTGAATTGAGCCCTTATAATTTGGCCCCTTTCTCCGTATTCTTTTTTGTAAGCCGCGGCTAAAGCCATTTCAATGGTTTCAAGGACTTTTTCCTGCGAAATGCCTTTTTCCTCTGAAATTTGGCTCAGTGCCGAAGCAAATTGTTTTAAATCCATACCTTTTAATAAATTAGTCCGCGCTCCGGCGGACCCAAAAAATCATAACTGGACTAACTATACCAGTATAATCTTATATGGCAGTCCTGTCAAGACGTCAAAAAGAATAACCCCATTTATCGGGGTTATTGCCTTAAATGCATCCTGTTTAGTGTTTTAATCGCCTCCGGCGCCACTATCTGCAATCTTTCCTGTTCTGTATCTTTGTCTTCTTCCCGAAGAACTAATGTGTAGACGTGAACCTCTATATTGAATTGATCGTAAGACCCTTTAATGCTGCCATCCGGCATTGATTCCCAAACAGCTTTGCCGCGCCGGCGAGAAGAAATACCGACGATGAATTCTAAATCATAACCATTTTTAATCATATAGGCCTTATCATGATCACTCAAACCCGTCGAACATATCATACCGCCAAATTCCGGATGAGAATGGAAATCTCCCAAATACTTGAGACGCAACTGGCTGATTAATTCCTGAAACCTTTGGAATCTTTGTTTGGTCCGCCGCGTCCAAGTAGCTCCCGTAAATTGCTTTTCATTCCGGTTCGCGAACGGCACAAATTCCGTCACTAGAAAATAATTCCGCCTTTTATTGGGGCGATAACCCAAAACGAAACCGAAACTTTCTTTTTTGAAAATATCAACGACAGAAAAGATAAGTGAAATAAATGCCTCTTTCCTTATGTGGACGGTCGGCGGCATTTTCATCACCTCTTCTCCCGCCATTTGTTAAAAAACAATTCTCATTGCGCGTTAAATTTTCTAATATTTACCGATGATTGTCAAATAAATGTATAATATCTATTTTAATTTACTGCAAAATGCATTATAATAAACAATGACTACTATTAAACCAAATTCATGCCTTTTGCTTTAAAAATTATACTTTTAATAATAATAATGGCTCTTATTGCCGGCGGAGGATATTTTTTTCTGGTTGCCGAAAAAGAAGGGCCGTCTCTTCAGCAAAAAGAGAGCATTATGGTTAAAGTTGCCAAAGGAACCATTGTGGAAGAACTCACTTTTACCGGAATAGTAAAACCGGCGCAAGAAGTCGGGCTTTCTTTTGAACGCACGGGCATAATAAAAAACCTGCCAATTAAGGTGGGCGGAGAGGTGCGCGTCGGGAACCTGATATCTTCGCTCGATAACGCCGATATTGTAGCGCAAATTGCCAGAGCCGAAGCGGACATCGCTTTTGAAGAAGCGCAACTTAAAAAGCTTAAACGCGGCCCGCGTCCCGAGGAATCAAGCATAGCGAAGATAAAAGTGGAAAATGCCCAAAGAGCCCGCGATGAGTCCCTTAATAACGTTTTAAGCGTCATGTTAGATGCCCACACCAAAGCCGACGACGCGGTGCGCAATAAATTGGACCAAATTATAGACAGCCCGCGCAGTTCCAATCCGCAAATAAAATCCGAGCTGATGGTAACCGACAGTTCCCTTAAACAAAAAGTTGGAGCCAGCCGAGTAATCGCGGAAGGGAAGCTGGCGGAATGGAATCAATTGATTGCCACATTAACTACAAGCGACACGCTTTCGCTAAAAAACGGAGCCACTGAAGCTAAACAGCATCTTCTTGTTTTCCGCTCGATCATCGGAGACGCGGCTTTGGTTTTGGATGGCACAGCGCCCAGTATCAATGTTAGCCAAACTACTATTGACGGATACCGCGCGGCAGTGAGCGCCGGAAGAGCCAATATAGAAGCGGCTTACGGCAACATTGTGGCAGCCGAAGAAAAATGGCAAAATGCCGACGCGGCTATCGCTTTGGCTAAAGAAGAGCAGCGCCTGGTTGAAGTCGGAGCTTCCGTGGAAGAAATCGCTGCCCAGGAAGCCAGAGTTAAAAAAGCGCAAGCCGCGCTGAAAGGCGCTAGAGTAGATTTAAGCAAGACTGTCCTAGTGTCGCCCATTGCCGGCGTTCTAACAAAACTTAATGTAAAAATTGGAGAAACCGTAACCGTAGGCCAGATAGCGGCAAATATTATTTCCGACAAAAATTTTGAAGTTAGAGTAGACGTGCCGGAAGCAAATATCGCCAAAGTGGCGATTGGCAACGAAGCTTTGCTCACTTTAGACGCTTACGGCCCCAGAGTTAAATTCTCCGGAAAATTGGTCCGCATTAATCCTGCCGAGAAAATCATTGAAGGCGTGGCTACTTACGAATCTACAATTGAATTTAAAGAACAGGATTCACGCATTAAATCCGGGATGACCGCTAATATAATATTTAACATTAGAAAAGATGGAATACTGGTTATTCCCCAAAACGCCGTTACCAGAAAACAGGGAGCGCCGTATGTTGTGACAAGTGAAAATGGAACGCAACAAGAGCGCCGCATTCGCACCGGGTCTATAGGTATTAACGGGTTTATTGAAGTAGTGGACGGATTAAAGGAAGGAGAAACCATTCTCCAACCATCCGGCTAATCTGGCGGTTTAAGAGAAGAAATAAATTTTTTAAGTTCGCGACGGCTGTGGAAATGTATTTTTTTGGCAAAATATTCAAAAATTTCCAGAGCGTCGGCGGCTTCCTCTCTTGATTCATCGCCGTGCAGCAGACGATGGTATAGTTTTTTAGCGGCTTCGTAGGCAAAAAGCGCTAAAACCGCAAATAACATCGCGCTTATTATATCAAGCGTCGTGTCTACGGAATTCAATTGTGCTTTGGCAATCCAAGAGGAATAATTTTGTTGCGAATAAAGGTCTTTAAGCAATTCGGCCGCCTCCCACAATATTGCGCCAAGCGCCACTTCTCCTAAAATATCCCGCATAAGGTGCCTTTCGCCAAGCGCCCTCAATAAAGGAGGATAGGTTGGTGAATAGTTTTGATGAAATAAAAGAAGAGAAATAGCTAAAACTGCGCCAAAAATCGCATGGCCAATTTCATCAAACCACCAGGCCGAACTAAATATTTCATATGTTATTCCGCCTAATTGCCAAAATCCCCAAAGAGCCGCGAACAAACTCCAGAATATAATTAAGACAAAAACTATTGTCGAGCGAAAAAAAGTTAAATGCGGATCGGAATATTTTCTATAAAGCGCATGGATAAATAACGCCCCTCCAATGTAAAAAAACGCTTGGCCAAAAGCTATCGTTATCCACCATACATTTAAAGACGGTATTGTGATTTCCCACGCGTAATAAGCCCACCAAGAACTAAGAGGAGCCCAAATAACAACCAAAATAAAAAGAAGAGACGTGGTTATTTTTTTATTCATAGCGTAACGCTTCTAATGGACTTTTTTTCGACGCCTGTATGGCGGGATACATTCCGAAAATAAGACCGATAGCGCCGGAAATTGCCACTCCGGCCGTAACGGCATATGGAGAAATTATGAACTGCCATCCATCTCCAATAAGGCGGCTTAAAATCAGCGAAGCGGAATATGAAAAAACCACACCCAAAAATACGCCAATAATGCCCCCAGAAACGGTGAGTATAATTGCCTCCAGCAGAAACTGAATCAGGATATCGCTTCGCTTGGCCCCCAAGGCCTTTCGCAAGCCAATTTCTTTGGTGCGCTCCGTAACCGATACAAGCATTATATTCATTATACCAATACCGCCCACTATTAGAGAAATTGTGGCTACCGCTATGAGCAGGGCGGTAAATATATTGGCCACTAATCCCACACGCTCTACGGCATTAGCTTGAGTATCTATGAAAAAATCGTCTTTAGACGGGTCGCTGATGCCGTGCAGTTCGCGAAGCGTTGCGTTAATATTTTCCACCGCCTCTTTCATCTGGTCTTCCGCGGCCACGCGGCCGATAATGCGATGATAATAATCTATACCAACAAGATACCGCTGCATGGTTGTGTAGGGAATAGCCATGAAGTCATTGACATTGAAAGCACCTATGTTTCCGGTGGGGTTAATGATTCCAATAACGCGAAAAAGCTGATTGCGGATGCGGATTTTTTCTCCGATGGGATCCGACGGGCCGAATAATTCATTTTTTACATCCGATCCGAGTACTATCACGGACGCTCCTTCTTCCACTTCTTGTTCAATAAAAGCGCGGCCTGTTTCCGGAAAAATTTCAAAAATGGGAAAAATATTCTCCGACGCCCCAATTAAGGTTCCCCGAACCGTTTCTCCCTCAAAAGACGCTGAATCCACCTGAAAAATAACAGGCGTAACTTCGGTAAATTGAGGAACATTGGAGCGATTTATAAGCGCTTTAACGTCTCGATCTTTGAGAGTGTTGGTAAAAAATTCAAAAAGATCGGAAGGCCCTTTTGGTTCGCGTCCGGCCCCCACCAAAACAGTGCGCGAACCAAGGCCGCTGAATTGATTTACCACAAGCTGTTGGGCGGCTTGCCCAACGGAAGTTACTATTATAATTGCCGCGATTCCTATGACTATACCCAAAATAGTTAATAGGGAGCGGAGATTATTTTGGATAAGACCGCGGCGAGAAATGGTGATAATGTCGCGCCAAAGCATAATTAAAAAGGTATATTAGTTACGACAAGTTCCAGAGCTCTTAAGACAAAAAATAAAACCACAAAAATGGATACAATAAATATAACCACCGCGAACCATGTCCAAAATTTCGTCCAAATCCAATTAATGCCCAACAGACGCCGTTCAAATCCTCTTAAAAATTCTTTGACCTGATTATCGGTTATGCCTTGGGCCGCTACCGCATTGATTTCTGTAACATCCTCGCTCCCGCGCGCGTAAAGTTTTACAATATCGGCCCTGCTTATAATCCCCACAAGGCGTCCATTGCTGTCCACTATGGGAATTGGATTGACTTTGTGATGTTCTTCAAAAGTTTTTACGGCCTCTTCCAAACTGGTTTCCGGATGAAGCATCATGGGATCGGGATTCATTATGGTTTTTACCTGAAGCGCCAAGAGTTTTTCCAAATCCGCGCGAATAAAAGATTGCTCTTTTTTATAAACGTCAAAGGCGAGCACAAGTTTAAGAAATACCGACAGGTTAATAGAGGAACTTTTGGCTATTAGATCGTATTCGGTAAAAATGCCGACCACCTTTTGTTCGTTATCTATCACGGGCAAACCTTTGAGGTTATTGGCATAAAGAAGCCGCACCGCGGAAACTACCGGAGTTTCCGGTTTTACGCTAATTACCTTAATCTGCATAAAATCTTTAACCGTTGGTTGTTTTTCCTCCATAAATTAAATTATTTTATAAATGTTTTTTCCTCATCTATTCGCCGGGCAACCAATTCTTCGCGCTCAACCTGTCCGTCCAGAAGATGGACAATGCGCGAGGCATATGAAGCGGTATAACTTTCATGGGTTACCAGCACCACCGCGTGCCCTTTTTGGTTTAATTGTTTTAATGTATCCATAACTATGCCGCCGGATTGCGAATCAAGATTTCCGGTGGGCTCATCCGCGAGAATCATTCTTGGGTTGTTGACGAGAGCTCTGGCCATGGCCACTCTTTGTTTTTCTCCTCCGGATAATTTGGAGGTTTCGTAGTGCAGGCGATGCCCTAACCCCACCATTTCCACCGTTTCCTCTATAATCTTTTTGCGTTCTAAAGAACTTATTCCGGCATATATAAGAGGAATCGCCACGTTTTCAAAAACGCTTTGGCGCGCCAGAAGATTAAAAGCCTGAAACACAAATCCGATTTTACGGTTTCTGATCTCTGCCAATTCATCGTCGGAATATTCGTCTATTTGTTTCCCGTCAAAACGGTAAATACCGGAGCTTGGACGCTCCAAAAATCCTAAAATATGGAGGAGCGTTGATTTACCGGAACCGGAAGGCCCCATTATGGCCACAAATTCATTTTCCTCCACTTTAAGATTAACGTCCCGTAATATGCCGGTAGGAACTCCGTCTGTAAAATAACTCTTATTAAGTCGTTCTACTTCAATTAGCGACATGATTATTATTAAAAAAATTATCTCTAAATTTCTGAAAGTTCTGTATTGGTGGGCGAGGAGGGATTTGAACCCTCAAGCCTTGCGGCACATGCCCCTCGAACATGCGCGTATACCAATTCCGCCACTCGCCCGCGATTTTTAGGCTGCCGGGACTTCTTCGATAGCCGGCAATACTTCTTCTTTTGTCATTTCCGGCGCCGCCATGGTTTCCGCCAACTCTTTTTGTTTCATTTTAGATTTTTTGCCGATTCTACCCCTAAGGTAATAAAGTTTCGTCCGGCGCACTTTAGCTTGAGATAAAATTTCCACTTTATCAATTGTCGGCGCGTGGAAAGGAATAATTTTTTCAACGCCGATACCGCTTGAAATTTTTCTTACAGTGAAAGTGCCTGACTTGCCACGACCATGCTTTACCGCAATAACAACACCTTCAAACGCCTGAAGGCGTTCTTTATCGCCTTCTTTAATCTTTTGCCAAACCCGAATTTTCATTCCGGATTTAATCTGCGAAGTATTGGATTTTAAATTTTTTTGATTGAAAGTTTGTATTTTATCCATATTTGTTATTCGTTTATTCGCACATGATTTGCTATTCGCTGATTATCAATTATTTTTCTGAATTAGTCAACACTTTTTTTAAATCATCGGGCAAATCAGCTTCAAACGCCAATTTTCTCCCAAATAAACCTGCCTGCGCAGGCAGGCTGAAACTTAAATAATGAGCGTGAAGAAACTGGCGATTCAGGCCCTCCGGCGCTTGCCTTTTTTTCCCGTAAACTTTATCGCCGACAATCTGGTGGCCGAGTGAAGCCATGTGGATTCTTATTTGATGCGTCCGGCCGGTTTTAGGATAAACCTCAATTAAAGAATAATCTTTTCCGCCAAAGGCGGATCCGCCTCTGGCGGAAAATTTTTTAATCACTTTATATTCCGTTACCGCTAATTTTCCGGCAAGAGTTTTTTTTCCCGGTTTAATAACAACTCTTTTCCTGAAATCTTTCGGAGATCGCGTCAATTTCGAAACAATTTCTCCACTTTCTTTTTTTGGACATCCCCAAACCAGCGCGAAATATTTTTTAACAACTTTTCCCTCTTGCCATTCTTTTTTTAAAAATTCAAATGCTTTCTGGTTTCTGGCAATAACTAAAAGCCCGGAAGTGTCTTTATCCAAACGATGGACAATGCCGGGCCGCAAGTTTACTTGCCCTGAGTCTGTCGAAGGGTCACCGACATTTTTTATTTCAGGATATTTCGCAATTAAAGCGTTAGCAATGGTCCCCGATGGCTCACTTACAGACGGATGAACCGAAATTCCAGATTGTTTGTTTATAACAATAACATCTTCATCTTCATAAACAACATCAAGCGGAATGTTAAAATCCGGTTCTAATTTTATTTGAATGTTCATATTGTGGTCTATACTTAAAATAGTTCGGTTTGACAATTTCAAATTTTTCTTTGGCGGCATTTTTTATGTTTAGCATACGTACACACGTTGAAAATAGCAAAACCCGTCGAATAACGGGCCTTGCTACATTGAGTCATCACTACGTCCTGACACGGTTGAGTTACGGTTGCACGGCGTTATAGGCATTTACCAATCCCCAACCATAGAGGTTGTCAAATCCTGTATTGCCCAAGTCAACGGCACGATCTTGAAGTTTATTCTGCACTTCACCCGGATTCCACTTCCCATCGGAATTGACATCGTACCCGCCGACTGGCGTATTTAAGACAAGAGCAGCGGAGCCGGCAACATGCGGAGCAGCCATGGAAGTTCCGGAAAGCGTCGCATAGCCGGTTCCTTTGTAGGTTGAGTAGATGGAAACTCCTGGCGCGGCAAGATCAATTTCCGGGCCGCGGCTAGACCAGCTTGCGATTACATTATTCTGGTCAGTGGCCGAAACTGCAATCGCTTCAGAATAGGCGGCAGGATAAATTACTGAACCACCCGAATTTCCGGCTGCTGCGATCACCACAACGCCGGCATTTTTTGCAGCAATAACTGCATCGTGGAGTGACTGAATATCCGAACCTGTGCCCAAACTCATGTTGATTACTTGCATGCCATTGACCATCGCCCACTGAATCCCTTCAATCACATCTGAAAGATAGCCAGAACCATTAGCGCCTAACACTTTAATAGCATAGAGATCGGTAGCGGGAGCGGCGCCGACAACGCCAGAGGTATTATTGATGGCCGCGACAATGCCGGCAACATGCGAGCCATGACCATTGTCATCATTCCATCCCTTTCTGGAATTTATGGTGTTCACGCCTCCTTTTACATTCGCCAGAAGATCAGGATGCTTATTGGAAATACCGGTATCAATAATACCGACCTTGACCGGGTCAGCGGTATTTCCACCGGGCCATACTAATTCCGCGTCAACTCGATCAATACCCCACGGAAGAACTTGAGCTAGTGGCGTTATCTCCCCACCGCCTCCCTTACGATCAAGAGCTTCAACAATAACGTCTTCATCAACACGAACCACTGCCGGATGCGCCTTTAGTTTTTCTACAGCAGCTCGGGAAGGCAGCCACACTGCTTTAGCGCCAATCAAATCAAGGTTTTTCAACTTGGCGCCGCCCGCATACCTAACGATTTCATCTTTTGCGGCATCGTTGAGCCCGGTCTGAAAGACAACGATCTTTCGTCCACTGACGTCACTTGCCCGTACCGTAGAGAGGTTCGTCTGCGCCACAAAAAGCGCCAGACCAAACATTGCCGCAATGCTCATTACACCAAAAATAATTTTTTTCATATTTTTACTTTTGCTTAAATTAATTAATAATTTGACCTTTATGATTAAAATTTTCTTTTCCCAAAATTAAAATGCAGTTCGAGCCGATATTTTTACAGGTTCTTTGGCAGTTTTTATCGGCGCGGCGGAGCCGCGATTTCGGAATTTCGCAAGGGGCTTTCCTCGCCCCGAGCTTGTCGAGGGGCGAAAACCGTCCGAACTATTTTAAGTATAGACCACTAGACAGGAAATTGCAAGCAAGAGGCAGTCACCGAGCGAAGCAAGGCAGTTTCCAACAACTTGCGGTTTTCTAAAATGTGGGCGCAGAAGGGATCGAACCTTCGATCTTTACAATGTCAATGTAACGCTTTACCACTAAGCTATGCGCCCTTTCTACCAAGCCGACGTTACAGTCGGCTCCCCGACTTTACGTCAGGGCTGAGCTAACCGCGCAAGAAAGTGGGCGCACTAGGATTCGAACCTAGAACCATTTGTGTATAAGACAAATGCTCTACCATTGAGCTATGCGCCCACACTTCATCCATAATTTACAACAAAAATCCCGTTTTGGCAACGGGATTTTTGTTTTTTACGCCACTCGCTTTTACGCCCCCACCATAATCGCTTCAAATTCATCGCGTTCTATGGTTTCTTTTTCAATCAAGCGCTTGGCGATTTCATTTAATTTCTTCCGGCGTTCGTCGATAATTTTTTTTGCCGTGTTGTAAGCGGTTAAAAGAAAACTTTTAATTTCCCGGTCAATAATCTGGGCTACCGATTCGGAGTAATTTTTATGGGTGCCAAGCTCGCGGCCCAAAAACACCAACTCGTCTTTTTCACCTAAAGAAATTGGGCCGAGTTTTTCCGACATCCCGTACTCGGTAACCAAATTCCTTGCCAAATCCGTGGCTTTCTTAAGGTCGCTGGCCGCGCCGGTCGTAAGTTCCTTGAATACGATTTTTTCCGCCGCGTATCCGCCCATCAAAACGGCAAGATCGGCCAAAAACTGGCTTTTGGAATGCAAATGGCGGTCTTCCGTCGGAAACTTCATCGTGTATCCTCCGGCCTGCCCGCGCGACACGATGGAAATTTTATGGACCGGGTCGGAATGCGGCAAAACGCCGGCAACCAGGGCATGGCCGGCTTCGTGATAAGCCGCGATTTCTTTTTCTTTTTCGGAAAAAATATGGCTTCTTTTTTCGGGGCCCAATAAAACTTTTTCTATGGAATGATAAAGCGTTTCTTGATCAACCAATTTTTTATTTTGGCGCGCCGAGAGAATTGCCGCTTCATTTATAACATTGGCTAAATCGGCGCCGGAAAATCCCGGCATGCGTTCGGCCACTCTTCTTAAATCAACATTTTTTTCAA
>Ga0209211_10004023_pt1 | contig 23332 bp, 20 predicted proteins | sample RifGroA2_FD_183992 | JGI IMG/M metagenome (GOLD analysis project Ga0209211, IMG submission 183992) | Groundwater microbial communities from Rifle, Colorado, USA - Groundwater A2 (SPAdes) (version 2) | ecosystem: Environmental > Aquatic > Deep subsurface > Groundwater | place: Rifle, Colorado...
TGGTCAAGAATTTGACACCGATGCGCTGGGCGCTCGTCCATGGCATGAGGGATGAAAGAGGCGATGGCGAGTGTCTTTACGTCTTTTTAAAGGATGCCCCGTTCGTCGATTCGTTTGATGCAAAAGGCGTAAATCTCCTCTTGCCTTTTGTCGATGCTGCGTTCCGACGGGTATCCCATTTACCCACGCAGCGTTTTATCACTCCAGAAAATGTGGCATTGGTTGATGCCACTCAACAACCCGACACACAGCCTGTGACGCCCCCTTGTGCATTCGAGGGGCTGACCCTTCGCGAGCAGGAAATCATGCGCTGGGTAAGTCTTGGCAAGACCAACCCGGAAATCGGCCACATCCTCTGCGTCAGCCCCGTAACGGTACGCAACCACCTGTATCGCATTTTCCGCAAGCTAGGCGCGATCAATCGCGCCCAAGCCGTGTTTCAGCTAAGGCAAAGTGGATTGGCCGGCGAGCATGTATAGGATTGCACGCTCCAGCTTAGCTACTCAACCTGCGCACTAGCTTCGATTGGGAATACGTCCTCAACCGGTTCTACCTCTACCTGATGGCGCTGAATGTGCGCTTCTGAGCGGGGCGGCAGGATTTCAATTTTGGCCATTTTTTCCGGTTGACCGTGGCAACCGGGTTTGACGGCCCAGCATGCCGAAAAATAGCCGATCGTCAGGCTCAGCCGTTCGTTTCAGCCAACTCGGCGAGCAGATCGGCCTGATGTTCGGCCGCCAGCGCGCCGAGCAGTTCGTCCATGTCGCCGTCCATGATCGCGGCGATCTTGTAGAGCGTCAGGTTAATGCGGTGATCGGTGATCCGGCCCTGCGGGAAGTTGTAGGTGCGGATGCGTTCGGAACGGTCACCGGAGCCGATCAGGCTCTTGCGGGTACTCGAAATGTGCGCCTGCTGGGCGCGCACCTGAACGTCCTTGATGCGCGCCGCCAGGACCTTCATGGCCGAGGCCTTGTTGGCATGTTGCGAGCGGCCATCCTGACATTCGGCGACGATGCCGGTCGGCAGGTGCGTGATGCGCACGGCCGAATCGGTCTTGTTGATGTGCTGACCGCCGGCACCGGAGGCGCGGAAGGTGTCGATGCGCAGGTCAGCCGGATTGAGGTTCACGTCCTCGACTTCATCGACTTCCGGCATCACCGCCACGGTGCACGCCGAGGTGTGGATTCGAACTTGAGCCGCGAGTAGGCGCCACTGCCGGCCAACCGGCAGATGATTTCGCGATAGCCGCCGAGCTCGGACTCGCTGGCCGACAGGACTTCGACCTGCCAGCGCTGACGCTCGGCGTAGCGCGAATACATGCGAAACAGATCGCCGGCAAACAGCGCCGACTCGTCGCCGCCGGTGCCGGCACGGATTTCGAGCAGCACGCTGCGTTCGTCGTTGGGGTCTTTCGGCAACAACAGTTTCTGCAATTCGATTTCGAGTTCGGGCAGACGCGCCTTGGCGCTGACGATTTCCTCTTCGGCGAAATCGCGCATTTCCGGATCGTCGCGCATCGCCTCGGCTTCGGCCAGATCGTTTTCAGCCTGGCGGAATGCATTGAACTGGACAATGACCGGCTCGATCTCGGCACGCTCGCGCGACAGCTTGCGGAACTGGTCCATGTCCCCCGCCGTGCTCGGCGCCGACAGCATGCGGTCGATTTCGTCGAGGCGATCGACCAGCAGTTCGAGTTTTTGGCGGATGCTCGATTTCATATCACTAGCCGGTCAGCAAATGGTCCAAGGGGGCGTAATGGTACCCGAGAACACCGTTCGTCGGCGATGGAAGGCAATTGCCACGGGAAGATTCACAACGCATAATCGTCCGATTGCGGATATCAACAATCGATGCCCCACATTCCTCATTCCCTTATTGCACTGGCTGCAACGCTGGAATCGCGCTGGGAAGACTATCGCGCCAAGGGCGAAGTCGATCTTTTCGTCGAATTCACGCTGTCGCTCAACGGGCTGACCGAGCAACTCAACCGTCGCCATCTGCCGGGGCTGGTCCGCGCCTGCCAGGAATTGGAAAACACGGCACTGACCTTGTTCGGTGACAGTTCCATGCACCCCATCCCGCACGATCAGGCGAATGCCATCAGTCGGCAATTGATCATTATCCTGACCGAACTTCGCCGTCATGAAACGCCAGCCATCCCGACAAGGCGTCAGACAGACGACCAGGCCGAGCGCGAAAATGCCTGCCAGCAGCTGCGCCAGATTGTGATCGTATCGCGACCGAACCATCCGGCGACGAAAACGCTGAGCGAGCAACTGAGCTTTTTTGGCTTCACCCCTCGACTCGTTCGCTGGGGTGAAACACCGGGCTCCGATGAGCCGCCATTGGCCATCCTGTTTATCCCGGAGCTGGAGGGACGGGCTTATCCACCCAGTGCGATTGCCGCCATCATGGCCTTGCGCACCGAATTCCCGAGCAGCTACTTCTATTGCCTGTCGGTACCCAGCAACCTGCAAAGCATCGTCCTCCTCCAGCGCGCCGGCGCCGATGCCTGCGTACCGCTTGGCGACACGGTCAGCGACGTCTTGTCACGCATTCTCGACCTGGCCCAGACGCGCGAACAAGAGACACACCGCGTGCTGATCGTTGAAGACTCGGCCACCGCCATCGCCCACGTTCGGCGCTCCTTATCCCAGCACGGCATCGACAGCCGGGCCATCAACGACCCCCGGCTACTGCTCGAAGCGGCTGCCGAATACAAGCCTGACGCCATCCTGATGGACATGCACATGCCCTTCTGCAGTGGCGTCGAGGTGACCAGCGCCCTGCGCCAGGTTCCCGAATACCATTCGCTGCCCGTCATCTACCTGTCGAGCGAAAGCGACATTGCGCAGCAGGTCGAAGCCTTGCGCCTCGGTGGCGACCAGTTCCTGACCAAGCCGACCAATCCGATCATTCTGGCCGCGGTGGTCAAGACCAAGATCCAGCGCTACCGGGAAATGCTGCACTCAACCCGCCACGACAGCCTGACCGGCCTGCTCAATCACGCCACGGCCAAGGACCAGATCGAACGCATGATGCACGACGCCACGCCGGACGGTCGTCTGGTCGTCGCCATGATCGACCTCGACCGTTTCAAATCGATCAATGACCGCTTCGGCCACCCGGTCGGCGACCAGGTCATCCGCAGCCTGTCCTGGCTACTGCGTGGCCGCCTGCGCAACACCGACCTGATTGGGCGCTACGGTGGTGAGGAGTTCATCGTTGCCCTGCCCGATACCGAACTGGAACGGGCCACCGTCCTGCTCGACCAGATACGCCAGGATTTTTCCGAGCTGCCGCACGCGCATGCCCTGGGTTCGGTGCGTGCCACCTTCAGTTGCGGCATCGCCTCCCTGCCCTATTTCATCACCTCGTCGAGCATCATTCAGGCAGCCGACGCCGCGCTGCTTCAGGCCAAGCGCAGCGGCCGAAACTGCCTGCTCCGCGCCGAGCCGGAAAGCGGACTCTCAGTCACCAGCGTGGAGATGGAACAGTCGGCTTACCGTGGCCTGCAATTCAGCCCGTTCGCCGTCATCAGCTGAATTGAGCGCCTGCGTCGGGGCGTGCAGGAATTTGTTGGTCAGGCGCTGCGACAGATGCTCGAGGACCTTTTCCGGCGCCTCGCCCTTGGCCAGCAGCTTCATCGCATGCTCCATCTCGTGCCGACGCGTGCGTTCAGCCGAATCGCGCAACGAGCGAATGACCGGCACCGTATCGCGCGACGCCAGCCAGCCGAGGAAATCCTGCACCCGGTTGGCAATGATCGCTTCGGCATCAACCACGGCGGCCTGCCGTGACTCGAGGCCGCTTTCGACAACCTGAGCCAGGTCGTCCACCGTATACAGAAAAACGTCATCGAGCTTGCCGACTTCTTCTTCGATATCGCGCGGCACGGCAAGGTCGACCATGAAGATCGGGCGATGTCGACGGACCTTGACCGCCCGCTCGACCATGCCCAGGCCAATGATCGGCAAGGGGCTGGCTGTGCATGAAACGACAATGTCGTGAGCGGCCAGATGCTCGCCTAATTCGTCCAGGCGGATGGCCGTACCACCATACTGTTCGGCCAGGGCACGAGCCCGCTCTACCGTGCGGTTGGCGATGGTGACCTGTTTCGGCTGGCCGGCGCAGAAATGGGCGGCGCACAGTTCGATCATTTCACCGGCACCGATGAACAGGATGCGCTGGCCGGCAATCGACTCGAAAATGCGTTCAGCCAGATGGACGCCGGCGGCGGCCATCGAGACGATGTTGGCGCCGATGGCCGTCGTGCTGCGCACTTCCTTGGCGACCGAGAACGAGCGCTGGAAAAGCTTGTGCAGTTGCGTGCCGAGCGTGCCGTTTTCTTCGGCCGCACGCACGGCATCTTTCATCTGGCCGAGAATCTGCGGCTCGCCGATGACCATCGAATCGAGGCCGCTGGCGACGCGGAAGGCGTGGCGGATGGCTTCCGGCTGATTGTGCGTGTAGATGTAGGGCGCCAGTTCTTCGCGGCCGACCTGGTGGTAATGGGCCAGCCAGTCGATGACGACATCCGGAGATTCGGCCGAGCAATAGATCTCGGTGCGGTTGCAGGTGGACAGGATCGCCACTTCGCGGACCGGCCGGTCGCGCGTCAGGTCACCCAGCGCATGGCCCAGTTTGTCGGCGCCAAACGCTACCCGCTCGCGGATGGCGAGCGGCGCGGAATGATGGTTGATGCCGAGGGTAAAAATCACCGGATAGGGCTGGCGCACACGAAATGGGCGCTGATTATAACATCCGCCTGTGACGCCCTTCCCCGATCTGGATCAGAACAAAAATGCCTGCTTTTCCGGCGTTGACCGTGGCAAGGCATCGGCGCCGAACACCTTCATCTGGCGCGGCCGGAACCACACCGACTGGCCGACGGCCAGTTGCAGCGTTTCATGCCGTTCGCGCGACAACTCGACTTCGACGATTTCGCTGCCGTGCAACAGTTCGATACGGACTACCGGGCCGATCGGATGGACGTGCTGGACGGTGGCCTGCAAGCCGTCGTCGGCCGGCTGATGCGTGATGTCGATATCGTGCGGGCGAACGAAAGCAGTTGCCTTCTCGGTCGCTTCGCCGCGCTCGACCTCGGCGTAGGCGCCCTGCTGGCGGCTGTGGAAAACGTTCACGTTGCCGAGGAATTGATAAACGAAGGGCGAGGCCGGGCTGGAGTAAACCTCGTCGGGCGAGCCAATCTGCTCGATCTTGCCGTGGTTCATGACGACGACGCGGTCGGCGACTTCAAGCGCTTCTTCCTGGTCGTGCGTGACGAAAACCGACGAGATGTGCATGTCGTCGTGCAGGCGACGCAGCCAGCGGCGCAACTCCTTGCGCACCTTGGTGTCGAGGGCGCCGAACGGCTCGTCGAGCAGCAGCACCTTGGGTTCGACAGCCAGCGCGCGGGCCAACGCGATGCGCTGACGCTGGCCGCCGGACAGTTGCGACGGGTAGCGGTCGGCCAGCCAGTCAAGCTGGACGAGGCCGAGCAACTCCATGACCCGGCGCTTGATGTCGGCGTCCGACGGTCGTTCCTTGCGCGGCTTGACGCGCAGGCCGAAGGCGACGTTCTCAAACACCGTCATGTGGCGGAACAGGGCGTAGTGCTGGAAGACGAAACCGACATTGCGGTCACGGGCATGCAGGTGCGTGGCCTCGGCGCCGGAAAAGAGGATTTCGCCCTGATCGGCGCTTTCCATGCCGGCGATGATGCGCAGCAGGGTCGTCTTGCCGCAGCCGGATGGCCCGAGCAGGGCGACCAATTCGCCGGTCGGGATATCGAGGTTGATGTTGTCGAGCGCGACGAAATTGCCGAAGCGCTTGGAGATGTTGCGGATTTCGATACTCATCAGATTTCCTTATTCGGAACGCCTGAAAAATGGCCATGACGCGACGCGCCGACGAAGACAGTACGCAACAGTACGGCGAGGAGGCGCAACAAAGTCAGGGACATTTTTCAGGTGTTCCCCACTTTTTCCGGGGCCAGAACGGCGCTCAGCATGTCGGTTTCTTTTTTCATCCGCCATTCGACGATGGTCTTGGCGACCAGCGTAACGAGCGCCAGCAACGCCAGGATGGAGGCGGCGGCAAAAGCGCCGATGGCGTTGTATTCGTTGTAGAGAATTTCGACATGCAGCGGCAGGGTGTTGGTTTCACCGCGAATGTGGCCGGACACGACCGACACGGCGCCGAATTCGCCCATGGCCCGGGCATTCGACAGGATCACGCCGTAAAGCAGGCCCCATTTGATGTTGGGCAGGGTGACGCGCCAGAACATCTGGAAACCCGACGCGCCAAGCGACACCGCGGCCTCTTCCTCGTCCTTGCCCTGCGCCTGCATGAGCGGGATCAGTTCGCGGGCGATGAAGGGGAAAGTGATGAACAGCGTGGCGAGGATCATGCCGGGAACGGCGAAGATGATCTTGATGTCGTGCTCGGAAAGCCAGTTGCCGAAGGTGCCCTGCGAACCGAAGAGCAGGATGAAGATCAGGCCGGCGACGACCGGGCTGACCGCGAACGGCAGGTCGATCAGCGTGATAAGCAAGCTCTTGCCGCGGAACTCGAACTTGGCGATGGCCCACGCCGCCGCGACGCCGAAGGCGATGTTGAAGGGCAGCACGGCGAGCGCGATGCCGACGGTCAAACCGATGGCCGAGGCGGTTTCCGGCTCTTTCAGGGCTTCGATGTAGATCGGCACGCCTTGCGCCAAGGCCTCGACGAAGACCGCAACCAGCGGCAGGCCGAGGAAGAAGAACAGGAAGCCGAGGCCGACGCTCAGCAATCCGTAGCGAACCCAGGCCGGTTCCTGCGTGGCGCGCGTCGACTTCATGCTGCCACCCCGCTCGCCTCGGCGGCCGCCACTTCGAGCGGCTCGTTGTTCTTGTGGCGATTGGCCGTCCACCATTGCAGCAGATTGACGCTGAGCAGCAGGATGAAGGACAGGCCGAGCATGACCACGGCCAGCGCCGTGGCACCGAGAACGTCGTACTGCTCAAGCTTGGAGATGATGAGCAGCGGCGTGATTTCCGAAACCAGCGGCAAGTTGCCGGCGATGAAGATCACCGAGCCGTATTCGCCGACGGCGCGGGCAAAGGCCAGGGCAAAGCCGGTGAGCAGCGCCGGGAAAATGGCCGGAAAAATGACTTTGACGAAGGTCTGCCAGCGCGAGGCGCCGAGCGATGCGGCGGCCTCCTCCACTTCCGTTTCGATGTCCTCGATCACCGGCTGCAGGGTGCGCACGACGAAGGGCAGCGTGATGAAGGTCAGCGCGAAAACGATGCCGAGCGGCGTGTAGGCGACCTGGATGCCGAGCGGTTCAAGATACTGGCCGAGCCAGCCATTGCCGGCGTACAGCGTGGCCAGCGTGATGCCGGCGACAGCGGTCGGCAGGGCGAAGGGCAGATCGACCAGCGCGTCGACGAAGCGCTTGCCGGGAAAGGGGTAGCGCACGAGCACCCAGGCCACGATCAGGCCGAAGAAGGCGTTGATCGCCGCGGCCAGAAACGAAGCGCCGAAGGTGACACGGAAGGCGGCCAGCGAGCGCTCGCCGAGCGCGATGTCGATGATCTGCCCGAAGCCGAGTTCGGATGCCTTGAGGATCATGCCACCGAGCGGCAGCAGGATCAGGATCGACAGATAGACCAGCGTGTAGCCCAGCGCCAGGCCAAAGCCGGGCAATACGCGGTGAGTTTTTGCAGCCATGGATTTCAATTTTTGCCAAAATTTCCGGTTGACCGTGGAAACGGGCCGGACCGCAGTTCAAGCAGCCCGCCCGACGGTAGCGTCACCGCTTACTTGGCAACGTAAATCTGGTCGAAGCTGCCGCCATCCTTGAAGTGCGCGGCAAAAGCCTTGTTAGCACCACCGAAGACTTCATCGACCGTAAAAGTCTTCACGGCCGGGAAGGAAGCCGCATATTTTTTCAGCAGCTCGGCATCACGCGGCCGCAGGTAATTCTGCGCGGCGTTTTCCTGACCGTCCTTCGACCACAGATATTCCAGATAAGCCTGCGCCTGCTTGCGCGTTCCCTTCTTGTCGACCACCTTCTCGACCAGCGCGACCGGGAATTCGGTCTGCATCGTCAGGCTCGGATAAACCACTTCAAACTCACCCTTGCCGAACTCCTTGGCAATCATTTCGGCTTCGGATTCGAAGGTGATCAACACGTCGCCCATCTTGCGCTGCATGAAAGTCGTCGTCGCATCGCGGCCGCCGGCGGCGAACAAGGGCGCATTCTTGAGCAACTTGCCAAGGAACTCCTGCGCCTTGGCGTCATTGCCGCCCGGCTGCTTCAAAGCCCAGGCCCAGGCCGAAAGATAAGTGTTACGGCCGTTACCGGTGTTTTTCGGATGCGGAATGATCATCTGGACGCCCGGCCCGGCAACATCGGACCAGTCCTTGATCACCTTCGGATTGCCCTTGCGGACGATGAAAACCATCGTCGAGGTGTAAGGCGAGGCATTGTTCGGGAATTTCTTCGCCCAGTCCTTGGCGACCAGCCCCTTGTCGGCCAGAAACTCGATATCGTTGGCCTGATTCATGGTCACCACGTCGGCCTCCAGACCGTCGGCGACAGCCCGCACCTGCTTGGTCGAACCGCCGTGCGACTGCTTCAGTTCAACGCTCTCGCCCGTTTTCGCCTTCCAGTATTTCTGGAACATCGGGTTGTAATCCTTGTACACGTCGCGGGCGACGTCGTAGGAAGTATTCAGCAAGGTCGCGTCGGCCAGCGCGGCACTTGCCACCAGCGACAACAGAACGGAAACAATGGATTTACGGAAATGGGTCATGGCTCACCTCGAAGGACAATGAACGCGAATCTATCCGACCCACTTATAACCACAAAGATGAAATGTGAATTTACTTATTCCAGCAAGCAAATTCACCTTGCACTCGTCAGCCCCCCATCCGCCGACAAGACTATTCGCCAACCATGCGAGGGGCTATGATTCGAGCTTCCTCACGCCGCCGAAAAAACAAGATGCGCGCTTCCCTGCCTATCGCTCTCCTCCTTTCCACAACGCTTACCGCCTGCGCCGCCTTCAAAGCCGAGATTCCGCCAAGCAAGCACATCTCGCAAAGCGGCCCGCTCAAAGTGCACCCCGGTCTGCTCGGCAAACCAGTGCCCGCCGAACTGCAGCCGGGCTCCAGCCTGCCCGCCACCAGCCCCGCCCCGCAGGCCGCCAGCGCGATGCCCGAAGCACCAATGAAAATGGATCCGGTCGGCCTGCGCACCCAGCGCAGCGTCTATTTCGACCTCAACAACGCCACCGTCAAAGCCGACTACGACCCGGCACTACGCGCCCACGCCAGCTATCTGGCCGAGCACCCCAAGGCGCGCGTGCGCATCGAAGGTAACGCCGACGAGCGCGGCAGCGCTGCTTACAATCACCAACTAGGCCTGAAGCGCGCCGAAAACGTGCGCGCCACGCTAGCCAGTCACGGCGCTCGAAAAAAACAAATCACCATCAAAACGCTGGGCGCCAGCAACCCGAAAAAGACCGGACACGACGAAGAGTCGTGGGCAGAGAATCGCCGCTCCGACGTCGTTTACGAGCGGGAAGAATAATCCTGCCCCAATAAACAAAAAGGCCTCGCAATCTGGCGAGGCCTTTTTGTTTCACAAATCGTATTATTTTTGCGTTTCAGTCTCGGCCCGCACCGGCCGATAGGCCAGCCATTCCGAAAACGGAATTTCTTCGACCCTGACCAGCCGCCTTTCCACGCTCTTGCGACGTTCACGCCAACCATCCGGCGGACCGAATTCGCGGGCACGGCGATCATCACCCATTCGCTTCTCGTTCTTCACGACCATCGCACACCTCGCTTCGACCTCTTTCCGGGAATCACACTTCCCGTCACGAATTCAGGATATGGCGAGGCGAAAAAACAGTCAGTGAAGAAAATCACACCGACAAAAAAACGGCCCGATAAAACCGGGCCGCTTGATCCTGTCAGAACAAAATCACCAGTTCGGCTCACGCTCCGGCGTCGACGTAATCCGGTGGATGCTGAGGTCGGCACCTTCGTATTCCTCTTCCTGATCAAGGCGCAACCCCATGGTCGCCTTGAGGGTGCCATAGACCAGCGCACCGCCAATCAACGCGACCACGATGGCCATTGTCGTCATGATCAATTGCGGCATGAAGGCTATGCCACCCGCCCCGCCCAAGGCCTTGCTGCCAAAAATACCGGCCGCGATGCCGCCCCAGGCGCCGCACATGCCGTGCAGCGGCCAGACGCCGAGCACGTCGTCGATCTTCCAGCGGTTCTGCACCAAAGTGAACATCATGACGAACAGTCCGCCGGCCACGCCGCCGACAACCAGAGCACCAATCGGGTGCATCAGATCTGAACCGGCACAGACGGCGACCAAACCGGCCAGCGGGCCGTTGTGCAAAAAGCCCGGGTCGTTCTTGCCGGCGACGAGGGCGACCAGCGTGCCGCCGACCATCGCCATCAGCGAGTTCAAGGCGACCAGACCGGAAATCTTGTCGAGAGTCTGGGCACTCATCACATTGAAGCCGAACCAGCCGACAGTCAGGATCCATGCGCCAAGCGCCAGGAAAGGAATCGATGAAGGCGGGTGCGCCGAGATTCGGCCATCCTTGCTGTAGCGGCCGTAGCGCGCACCGAGCAGGACTACGGCCGGCAAGGCGATCCAGCCACCCATGGCATGGACGACGACGGAGCCGGCGAAGTCATGGAACTCCTCGCCGAACGTTGCCTTGAGCCAGGCCTGGACGCCGAAGGCCTGATTCCAGGCAATGCCTTCGAAGAAGGGATAGACAAAACCGACCAGCATGAAGGTGGCGATCAGTTGCGGGTTGAACTTGGCGCGTTCGGCGATGCCGCCGGAAATGATGGCCGGGATGGCCGCCGCGAAGGTGAGCAGGAAGAAGAACTTGGTCAGTTCGAAGCCGTTTTTCTCCATCAGCGTCTCGACACCGCTGAAGAAATTGACGCCGTACGCGATGCTGTAGCCGACGAAGAAGTAGGCCACGGTCGACACGCCAAAATCGGTCAAAATCTTGACCAGCGCATTGACCTGGTTCTTTTTGCGGACCGTGCCGACCTCAAGGAAGGCAAAACCCGCGTGCATGGCCAGCACCATGATGGCACCGAGCAGGATAAACAATACGTTGCTGCTGGATTGATACGTTTCCATGAACCTCCCCAATCAAAGAATGGGGAGGCAGAAAGCAAGCACCATTCCAGTGCATTATTATTGTTACAAATCAGTGCATTACCAAATACCATAACAACTTATTTGCACCATGCGAGTGCAGACTAATAAGCCATCGCTCGATAACGGTGCATCGACGCCTTATTTCGGGGCGAGCTCCGGTGGCAACAGAACCCACAAACGGCCACTCTGTTTCATTCGCCCCGCCTGTTCGCCGGCTTCCTTGCCGAAGCCCCAGAAGAAGTCGGCGCGCACCGCCCCCTTGATTGCCCCGCCGGTATCCTGCGCCATGACCAGCCGGTTCATTGGCGTTGCCGTATTCGGCCGGGTGGTCGCCAGGAAGACCGGCGAACCGAGCGGCACCGAACGCGGATCGACGGCAATGCTGCGCTCGGCAGTGAGCGGTACGCCCAGGGCGCCGATCGGGCCGTCCTGACTGTTCGGCACTTCGCGGAAAAAGACATAGCTGGGGTTGGTGTTGAGCAGATTGTCGAGGCGTGACGGATTGGCCCGTGCCCAGGCCTGAATGCCCTGCATTGATGCTTCTTCCAGCTTCAGCTCGCCGCGTTCGACCAGCGCCTTGCCAATGGACTGGTAGGGATGCCCGTTCTGGTCGGCGTAATTAAGACGAACCACGCTGCCATCGGCCAGCCGCACACGGCCGGAACCCTGAACTTGCAGGAAAAAGAGCTCGACGGCATCGTCGACGTAAAGCAGGGTTTTTCCGGGCAGTTTTTCGCCACGCGCCGCAATTTCGGCTCGCGACCAGTAGGGTACGACCTTGTTGCCCTCCAGCCGGCCACGCACGCGCTTGTCCTTCAGTTCAGGAAAGACGGCCGACAGGTCGATGGTCAGCAGATCATCCGGCACGCCGCGCACGGGCTGTTCGTAGCCTCTGCTGCGCGAGCGGCTGCCCTGGAGCAGTGGTTCGTAGTAGCCGGTGATCATGCCGCTGGTGGCGCCGTCACCGTTGGCAACCGCGTAGGGTCTCAGATGCTGCTCGAAGAAGCGCCGTGGATCATGGCCGGGCTTGCCATCCGCTGCCCGCGCCAGATCGCAGACGCGTTTCCAGCCGGCCCCATTCGGCTTGCTGCCGACACCGCGGCAGGACTGCAGGAAGGCTGGCCAGGCAGCGGCCACATCGTCAGCGGCCCAGCCGGGCAGATCGCCCCAGCCAGCGGGCTGAAACGAGCGCGTGAATACGGGAGGGGTGGTCGGAGCGGCGGGCACTACTGCCGGGCAGACTGCACATGCCGGGCACGGGGCGCAGGCGGCCGGGGCAACGCTGGGCGGCACGGTCGAACAGCCAGCCAGCAAGGTGAGAAATAAAAGGGCTGCCGTTTGGATTTTTCGCATGGGTTTCGCTAGAGTTCGCAATTTGCCGCGAAGTATACCTGCCACCATGCCCAACACTCCCTCCCTGGAACGTCTGCTCGCCCGCACCGAAGCGGTACTAGCCCGCTTCGAAGCCTCCCTGCCGCCGCTCCAGCAAGCGCCAGACTGGCAATCCGCCGTCGCTTTCCGCTGGCGCAAGAGCAACGGCCGGGGCTGGCTGCAGGCGGTGCGCCACCCGCACCCGATCCGCCTGTCCGATCTCGAGAACATCGACGACCAGAAGGAGCGCATCACCGCCAACACGCGCCAGTTCGTCGCTGGCAAGACCGCCAACAACGTGCTGCTGACCGGCACGCGCGGCTCCGGCAAGTCGTCGTTGGTCAAGGCCGTGCTCAATGAATACTCGGGCAAGGGCCTGCGTCTGATCGAGGTGGACAAGGAGGATCTGGTCGACCTGGCCGACATCGTCGATCTTCTCGACGGTCGACCGGAAAAATTCATCATTTTTTGCGACGACCTGTCCTTCGAGGCCGGCGAGACGGCGTACAAGGCGCTCAAATCGGTGCTTGACGGATCGATCGCCGCGCCGCCCGACAACGTGCTGATCTACGCCACGTCGAATCGCCGCCACCTGATGCCGGAATATTTTTCCGAGAACCTCGAAACGCATCGCGTCGACGACGAGATTCATCCCGGCGAAACCACCGAGGAAAAAATCTCGCTGTCCGAGCGTTTCGGCCTGTGGATCTCCTTCTACCCGTTCAGCCAGGACGACTATCTGGCCATTGCCAATCACTGGGCGCGCCAGCTCGGCGTCAGCGAAGATGTCATCGCCGCCAGCGAGCGTGAGGCGCTGAACTGGGCACTGAGCCGCGGCTCGCGTTCCGGGCGCGTCGCCTGGCAATTCGCCCGCGACCTGGCCGGGCGCCAGAAAACTTCGCGAAAGAAGAGCAAGTGAGCAAGATCGTCGAAGTCGCCGCCGCCGTCATGTTACGGGCCGACGGCCGCGAATTCCTGCTCGCCCAGCGCCCTGAGGGCAAGGTTTACGCCGGCTACTGGGAATTCCCCGGCGGCAAGGTCGAGCCCGGCGAGAGCGTCCGCGACGCGCTCATCCGCGAATTGCAGGAAGAACTTGGCATCACCGTCACCGCCTGCTCGCCGTGGCTGACCCGGCAATTCACCTACCCGCACGCCACCGTGCGCCTGAATTTCTGGCGGGTCACGGCGTGGGACGGCGAAATCGGCATCACGGCGCCGCTCGAGCACTCAGCCGTCGAATGGCAACGGACGGGCGAAGCAGCCACCGTCACCCCCATCCTGCCGGCCAACGATCCGATCCTCAAAGCCCTGTCGCTGCCGACCACGATGGCAATCACCAACGCCGAGGCCGAGGGCACGGAACGCCAGCTGGAACGGCTGGAAGAGGCGCTCAAGGCCGGGCTGCGGCTGATCCAGGTGCGCGACAAGGGCTGGCCTCGCGCGCAGCGTCTGTGGCTGGCCGAAGCCGTCTGCCGGCTGGCGCACGACCATGGCGCGCTGGTCGTCATCAATGACGACGAAGACATCGCCCGCCAGGTCGGCGCCGACGGCATCCATCTGTCGTCGATCAAGCTGGCCGCCTGCACACAGCGCCCCGATTTCACGTGGGTCGGCGCCTCCTGCCACACGGCGCCGGAAGTTGCCCGCGCCGGGGAACTCGGCCTCGACTACGCGCTGCTCAGCCCGGTGCTGGCAACGCCCAGCCATCCAGAAACATCGGGTCTCGGCTGGCCGGAATTTGCCAGACAGGTGGCCGGCAACACGCTGCCGGTGCTGGCGCTGGGCGGCATGAAGCCGGAGATGCTGGCGAAAGCGCAGGAGCACGGCGCCCACGGCATTGCTCTGATGCGCGGATGGTAGGCTGCGCCGTCAGGGGATTTCAATTTTGGGCAAAAATTCCGGTTGACCGTGGAAGTCGCCGGATGGCCGCAATCAGCGCGTCGGCTGATCCGGAAAGTCGAGACCTGGCGTCCCGGCCTCTTCATCGCTGACCGCGCCGCCGATGCGATAGGAATCGCTGGCCCAGCAACCGAGATCAATCTGTTTGCAACGTTCGGAACAGAACGGGCGCCACGGATTTTCGGGGGCCCAGATGGCGTCTTCGCCGCATTGCGGACAGCGAACCTTGCGCACGGCCATTACAGGTTACAGAAGGTCAGGTCGAAGGGAACGTCGCGTTCGCAGCTACGCGACTTGAGTTCACCGGCCGGCGGCTTGGTGAAACGGATGTTCAGGAAGTATTTGTTGGCGCTGACTTCGGGAATAGCCTGCTCGTCAACGCTGACCGTGACGCGCACCATCTGCGCGGCGGACCCGCCGAGATTGAGCTGAAACTGGCCATTGGTCGCCGAGTAGCTTTTCGGCCGCCCGCTCGAGCGGAGCAGGCGCAGAACGATGGCCGCCGCATCGCGCAGCGGCAGCATCGGCTTGGTCCATCCCTCCAGCGCACTGCGCCGGACATCGGCCGGGCGGTGCAGCCACCAGTGGTAGGACGGCAGATCGAATTCGCAGACGCCGCCGGGAATGGCGGCCCGGCTCTTGATGCCCATCAGCCAGTCGTTTTCACGCAGGTATTGGCCGATCTTGCCGGTCATACCAAGCAGCGCGGCCGACGACTGCTCGATTTCGTAGAGGGCGCCGGACAGTGCTTCTTCGGAAATTTCGGGGTTGTTGCGAAAAGCGAGCAGCGTTTGACGTTGCCGTTCGAGTTCCTGGATGAGGTCCATCTTGAGGTCGGCGCGACCGGCCACCTCAAGGATTTCGAACAGCGAAAGCAGCGCCGCGTGGTGCTCGAGAGCGCCTTCTTCCTGGGCGAAATACGCCGTTTTTTCGAACAAATCTTCCAGACGCAGCAGCGTGCGGATGCGTTCATTAAACGGGTATTCGTAGGTGATCACGCGGCCGGTGTCCGAGAAAACGGAAAATTTTGTTTATTCTGAGCCATTTGCATTCAAATCTCAACAGCTTGCTTTAAGTTTTTCGGCCAAAAGTGCTAGATATTTTGCATGGTGCATTTTGACCTGTTCGACAATTTTTATCCGATCAGCATCATTGACCACAACATCGTCGGCGACGGCCAACCTTTGTTGTCGTGTTGCCTGCGCCGCCATGATCGCTTTGACCTCCTCTGCCGAGAGCCCGTTCCGCGCCATCACACGCTCAATTTGCAGACTTTCCGGGCAATCGACGACGACGATCCGGTCGCAGCGTTCGCGGTAATTTCCCGATTCGACCAGCAACGGCACGGCGAGGATAACGTAGGGTTCGGTCGCCAACTTGCAGCGTTCGGCCGAGATCCGGCGGATCAGCGGATGCAGGATGCCTTCAAGCCGGCCTCTCGCCGATCGATCGGCGAAGGCCAGTCGGCGCATCGCCACCCGGTCGAGCGCGCCATCAGCGGCCAGGATTTCCGGCCCGAATTCAGCCGTCAATGCCGGCATCGCTGCGCCGCCGGCCAGGGTCAGGTCGCGGGCAATCGCATCGGTATCGACCAACCCCGCCCCTTGCTCGACGAACAGATCGGCGACCGTGCTTTTGCCACTGCCGATTCCGCCGGTCAGGCCGACGACGTACTGGCTCATTTGCAGGCCAGCGTGTCGGCCTTGGGCAGAAGGCGGCCAACGGCGCCGATCAGTTCGACCTTGTCGCCAACCGGCCCGCGCGCCTGCAACGTAACCAGGCTGTCCTTACCCGGCCGCGGCGCGACCTGCGCCGAGCGAACGCCCTTGGCTTTCAGCTCGGCCAGCTTGTCCTGTCCACCTTTTTCGGAGGAGAAAACACCGAGCGAAATGGCGTTGCGATTCAGCTCATCCTGCACGATGAAAAACTCCGTCACGCCAAGTTCGCGCAATTCCGTCGATTTTCTTTCTGCTTCGGCCTTGTTGGGCTGCGGCGGAATGAACACCCACCAGCCATTACCTTCCGAGGCAACCACTTTTCGGGTCACCTTGTAATCGCCGAAACGCTTGGCCAACAGCGCTGCCAGACGCTCGCCATCGGCCAGCGGCAGGGGGCGCCAGGTCAGGCAGACCGGCGGCTTATCGGCCACTTCAGCCACACCTGGCTTTTCCGCATTGGTTTCCGGGGCCGGCTCAGTTTTTGCCGGCGAGCCTCCTTCGGCACTTCCCGGCGCCGGCGCTTCGGTCGCCGGGGCAACAGCCGGAGCGACCGCCTCGGGTTTTACGAGCGCCCCCCCCGGCGCCTCGCCGCGCGAGACGATACGCATGCGCTCGGGCTGCACCTGCTGGTCGACACGGCCGGCGTCCGGATTGTCCGGCCGCCCGAAGTAGCCTTCGCTGAAGGCGTAGAACAGCAGGTTGGCGAGAACGAGCAGGAAGACAAGCGCTTTCACGGGCTCAGCCTACCTTGGGTAAATGTTTGAGCGATTCGGCGATAGCCGCTTCCGGGTAGTCGTAGTCCTCAAGCTTGCCGGAGAAGAATTTGTCGTAGGACGCCATGTCGAAGTGGCCGTGCCCGGTCAGGCTGAACAGGATGGTCTTGGCCTCGCCGGTGATCTTGCACTTGAGCGCTTCGTCGATGGCGGCGCGGATGGCGTGGCAGGATTCGGGCGCCGGAATGATGCCCTCGGCCCGGGCGAACTGCACGCCAGCCTCGAAGGTCGCCACCTGCGGTACGGCCAGCGCCTCGATCTGTCCTTCGTGGAGCAGTTGTGAAACGAGCGGCGAATCGCCGTGGTAGCGCAGGCCGCCGGCATGGATGCCGGGGGGCATGAAGTCATGGCCGAGCGTGTACATTTTCATGATCGGCGTGTAGCCGGACACGTCGCCATAGTCGTAGGCGTAGTGGCCCTTGGTCAGTGTCGGGCAGGAGGTCGGCTCGACGGCGACGCAACGCAGGTTGGTGGCGCGCTTGTCGCCGGCTGCCTTGTCGGCGAGGAAGGGGAAGGCGATGCCGCCGAAGCTGGAGCCACCGCCGCAAGGCCCGAAAATCACGTCCGGATACAGGCCGATTTTGTCGAACTGCTTCTTGGCTTCGAGACCGATGACCGACTGGTGCAACAACACGTGGTTGAGGACCGAACCGAGCGTGTAGCAGGTGCCGGGATCAGCCGCGGCTTCCTCGACGGCTTCCGAAATAGCCAGGCCGAGCGAGCCCTGGTTGTCAGGATCAGCGGCCAGCGCAGCGCGGCCAGCGTTGGTCAGATTACTCGGGCTGGCGAAGACTTCGGCGCCCCAGGTCTGCATCATCGAGCGGCGGAAAGGCTTCTGCTCGTAGCTGACCTTGACCATGAAGACACGCACCGGCAGGCCGAACATCTGGCCGGCGAAGGCGATCGACGAACCCCACTGGCCGGCGCCGGTTTCGGTGGTCAGCCGCTTGGTGCCGGCGATCTTGTTGAAATAAGCCTGCGGCACGGCGGAATTCGGCTTGTGCGAACCGGCCGGCGAGACGCCTTCGTACTTGTAGAAAATCTTGGCGGGCGTACCGAGCGCCTGCTCCAGACGCAAGGCGCGACAAAGCGGGGCAGGACGCCACAGGGCGTATATCTGGCGGACTTCTTCGGGAATGGCGATCCAGCGTTCAGCCGACATTTCCTGTTCGAGAATCGGCCCGGGGAATATCGCGCCCATCGCTTCCGGCGGCACCGGGTTGCCATCGGGACCGAGCGGCGGCGCCGGCGGATTGACCATGTCGGCGACCACGTTGTACCAGTGGGTCGGCATGTCTTCTTGTTCTAGGTTGATACGCAGCGGCGTCACTTTTCTCTCCCGGAAAGTGTTTTCTGAAAGCCGGTAACTTACTCCAAAAGCATTCGTCGACCAAGGGTGCGCCTTGATTTTGGCCGTTTTTTCCGGTTGACCGTAACATCCTCCGAAACAAGCAGTTAAAGTACCGCCTGCCGACCATTTTGACGTTTGCCCCCGCCTTGCCTGCCCCGACGATTGCCTCCCTGCTCAGCCACCCGGCTATCCTCTCTGCGCTGCCCTGCGGCATCGAAGTCAGCGCCGCGACGACGGCCGATGGTGGCGTGACCCTGGATTACCGCGTCACCTGTCCGCCGTCGGCCCTCTGCCTTCCCGCGCCGCAGCCGCCCGGCCCGGCCGATGGCTTGTGGCAGCACACTTGCTGCGAAGCCTTCGTGATGGAAGACGGCGCCGGCTATCGCGAATTCAATTTCTCGCCCTCCGGCCAGTGGGCAGCCTACCGCTTCACCGACTACCGGGAGCGTGACGAGGCCTTTGCCCCCGTCGCCGAGCCCCAACTGAGCTTCACCCCGCTGGCCGACGGTTTCGAACTGCGCGCCAGCCTCCCCGCCGCCCTGCTGCCGCCCGGCAGCACGCTGCAACTCGGCCTCACCGCCGTCATCGAAGCGGCAGACGGCAGCAAGAGCTACTGGGCACTGACGCATTACGCCGCCCAGCCCGATTTCCACGTCCGCCAGAGCTTTGCCCTGACACTGAAGCGAAATACGCCATGACCCAGACCGTCCTCTTCGGCATTGACCGCCTGATCGCCGAGCCTGCCCTGCGCCGTCCGCTGGCCGGCCGGCGCGTCGCCCTGCTCGCCCACCCGGCCTCAGTCACCGCTGATCTAACCCATTCGCTCGACGCCCTGGCCGCCCTGCCCGATCTGAAAATAACTGCCGCCTTCGGCCCGCAGCACGGTCTGCGCGGCGACAAGCAGGACAACATGGTCGAGTCGCCCAACTTTCTCGATCCGCAACTCGGCATCCCGGTCTTCAGCCTGTACGGCGAAGTGCGCCGGCCGACCGCGGCCATGATGGACACCTTCGACGTCCTGCTCGTCGATCTGCAGGACCTCGGTTGCCGCATCTACACCTTTATCACGACACTGCGCTACGTCCTCGAAGCGGCGGCCAAACACGGCAAGAGCGTCTGGGTACTCGACCGCCCCAACCCAGCCGGCCGCCCCATCGAAGGCCTTACCCTGCGCGACGGCTGGGAGAGCTTCGTCGGCGCCGGCCCGATGCCGATGCGCCATGGCCTGACCATGGGCGAACTCGGCCACTGGTTCATCGCCACGCTCAAGCTCGACGTCGATTACCACGTCGTCACCATGCACGGCTGGCAGCCCGATGCCGCCCCCGGCTACGGCTGGCCGCTCGGCGAACGAACCTGGATCAACCCCAGCCCGAACGCCCCCAACCTGTGGATGGCCCGCGCCTACGCCGGCACTGTCATGCTCGAAGGCGCCACGCTGTCCGAAGGGCGCGGCACGACCCGCCCGCTCGAACTGCTTGGCGCACCGGACATCGACGCCCGCGCCGTGCTCGCTGAAATGCAGGCCTTTGCCCCGCATTGGCTGGCCGGCTGCAAGCTGCGCGAATGCTGGTTTGAACCAACTTTCCACAAGCACGCCGGCCAGCTCAATCACGGCATCCAGATCCATTGCGAAGGGCCGTACTACGACCACGCCGCCTTCAAGCCCTGGCGCATCCAGGCCCTCGCCTTCAAGGCCATCCGCCGTCTTTACCCCGACTACCCGCTGTGGCGCGACTTCGCCTACGAATACGAACACGACCGGCTGGCCATTGACCTGATCAATGGCTCGCCGCTCTTGCGCGAATGGGTCGACGATCCGGCCACCCGGGTCGACGACCTCGATCGCCTGACCTGCCCCGATGAAGCGGCGTGGACGGAAGAAAGCCGCAAATTTCTTCTCTACCGATAGATATGACCAACCGGGAATTCCATCTGGAATAAAATATCGAGCAAATCACCTTATACTGATATAACAGCACCTTGCAGCGACAATTCCGAGTGGAGTGCTTGTGCGCGATAACTGCTCTGCCCCAGTCAGCCGTCGGCCCTTCAAGGCCATGGTTGCTCTGTGCCTTCTGCTCGGACTGTCGGGAATCAATGCCGACGAACAGCCCCCGGCACAGACCCAGAACGCAACAGCCAGTGCCACGGTCAACACGAAAAAAGCAGCCAGATTCGCCATCCTCGCCGCCCGCCCCAAAGCCGAGACAGATGCGCGCTGGCAACCGCTGATTAACTATCTCAACAGGGCCAATCCAGAGAGACCACTGGAACTCCTTGCCCTGACCTACCCGGAACTCGAATCCGCCATCCGCGACAAGCGGGTCGATTTCGTCCTCACCCAGCCCGGGCACTACATCATGCTGACCCAGCGTGAAGGCTTGCTGTCACCGCTCGCCTCGCTCATTGAAACAGAGGGCGGCAAACCCGTTTCCGGGCTCGGCGGCGTTGTCCTGACCCGGCACGACGAAAAAAACATCCAGAACCTCGCCGACCTCGCCGGAAAACGCATCGCCACGAGTAGCACCGGCTCTCTCGGCAGCTATCAGGCCCAGGCCTACGAGTTGATGCTGCGCGGCATCGACCTGGCCACCGAGGCCACCATCATCGAAACCGGCCAGCCTCAGGACAAGGCCATCCAGCAGCTGCTTGAGGGCCAGGTCGATGCCGCCTTTGTCCGCACCGGCCTGATCGAAGCCATGGCCAGGGAACACAAGCTCGACATCGGTCGCCTGCGGGTCATCAATGCCCGGGACGACGATTTTCCGCTGGCCCATTCGACCCGCCTCTATCCGCAGTGGGCGTTGGCCGCGATGCCGTGGGCTGATCAGAACTTCGCCCGCAAGTTCGCTGCCGACATCCTCACCTTGCCGCATGGCGGCGATGTAGCCCGCGCCGCTGAAATTCAGGGTTTCGCCATTCCCGGTGACTATCGTCCGGTCGAAGAACTGTTGCGGAGTTTGCGCCAGCCTCCCTTTGAAACGGCGCCCAGCGTTACCTTCAACGACATCGTCAAACAATACGGCCTGGTCATTGGCGTTGTTGGCTTGTCCATCGCCGGCGGCCTGATTTTCTTTGTTTTCACGCTGTCCCGCTCCAACCGGCGACTCAAGACCGAGCGCGCCCGGACAGCCCTGGCGATGTCCGAGCTGTCGGCAACCGAAGCGCGGTTTCGCGCCATTTTCGAGAATGTCGACGCCCTTTCCATCCAGGGTTACCTGGCCGATGGCACGGTCGCCTACTGGAACCATGCGTCGCAGTCGCTGTACGGATACAGCCCCCGGGAAGCGATCGGAAAATCGCTGCTTGAGCTGATCATCCCCAGTGCCATGCATGAAGGCGTACGCGGCGCAGTGCAATGGATGTTCGCCAACAAGACCGGCATCCCGGCCGGTCGCCTGACTCTACGCCACAAGGACGGCCACCCGGTCGAGGTCTATTCGAGCCACACCGTCGTTGATACGGCCGACCTCGGCCCGATGATGTTCTGCCTTGACGTCGACCTGCGGGAACTGGCCAGCGCCGAGCAGGCCTTGATGGAGAGCGAAGCCCGGCAACGGATGATTCTGGAAACGCTGGGCGAGGGCGTGTTCGGCACCGACCTTGATGGCGTCTGCTCCTTCATCAATCCGGCCGGCCTTGCCCTGCTCGGTTTCAGCGAAGCGGAGCTCCTGGGCAGAAGCTCTCACAGCCTCTTCCACCACCATCACGCTGACGGCTCGATCTATCCGCTGGCGGAGTGCCCGCTCCGGCTGACCGCGCGCGATGGCAAGACACGCCGGATGGATGATGTTTTCTGGCGCAAGAATGGCGAAATGTTCCCGGTTCGCCTGACCATCACACCGACCCTGCGCGATGGCCAGATCAGCGGGACGGTCGTCTCGTTCTCGGACATCAGCGAAGTCCAGCGCACTGCACAGGAGCTGGAGAAGCACCGCGAAAACCTCGAAGCCGAGGTCAGGCAGCGCACCGCCCAACTCGAAATTGCGCGCCAGGCAGCCGAGGCGGCCAGCCGCTCGAAGAGCGCTTTCCTGGCCAACATGAGCCATGAAATCCGGACGCCGCTCAATGCCGTGCTCGGCATGGTTCACCTGCTGCGTCGCGACAATCCGACGCCGGTCCAGGTCGACCGCCTCGACAAGATCGACGGTGCATCACAGCATTTGCTCGCGGTCATCAACGACATTCTCGACATTTCCAAGATCGAGGCCGGCAAACTGCAGCTTGATGAAACCAAGGTCGACATCGGAAACATCCTCAAGCGCGTCGTTTCCGTACTTGGCGAACGCGCCCGAGAAAAGGACCTGGTCCTGCACACCGAGTCCGATGCTTTCACGCGGACCATGATCGGCGACCCGACCCGCATCATGCAATGCCTGATCAATTACACGGCCAATGCCATCAAGTTTACCGAGCAGGGCAGCGTCACCATTCGGGCACGACGCGTCTCCGAAACGGAGGGCGACATCCTGCTGCACTTTGACGTCGAAGACACCGGAATCGGTATCGCCAGGGAATCGATTCCCCGGCTGTTCGGCATTTTCGAGCAGGCCGACGCGTCGACCACCCGAAAGTTCGGTGGTACCGGCCTCGGCCTGGCCATCACCCGGCGCCTTGCCCAGTTGATGGGCGGCGATGTCGGTGTCAGCAGCCAGTCCGGCGGCGGCTCCCGTTTCTGGTTTACCGCCCGCCTAAAATCCGGCGACGAGGGGGTCGATGCCCTCACCTCGACCCACGCCGGCCTTCCTCTGCAGGCTGTTCAGGAAACGCTGGCCGGCCGCCATCTGCTGATCGTCGAGGACGAGCCGATCAACCGCGAAATTGCCCTGGAACTGATCAAGGAATTCGGCACCACGGCCGACACCGCAGAAAACGGTCGTGAAGCACTCGAGTTGCTGGAGAGCGGCAACTACGACCTCATCCTGATGGACATGCAGATGCCGGAAATGGACGGTCTGGAAGCCACCCGCCGCATTCGCGCCGAGCCCAAACACACCCTGCTGCCGATCATCGCGAT
>Ga0209211_10004026_pt1 | contig 23323 bp, 16 predicted proteins | sample RifGroA2_FD_183992 | JGI IMG/M metagenome (GOLD analysis project Ga0209211, IMG submission 183992) | Groundwater microbial communities from Rifle, Colorado, USA - Groundwater A2 (SPAdes) (version 2) | ecosystem: Environmental > Aquatic > Deep subsurface > Groundwater | place: Rifle, Colorado...
GATCCCCATGTACACGGAGCCCTCGACCTGGCCCTCGACGAGCAGCGGGTTCAGCGCGCGGCCGACGTCGTGGGCGATCCACACGTCGTGCAGCTCGATCTCGCCCGTCTCCTCGTCCACGCTCAGCTCCACGACGCCCGCCGAGTACGAGTAGCAGGGCGAGGGGCCCACCCCGCCGCCCTTGTACTTGCCGGCGCGCCTGGGCGGCGCGTACGAGCCGGGGAACGCGAGCACGCCGTGCATCGCCTCGCCCAGCTCCACCGCCTGGGCGAAGGGGACGGCCTTCTCCCACTCCTCGGGCACGCCGACCCGGCCCTCGCGCGCGACGAGCGCCCCGGGCGCGGTCTCGAGCTTCTTGGCCACGGCCTCGAAGATCGCGGCGCGCAGCCGCTCGGCCGCCTGGATGGCCGCCAGGCCGCACATGAGCGTGACGCGCGAGGAGTACGAGCCGAGGTCCACCGGCGTGAGCGTCGTGTCGGCGGCCTGCACGTGCACGTCCTTCGGCGCGATCCCGAGGACCTCCGCGGCGAGGTAGGCGAGGGTGGAGTCCGAGCCCTGGCCGATGTCGGTCGCGCCGCAGAAGAGCGCCACCGCGCCGCTCCGGTCGGCCCGCAGCACGACGCCCGAGTGCGGCATCGCGTTCCAGTAGATCGCCGTGCCGGCGCCGGTCATGTAGGCGGAGCAGGCGAAGCCCACGCCGCGCCGGCGGGCGCCCGAGGCCGGCGGCCGCGCCCGCCGCTCCCGCCAGCGCGAGGCCTCGACGACCCGGTCGATGCACTCGACGAGGCCGGTCGTCGTCACCGTGAGGTGGTTGGCGGTCTTCGTGAACGGCTCCGTCGCGATGCGGCGGCGCATCGCGGCCGGGTCGAGTCCGAGCTGTTCGGCGGCCTTGTCGATCTGGACCTCGAGGGCGAAGCGCGGCTGGGGCGTGCCGTGGCCGCGCTTGGGTCCGCACGGCGGCTTGTTGGTGAAGATGCGCGCGCCCTCGAACCTGTACACCGGCATCTTGTAGCTCACCGGGTTGACGACGCCCGTGTAGAAGGTCGAGGCGACGCCGTACGAGCCGTAGGCGCCCCCGTCGAGCCACGTCTTGAGGTGGCAGCCGGTGATGTCGCCCTGCCGCGTGAAGCCCGTCTTGATCCACATCAGCACCGGGTGCCGGCCGCGGTGGACGTAGAAGACCTCCTCGCGCGTGAGCGCGATCTTCACGGGCCGGCCGGTCAGCCGCGAGAGCTGGCAGGCCGCGATCTCGTGGGCGAAGGGATCGAGCTTGCCGCCGAACCCGCCGCCGACCGGCGCCGCGACCACGCGGACGTGGGCGGGCGGCACGTCGAGGATCTTCGCGAGCAGCCGGTGGACGTAGTGCGGCGTCTGGGTCGAGGACCAGAGGGTCAGCTTGCCGTCCGGGCCCCACTGCGCGACGGCCGCGTGCTGCTCCATCGGCAGGTGCGTGTTGCCCTCGTAGTAGAGGGTGTCCTCGCGGACGAGGTCGGCGCGCGCGAACGCCGCGTCCACGTCGCCGAACTGGAGCGCCACGTTCTTGTGGACGTTGGGGCCGTCGCCGTACTCGTGGATGCGCACCTCGGGGTGGGCCAGCGAGTCCTCGATGGACATGAGCGCGGGCAGCGGCTCCCAGTCCACGTCGATCAGCCGGCAGGCCTGCTCCGCCGTCTCCTCGTCCACCGCCGCCACCGCGGCGACCGCGTCGCCGACCATGCGGACCTTCTCCGTGCAGAGCGCCTCCTCGTCCTGCGAGACCGGCAGGATGCCGAACTTCACGCGCGGCAGGTCGCGCCCGGTGATGACCGCGAGCACGCCGGGCACGGCGCGGGCGCGCGCCGTGTCGATCCCGAGGATGCGCGCGTGCGCGTGGGGCGATCTCAAGATTTTGCCGTAGGCCAGGCGCGGCAGGACCAGGTCGTCGGCGTAGCAGGTGCCGCCCGTGACCTTCGCCCAGGCGTCCAGCTTCGGCAGCGGCTGACCGATGACGGCGAACCCGGGCTTGCTCATGCTCTGGCTCCGCCATTTCCGATCATCTCACCGCTCCCCTCGTCGGAGGCACCGCCTCGGCTCGCACTGCCACTCGCCATGCGGCGCGCGGCCAGCTCGACGGCCTCGAGGATCTTCGTGTAGCCCGTGCAGCGGCAGAGGTTGCCGGCGAGCGCTTCCCGGATCCGGCCGCGCGTCGGCATGGCCTCGGCCGCGAGCAGGGCCTGGGCGGTGAGCAGCACGCCCGGCGTGCAGTAGCCGCACTGCGCGGCCCCGAGCTCGGCGAACGCCTGCTGGAGCGGGTGCAGGCGCCCCTCCTCGGCCATCCCCTCCACCGTGGTGATGCGCCGGCCCTCCAGCTCGACCGGGAGCGCCAGGCAGGCGAGCACGGGCTCGCCGTCCACGAGAACGGTGCACGTGCCGCACTCGCCGAGCTCGCAGCCGTGCTTGGTCCCGGTCAGCCCGAGGTCCTCGCGCAGCACCTCGAGCAGCGTCTTGTGGACGGGGACGAGCACCTCGCGGGGCTCGCCGTTGACGCTCAGGGCGATCCGTGCCTTCATCGCGGCTCCAGCGTTCAGGGGTTTATTTGAGCTGAATCAGGATTCGAAAATACTGAATCCGGGGACGGCCTGTCAAGCCGCAATCCGCCGATTGCCCCCCTTCATCGAGCCTGCGTCGAGGGGGGTCGGCCGGGGTGGGGCCGCCATCCGAACAGACGCGGCGAATGGCCAGGTGTCGTCGTAACATAGCGCCATGCCGTACGTCCGAACCGACGACCGGGTGCGCCTCTACTACGAGGAGCACGGTAGCGGCACGCCTCTCGTGCTCGCCTACGGGATCGGCGGCAACGTCGGGATGTGGGACGTCAACGTGCCGGGGCTCGCCGCGCGCCACCGGCTCGTCCTCTGGGAGCCGCGAGGCCACGCGCGCTCGGACAGCCCGGCGGACCCGGCGAAGTACTCCTTCCAGCGCTGGGCCCTCGACCTCAAGGCGGTGCTCGACCACCTCGGGCTCCGCCGGGCGCACATCGGCGGGCTCTCGCTCGGCGCGGGCATCGCCACGCGCTTCGCCCTCCGGTTCCCCTCGCGGGTCCGCTCGCTGGTCGTCACCAACTCCTCGTCGGCCTCCGGGCTGCCGCTCGCCTGGCAGAACGTCGTGATGCGCGCCCGGTCCATCGAGATCACGCTCACCCGCGGCATGGACGCGATGGCCGAGTACGCGATGCAGGCCAACCCCAACGTCTCCGAGCGACTCGCCCTCGACCCCGCGGCCAAGGAGGAGTTCTACGCCGAGTACCGCCAGCTCAGTCCCGTCGGCTACGCCAACTCGCTGCGGGCCCTGCTCGCCATGGACCACGTGACGGGCGAGCTCGGGCGGCTCCGCATGCCGGTGCTCCTGGTCGGCGGCGACCGCGACCCCTCGCTCGGACCCATGCGGCTGATGCGGCGCCGGATCCGCGGCTCGCGGCTCGTGGTCCTCTCGCCCGCCAGCCACTTCGCCAACCGTGACCAGCCCGAGGCCTGGAACCGCGCGGTGCTCGCCTTCCTCGCCCGCTCGGACCGGGACGGGCGCGCCTAGAGTCGCCGTGGACCGCGCCCGCGTGCTCGTCGCGGACGACGACCCGGACATCCGGGAGCTGCTCGCCGACGTCCTCGGCCAGTCGGGCTACGACGTCGTCGGGGCCGCGGACGGCGCCGCGGCCGTGGCGCTCCTCCAGCACCAGCTCTTCGACGCGGCGCTCGTGGACATCTGGATGCCCGGCATGGACGGCCTCCGGCTCCTCGAGCAGATCAAGCAGCACGACCCCGCGATCGAGGTGGTGATGATGACCGGCGACCCCATGGTCACCACCGCGGTGCAGGCGCTGAAGTCGGGCGCGTACGACTACCTGGTCAAGCCGCTGAACCTCGACGAGCTGCAGCACCTGATGAGCCAGGTCGTCGAGAAGCGCTTCCTCTCCCGCGAGCTGAGCGCGCTCCGCCGGGAGCTCGGCGAGCAGCTCGCCGTCAAGGAGCTGGTGGGCGCCTCGCCGGCGATGCGCCGGATCAAGGAGGTGATCGCGCGCGTCGCGGAGACGGATTCGCCGGTGCTGATCGAGGGCGAGAGCGGCACGGGCAAGGAGCTGGTGGCGGCGGCGATCCACCGGGCGTCGCCCCGGGCCAAGAAGCCGTTCGTGCCGGTCAACTGCGGCGCGATCCCCGACGACCTCATGGAGTCCGAGTTCTTCGGCCACGTGCGCGGCGCCTTCACGGGCGCCGTCGCGGACGCGCTCGGCCTCGTCCGCTCCGCCCAGGGCGGCACGCTGTTCCTCGACGAGGTGGCCGAGCTGACGCCGGCGCTGCAGGCCAAGCTCCTGCGCGTGCTCCAGGAGAAGGAGATCCGGCCGGTCGGCTCCGCCAAGACCCACTCGGTGGACATCCGCGTCATCGCCGCCACCAATCGGGACCTCGAGGCCGCCATCGCGCAGGGCGACCTCCGCCAGGACCTCTTCTATCGTCTGAACGTGGTGCGCATCACGGCGCCGCCGCTCCGGGAGCGCCGCGGCGAGGTCCCGGCCCTGGTCGCCTGCTTCATCCGCCAGCTCAACGAGCGCTTCCACCGCGACGTGCAGGGCATCACCCCCGAGGCGCTGGCCGCGCTCACGGCGTACGACTTCCCCGGCAACGTGCGCGAACTGGAGAACTTCCTCGAGCGGGCCTACGCCCTCGGTGCGCGCGGCGAGATCACCCTCGCCGACCTCCCGGCGCTCGAGACCGGGAACCGCGGGGCGAGCGCTGCGGCGGCGCCGGACGAGCCCATCCCCACGCTCGACGACGCGGAGCGCGCGCTCATCGCCCGGGCACTCACGCGCTTCCGGAATAACAAGGACGAGACCGCGCGCGCGCTCGGCCTCACCGTCCGCACGCTCTACCGGCGCCTCAAGCGGTACGGAATCACCTAGCCCCGGTCAGGCCCGTCTGTCAGTTCTGACGGGCAGCCCGAGCGGCGCGCGGGCGCTCGCGCACCCGTCGTGACGCCCAAGGTATCGTTCCCCAAGGCCATTCGTTCGCCGCCCGGCCTCTGGCATCGAAGCTGCTCTCCCAGGGATGCAATGGATATCCGGAGCTCGCAGGCGGGATCGGACGATCGGCGGTGGTTGCTCGTCGCCGACGGCGACGAGGACGGGGCCAACGTCCTCGCCGGCCTCCTGCTCCATCACCGGTTTCGCGCCTACCCGACCGGCCGCGGCGCGGAAGCGCTCCGCGTGGCGGTGATACACCCCCTCGGCCTGGCCGTCGTGGACCTGAGCCTGCGGGACATGCCGGGCCCGGACCTGGTCCGGAGGCTCCGCCAGATCGACTCCAAGCTCCCGGTGGTGGTCACCTCGGCTGACCTGAGCGCCGACGCCGAGCGCCGCGCGCGCGAGCTCGGGATCCTGCGCTACGTGCACAAGCCCTACGATCCCCGGCGCATCGTCGTGCTGGCGGCGAAGCTGTTCGCCCGGCCCCCGGCCCCCGGCCCCCGGCTCGTGTCGCTCGGCCTCTCCGTGGAGAGACAGGCATGACCCGCCCGGCGCAGCACCTCGCCGTCGCCGCCATCCTGCTCTCCTGCCTGGCGCTGGTGAGCGCCGGCGCGCTGGCCGCGCCGACGGCCGCCCCGGCCGCGACCACCGGGCCCGCGGACCTCGCGCGGCGCGCGTCGCTCGCTTCCATCCCGACCGGGCCCGACGAGGCGGCGCGACGTCAGGCCCTGGCCGGCGACCCCGGCTCGCGCGAGACCCGGATCCGCGCGCGCGCCGGCGCGGCGCCGGGCGCCCTCGTCCCCGAAGGGCTCGCGCTGCTCTTCCTGGCGGTCGCGTGCGCGCTCACCATGACCTTCGTCTCGACCACGCCCGCGAGCCATCCGGCCCGCCGCGCCCTCGAGCGCGAGAGCCGGAGGTGGAGGTGCGTCCGGTGACGGACGGGATGCGCTGCCTGCTCGAGGCCGACCGCCTGCGGACGCTGACCCGGCTGAGCCAGGTCCTCTCGTCGTCCCTCGACGTGGACGCGATCCTCCGCGAGATCGCGCTCGCCGCGGTCGAGCTGACCGACGCCAGGGTCGTGTCGCTCTGGGTGGCGGACGAGGAGAGCCGCACCATCACCCTGCGCGCGTTCTCCGACGAGGCGATCGGCGCCGATCACCCGGCCCGGCGGCTGCGCTACGGGGAGGGCGGCGCGGGGCGGGTCGCCCTGGAGCGCTGCCCGCTGGAGGTCCCCGACCTCCGGACGGACCGGCAGATCGTCGCGCGCGACTGGCTCCTCGCCCACCACCTCCGCAGCGTGTACGCGGTGCCGATCCTCCACGAGGACACACTCCTCGGCGTCCTGGCGATGCTCGGCGAGCGCCCGTTCAGCTTCTCGGACGAGGACCGGGACCTCCTGGAGGCCTTCGTCGCGCAGGCGGCGCTGGCGATCCGCAACGCCCGGGTCTTCGCCGCGAGCGAGGCGCGGCGCCGCGAGGCCGAGGCGCTCGCCGACGTCGGACGGATCCTGGCCCAGACCCTCGATCCCGGCGCGGCGGCGCGCTGCATGGTGGAGAGCCTCTGCCGGCTGCTCGCGGCCCGCTGGGCGGCGCTCTATCGCCTGGCGCCGGAGTCGGGCGACCTCGTGGTCGAGACCGTCGCCGGCGAGCGCCCGCCGGACTCCGCCCTGCCGCCCAGGCTGCCGCAGGGCACCGGGATCGCGGGGTGCGCCGCCGGCGAGCGGCGCCCGCTGGCGTCGCCGGACGTCCTCGCGGACGCTCGGTGCGCGCCCCCGCCCGCGCGGGCCGCGCTCGCCGACGCCCCGCATCGGGCGCTGCTCGCCGTCCCCGTCGCGGTCCAGGAGCGCGTGTTCGGCGTGCTCGTCGCCGGCGACGCCACGGGCCGTGTGTTCACGCCCGAGGAGATGCGGCTCGCGCAGGCGTTCACCGACCAAGCCGCGCTCGCGCTGGAGAACGCGCGGCTGTTCGAGGACACCGAGCTGCGCCGGCGGGAGGCCGAGGTGCTGGCCGAGCTGGCCCGCCAGATCGGCGCCTCGTTGGACCTCGACGTGATCCTCGATCGCGTCGCCGCGGGCGCCCGCGAGCTGTGCGGCGCCGACGGCGCCAGGATCGTGCTCCGCGAGGGCTCGGGGCGCTTCGTCGCCCGCCGCGCCTCGGGGGTGGAGCACCGGTCGCCGCCGGCGGCCGGGGTCACGGTCCGCGAGGCAGCCGAGGGCGTCGTCCTCGGCACCGGGCGGCCGTTCAGGACCGAGGACTACGCGCGGGACCCCAGGATCGGCAAGGCCCTCGCCGACGCCGCGGCGGCCGAGGGCATCGTCGCCGAGATGATCGTCCCCGTCCGGAACGGCCGGATCGAGGGCCTGCTCTACGTCCACAACCGCACGGCGCGCCCGTTCACCGACCGCGACGAGCTGGTCCTCTCGCGCCTGGCGAGCCAGGCGGCGATCGCGATCGAGAACGCGCGTCTGTTCCAGGAAGCCGAGCGGCGCCGCCGGGCGGCCGAGGCGCTGGCGGAGGTGGGAAGCCTCGTCTCCCGATCCCTCGAGCCCAAGGACGTCGTCGCGAGCGTCGTCGCGAGCGTCTGCCGGCTCACGGGCGCCCGCATGGCCGCGCTCTACCGCCTTGAGCAGGAGACCGAGGAGCTGGCACTCCTCGCGGGCGTCGGGCTCGACGTCGAGTGGAACGAGCGGCTCACCCCGGGTACGGCGACGGCCGGGCTCGCGGTCCGCGACCGCGAGCCGGTGACGACCCACGACGTCCTCGCCGACCCGAGGATCACGCTCACGCCGGAGGCGCGCGGCCGCATCGAGCGCTCGGGCTACCGGGCCGTGCTCGCGCTCCCGCTGCTCGTCAACGACGTCGTCATCGGGGCGCTGGTCGTGGGCGACCAGGCCGCGCGCGCGTTCGAGGCGGACGAGATCCGGCTCGCCCAGGCCTTCGCCGACCAGGCCGCGGTGGCCCTCGAGAACGCCCGCCTGTACGCCGAGGCGACCCGGCGGCGATGGGAAGCCGAGGTGCTCGGCGACGTCGGGCGCCTGTTCGCCCAGTCGCTCGACCCGGAGGAGGTGGCGCGGCGCACCGCGGAGAGCCTCCGGGGGCTGCTCGGCGCGAAGGCCGCGGTCGTCTGCCGCCTGGACGCGCAGGGGGGCGCCCTCGTCCTCCGCTCGAGCGCCGGGAACGCCCTCGGGCTCGACGTCGTGCTCTCCGAGGACGCCGGCGCGATGGGGCTCGCCATCCGCGAGCGCGGGCCGGTCGTCACGCCGAACATCCTGACCGATCCGCGGATCACGCTGCCGCCCGCGCTCTACGCGCGGATCGAGCAGACGGCCCACCGCGCGGTCCTGGCGGTGCCGCTCCTGGTCAAGGGCGCCGCCATCGGCGCGATCGCCATCGGCGACGTGGAGGGCCGGCGCTTCGACAGCGACGAGGTCCGCCTGGCGCAGACCTTCGCCGACCACGCGGCGCTCGCGCTCGAGCACGCCCGCCTGTTCGAGGACGGCGAGCAGCGCCGGCGCGAGGCGGAGGCCTTCGCCGAGCTGGGACGCCAGATCAACTCCTCGCTCGAGCTGGACGACGTGCTCGAGCGGCTCGGCGTGACGGCCCGCGCGCTCTGCGGCGCGGACTTCGCCTGGGTGGCGCTGCGCGAGCCGGGCGGCGACGCGATGGTGCTCCGGTACCGGCACGGGGCGCGGCTCAAGGGGTACGACTCCATCCGGATCGAGCCCGGCCGGGGGCTCGGAGGCCGCGTCCTGGCGAGCGGCCGCCTCTGCCGGACGGACGACTACGCCGGGGACCCGGAGCTGACGAAGGACTACCTCGAGCTGGCTCGGGGCGAGGGCATCGTGACAGGCGTGGCCGTCCCGATCCGCATCGACGACCGGATCGAGGGCCTGCTCTACGCCCACAACCGGTCGCCGCGGCCGTTCACGAGCCAGGACGAGGTCGCGCTGACGCGGCTCGCGGACCAGGCGGCCGTGGCGATCAAGAACGGCCGGCTCCTCGACGCCCTCAAGCGCTACCAGGCGCGGCTCGAGGCGCTGCTCGAGGTGAGCCGGGAGCTGTCGCGGATCCAGCCGGTCGACGTCCTCCTCGGCGCCATCGCCCGCGCGTGCGGCCGGGTCCTCGACTCGAACTCGGTCGGCTTCCGCCTCGTGGAGGGCGAGGAGCTGGTCATCTGCGGCGCCTGGGGCGACGCGGCCGCGGCGATGGTGACGCCGCGGCTCGGGATCGGGCAGGGCCTCAGCGGGACCGTCGCCGCCACGGGCGAGCCGCTCGCCGTCAACGACGCGCTCGCCGACCCGCGCCCGCTGCCCGTGCATCGCGAGGCCATGGCGCGGCTCGGCTATCGGGCGTGGCTCGGCGTGCCCGTGAAGGCCGGCGAGCGCGTCATCGGCGTCCTGTCGGCCCGCACGCGCCGCGCCGAGGGCTTCCGCGAGGAGGACGTGGCGATCGCCACCGCCTTCGCCTCGCAGGCCGCCACCGCGCTCGAGAACGCGCGGCTGTTCCAGGAGATCGAGCAGGCGTACACGGCGGTGTCCCGGGCCAAGGAGGAACTGGTCCAGGCGCAGAAGATGGAGGCGATCGGGCGCCTGGCCGGCGGCATCGCCCACGACTTCAACAACCTGCTGACGATCGTCCACGGCCGCTGCGAGATCCTCCGGAAGCGCCTGGCGCCCGGGGACGTCTCGCTCCGCGACATCGAGATCGTCCGGCAGACGACCCGCCGCGCGGCGGCGCTGATCAGCCAGCTCCTGGCGTTCAGCCGCAAGCAGGTCCTCAAGCCCCAGGTCGTCGGCATGAACGCGCTGGTGCGCGACTCCGCCGTGCTGTTCCGCCGGCTCCTCGGCGAGGACGTCGACCTCGTGCTCGCCACGGACGCCGCCCGCGACCGGGTGAAGGCCGATCCGACCCAGCTCGAGCAGGTCCTGATGAACCTGGCCGTCAACGCGCGCGACGCGATGCCGCGCGGCGGGCGCCTCACGATCGGGACGGCGAGCGTGGAGCTGGACGAGGCGTTCGCCCACCAGCACCCCGGCGCGCGCCCGGGGCCGCACCTGGCGCTGTCGGTCAGCGACACCGGCGTCGGGATGAGCCCCGAGGTCCAGGCCCGGATCTTCGAGCCGTTCTTCACGACCAAGGAGCCGGGCCGGGGCACGGGCCTCGGTCTGTCCACGGTCTACGGCATCGTCAAGCAGCACAACGGCTACCTGAACGTGGCGAGCGAGTGCGGAGCGGGCGCGACCTTCACGATCTACCTGCCGCGTGCGGAGGGAGCCGAGGACATGGTCACGCCGGAACGGAGCGAGTCCGCCGCGCCGCGCGGCTCCGAGACGGTCCTGCTCGTCGAGGACGAGGACGAGGTCCGGGAGCTCACGCGCGAGATCCTCGAGATGAACGGCTACCGGGTGCTCGAAGCCGCCTGCGGCACGGAGGCGCTCGGCGTCTGCCGCCGGCACGCCGAGCCGATCCACCTGCTCCTGACCGACGTCGTGATGCCGGGCGGGATGAGCGGCCGCGACCTGGCCCGGCAGGTCGCCGACCTCTCCCCCCTGACGAAGGTGGTCTACATGTCGGGCTACAGCGACGACGCCCTCGGCAACCACGGCGTGCTCGACCCCGACGTCGTCCTGCTCCCGAAGCCGTTCACGCCGGAGGCGCTCCTCGGCGCCCTGCGCCGAGTGCTCGAGGGGCCGGCGGCGCCCGGCGGAGGGGCGTGAGGCGCGGGGACGTCCCTCACCCGTCCGTCAGGCTCGTGTCCCACGGCAGCCGCGTCCACGGGCTCTTGGGATCCTCGAGAAGCTTGCGGTAGGCCTCCTCGGTGAGGCGGCCGCTCTCGCGCGTCTCGCTGAGCGACCAGAACTGGCGCCCGATCAGGTAGTTCTCGCCGAGCTCGCGCCATGAGGTGAAGGCGCGCTGGAGCCGGCGGGCCACGGGCATGATGCGCGCCCACGCCTCCTCCTCGCTCAGGTAGCCGACCAGGTAGCCCCAGCGGCACAGCGAGACGTACCGCGCGTAGTCCCAGCCGAGCAGGCTCTTCGCCCCGAGCCGCCCGTACCAGCGGGTGACCACCTCGACCCTCTGCGAGATCTCGTCGTCGTAGCCGCGGCTCGCGAGGAGCGCCCTGATCTCGGCGTCGCTCATCCGCTCGAGCGCGGCGCCAAGGCGCTCGAACTCGCGGCGGTGCCCGCCGGCGTCGAGCCGCTCGAGCGTCTCCAGCAGCTCCGCGCGGCTCCGGACGCCCCACCACTCGACGAGGTTCTCGCGCCACTCGCGGACGCGCGCCTCGATGCGCGGGCCGCCGGCCAGGAGGTCGTGCCGCTCGCGGTTCCGCTCCGTGAGGACCGCCGAGGTCGCGAGCGCCCAGGCCCGGGCCGGCGCGAGCGCGGGCGCGGGCGGCGGTGGGGGCGCTGGCGCGGCGGGCGCGGCGGCTTGCGGCGCGGGCTCCTCGCGCGAGCACGCGGCGAGCGCCGCGCCGATCACGAGCGCGGCGGCGAGCCGCGTCGCCCACGGGGCGCGCGGGCCCTCGGCGACGGTCACCGGCCCTTCTTCCGCGGCCGCGCGTGGGCGGAGAGCCCGCGCTCCCAGAGGTACTCGCGCTCGCCGAGCCGCTTGCCCACCCAGCGGCCGAGGACGAAGAACGCGTCGCTCAGCCGGTTCGTGTAGCGCAGCGGCCACTCCCCGATCGGCTCGACGCGGGAGAGCGCGAGGATCTCGCGCTCCGCGCGACGGCAGACGGTGCGCGCCTGGTGCAGGAAGGCGTGGACGCGTCCGCCGCCCGGGAGGATGAAGGACTTGAGCGGTACCAGGTCCTTCTGGCAGCGGTCCATCAGGGCCTCGAGCTCGCGCACCTCGCCCTCGCCGACGCGGAACATCCCCTCGTACGCCGCGTCGGGCGGCGTCGCGAGCTCGCTGCCGAGGTCGAAGAGCTGGTTCTGGATCCGCTTCAGCACGCCGTCGAGCCAGCGGTGATGCGCGCCCCTGGCGAGCCGCTCGGCGTTGAAGACGCGCGCGAGGCCGACGACCGCGTTCAGCTCGTCCACGGTGCCGTACGCCACGATGCGCGGCGAGTCCTTCGGCACGCGCGTGCCGCCGACCAGCGCCGTCTCGCCCCGGTCGCCGGTGCGTGTGTAGACCCGGGTGATGCTGATCGTCATGGGCCGCCCTCCCTCGCCCTGCCTGCGGTATTCTACTCGACGTGACGAACCGACCGCGCGCCGTGCTCGCCACCGCCAGCGGCGCGCACTTCGTCCACGACGGCTTCTCCGACGTGCTCTACGTGCTCCTCCCCGTGTGGGCGGCCGAGTTCGGCCTGACGTTCGCCCTGATCGGTCTCATGCGGACCGTGTACTCCGGCGGCATGGCCCTGTTCCAGCTGCCCGCCGGCCTGCTCGCCGAACGCTGGGGCGAGCGGCGGCTGCTCGCGGCCGGCACCGCGGTGACGGCCGCCGGCTTCGTCGTCGCGGGGACGGCGGGCGGCTTCGCGTCGCTGCTGCTCGTGCTCCTGGCCGCCGGGCTCGGCTCCGGCGTCCAGCACCCGCTGTCGTCGTCGCTGGTGTCGAAGGCCTATGAGAACGGCCCCCGGCGGGCGGCGCTCGGCACCTACAACTTCGCGGGCGACCTCGGCAAGGTCGCGGTCCCGGCCACGGTCGCGCTGGGCGCCGCGGCGGTGGGCTGGCGGACCGCCTCGGCGGCCTACGGCGCGCTGGGCCTGGCCGCCGCGCTCCTGGTGCTCGTGGTCCTGGGACGGCTCGGCGCCGGCGCGCCCTCGGCGGCGGCGCGCGCCGCGGCGGGGGGCGCGGGCTGGGGCATCCGCGACGGGCGCGGCTTCCGGGCGCTCGCCGCGGTCGGCATGATCGACAACGGCACGCGCACCGCGCTCCTCACGTTCCTGCCGTTCGTGCTGATCGCGAAGGGCGCGTCCGTCGCCGGCATCGGGACGGCGCTGGCGCTCGTCTTCGCGGGGGGGGCCGTGGGCAAGTTCGTCTGCGGGCTCCTCGCCGAGCGCGTCGGCGTGATCCGCACGGTCGTGCTCACCGAGACGGCCACGGCGCTCGGCATCGTCGCCGTGGTCGCGGCGCCGCTGCCCGTCGCGCTCGCGATCCTGCCGCCGCTCGGGATCGCGCTGAACGGCACCTCCTCGGTGCTCTACGCCACGGTCGCGGACCTCGTCACCGTAGACCGCCGCTCGCGCGCCTACGGCCTCTACTACACGCTCGCGATCGGCGCCTCGGCGCTGGCGCCGTCCGTGGCCGGCGTCCTCGGCGACGCCCTGGGCCCCGCCGCCACCCTCGTCGTGATCGCGCTCGCCGTGCTGACGACGATCCCGCTCTGCCTGGCCCTGCGCGCCGCCGTCGCGGCGCCGGCCCGCGTCTGATGCCCGTGAGGCGGCGGGCTTCATGTAGAATCGTCACCGGATGAGCCCCCTGCACACCGACTTGGGCCTCGCGCGCGAGCTGGCGAAGCGCATCCTGACGGCCGATCGCCCGCGTGTCCGGCGCATCATCCTGTTCGGCTCCCGGGCTCGGGGGGACGCCAGACCCGACAGCGACCTCGACCTCCTCGTCGTGATCGACCACGCCCCGGCCCGGGGAGCGCGAGAGGTATCGGCTGGCGCTCTACCGGCTGTGCCGGGGCGCCGGCGTCCCGGTAGAGCCGTTCGTCATGAGCGAGGATGATCTCGAGGAGACGAAGGGCGTGATCGCCGGCCTGGCCAATCCCGCGTGGACCGAGGGGGTGCTGCGCTACCCAGACGCTACGCGGCCATCATCGATCAGGCGCTCGGGCGGCAGCGGAGGTCGCAGGCGGCGCGGAACGGATGCCCCTTGAAGCCATGAACCGAGGTGGGGTATAAGCGCGCAGCGGCAGCGAGCCTCCGAGCCGAGACTCCAAGCTGTGGGGTCCGTCGCTCCTGCCAGAGCAGTCGTGAGGGGTATTTGTGGAAACGGCTCGAGGCTAGGAAATCGTATGGCCGCCGGTTAGACTGATAGCTGGGAAACGGGCGCGCCGTAACCTGTGTGCGTTTCGAGTGGGACGAGGCAAAGGCAGCATCGAATCTTGCGAAGCATGGGGTGTCGTTCTACGAGGCCAGCACCGTGTTTGGCGATCCTTTCGCCACGACCATTCCCGACCCGGACCATTCTGACGGCGAAGAGCGGCACCTTACAACGGGGCTTTCGGCCAACGGTCGACTCCTAGTCGTCTGGCATACCGATCGCGGCAATCTGATTCGTATCATCGGTGCCAGGCTGGCGAGCCTTGGTGAGCGGAGGACGTATGAGTCACGCGAGTAACGAGGGCGAGGAGATGCGGTCCGAGTACGACATCCGTGGCGGCGTACGCGGCAAGTACTTCGAGCGCTACCATGACCAGGAGCCGCGTGTCGCTATTGAAGACTCGCCGTTCATCACGACAAGTACTGTTGGCGCTCCGGACCTCGGTAGCGTCATCTGGTCATCGTCTTACCCCCCTCCTCACCCTAGTCCCGTGATTCAGGTCGGTGCGCTCCGACCCTCGGCATCCGGTCAATGAAGGTTCGCCTGTTGCTGGCTAATTTTGCCGAGGTCAGGGACAAGCTTCTCTACGTAGTGAGCGGCGGCTGGACACTGATCGGGCCTCGTCCGACCCCCTTTGCGATTGCAGCACTGGTTGAAGTTGAATGGAACGAGACCAATCGTCCGCTCAACTTGTTGTTCGACATCGTTGACGTCGATGGGCAGCCATTCCAGGTGCCGACACCTACTGGGGACCAGCCATTTAAGATTGGTGCCGAAGTAAATTTTGGACGCCCGCCCGACGCCGTACCGGGCGAGAAGTTCTTGATGCCGGTGGCTATAAATTTTCAGCCCTTACCGTTCGAACCCGGCCGGCAATACGTGGTCAGGGCATTCTTGGATGGTACGCCGATGGATGAGACCGGCTTCCGCGTCAGGCCTCAGCCGGCTGGCGCGCAACGAAAGTAACAGATCAACTGAGATTCAGCGCCGTGCCGGCCGATTCCTTCAACGAAGAGCGGCGACCACGGTAATCCGCTCTCGGGCTTGAGATGTTCACAGCGGCCTTCCGTTTCTGTGCCGAAGGCCGCAATGCATGGGCCACCAAGCGCATCCCGAGGCCGTGAAGCGTGGACATTCTCGGCGAGGAGGTCCTCGTCAGCCGAGAATGTCCGTGACGCCGAGTCTGATGTCGGGGAAGGCCTCGGGCGCGACCGGCGCGCCGCGGCCGAAGCGCTCCGTCCGCCGGTAGCCGCCGGGCGCCGGCTCGCGGTAGACCTCGACGCACTCCTCCGCGAGGTTCACGATCCACGTCTCGCGGATCCCCTCGGCGGCGTAGAGCGGCAGCTTCACCCGGCGGTCGTAGCGGAGCGTCGTGTCGGCGACCTCGACCAGGAGCAGCACGTCGGCGGCCTGCGGGTGCGCGCTCCGGTAGAAGTCGGCGCGGGGCCGGACGAGCACGATGTCGGGCTGGGGCTCGGAGTCCGGCGGCAGCGTGACCGGGTTCTGTGGCCAGAGGATCGCGCGGTCGCCGGCCGCGCGCACGAGCACATGGTTCAGCGCGGCGACGCAGCCGGCGTGACGGGGTCCGATGGGCGCCATCTGGACGATCTCCCCCCTGATGAGCTCGACCCGGTCGTCCTCGGAGAGGATGCCGGCCTGACCCATCCGGTGGTACTCGTCCACCGTGAACCGGCGTCGCGCGATCTCGACCTCGACCACCATCGCTCTTATTAGGTACGCTGGCGCCCGCCTCGTCAAGGCGTATCCGGGCCGATACGTCCGGGCGGGGACCGTCAGGCGAGCGCGAGCTCGAGGAAGAGCGCGCCCGGCTCGGGGTTCGCGCAGTAGGGCGGGATCTCGACGAAGCCGAGCGAGCGGTAGAGCGCGATCGCCTCGCGCATGAACGGCAGCGTGTCCAGGCGCACGCGCGCGTAGCCCGCCGCCCGCGCCTCGGCGAGGACCGCCTCGGTCAGCCGGCGGCCGAGCCGCGCCCCCCGCGTCTCCGGCCGCACGTAGAGCCGCTTCATCTCCGCGACGCCCTCGGCGAGCCGCCGGAGCGCGACGCAGCCGACGGGGCGCGCCCCGTCGAGGGCGAGCAGCAACGCGCCCGTCGGCGGCGCGTAGGCGCCGGGCAGGCCCGCGAGCTCCGCGGCGAACCCCTGGAAGCACAGGTCGATGCCGAGCGAGGCCTGATACTCGCGGAACAGCTGCCGCGCCTGCTCGACCCGCTCGGGCGTGGTCGCGCGGACGATCCGGATCGCCTCCGGCATGCTAGCCCGCACTATTCACCAACGGCGAATTCGCGAGATGACGGCGGGACCGGTGGGTCGCCCGAGAGGCGGCCCCGGGGAGGGGTCGACGAGAACCCGTTCCCTCCACGCGCCCATGCGGGCCTCGCGCGTCCGGATGGAGCCCAGCCGCCCACGGGGATGCGATCGCGTGCCGCGTGGTCGAGCGACCCCTCCCCGGGGCCGCCTCTCGGGCGAGCGCGCCGACCGGTCTGGCGACCTCGCGAGTTCATCGTGCGTGAATATGCGGGCTAGAGGTCGCCGAGGCCCAGCTCCTGCCAGCGCGCGCGCACGCGCGCCTCGTCCTCGGGCGCCGGGCGCACGGTCGGCGGGAAGCGCTCGCCGCCCCACTCGGGCCGCCGCGCGAACCGCCACGAGCGCGTGGCGTCGATCAGCACCCGGTTCCAGAGCCCGGTGCCGAGCTGCGCGACGTTCCGGTCCTCGAGCGGGGTGCTCGGGTCGATCGGCGAGCCGAAGATCCCCGGGAAGATCACGATCCCGTCCTCGCCCGCGTTGACGCGGTGGGCGAACGCCCAGTCCACCTGCTCGTAGGACGAGGGGTCGATGTCCTCCTCGACGACGCTCACGTGCTTGTAGCGGTACTGCGCCGCGCTCGACCCCCAGAGGGCGGCGGCGATCTGCTTGGGCTGGCCCTGGTAGGCCTTCCGGATCTGGACGACGATGTTCACGCCGTTCGTGATCGGCGGGACGAACACGTCGAGGATGCCGGGGATCCCGGCCTGCGTGAGGATGTTCCAGGCGATCGCCGCGCGCTGGACGGAGGACATCACGCTGTTCTCGCTGTACGAGCCCGGCAGCGTGCCCTCGAGGCAGCCCCGGAAGACCGGCTCGCGCCGGTGCGTGATGCAGGTGATCCGCATCGTGGGCCGGGGCGTCGGGATGTCCGAGACGTAGCCCGTGAACTCGCCGAACGGCCCCTCGGTCTCGTACGTGGCCGGGTCGTCGCTGATGAAGCCCTCGATCACGATCTCGGCGCTCGCCGGAACCTCGAGATCCACGGTCTCGCAGCGCACCAGCTCCGCCGGCTCGCCGCGGTAGGCGCCCATCACATCCCACTCGCAGACGCCCGCCGGGATCGGCGAGCCCGCGAGGAACGGCATGATGGGATCCCAGCCGATCACGCACGCGACCGGCATCGCCTCGCCGCGCTCGGCGTACTTGAGGAAGTGCGCGCCCCAGTGCTGGCCGCCCTTGATCAGGAGGAACGGCGTCGTGTCCTTCTTGCCGATCATCCCGCGATAGATGCCGACGTTCATCACGCGCGTGTCGGGATCGCGCGTGACGATCCCGGAGAACGTGTGGATGTAGCGTCCCCCCTCGAGGTAGTGCCACCGGGGGACGGGGAACTCGGCCTGGTCGATGGCCGCGCCGCGCACGACGACGTCCTTCACGGGCCCGGCGCCCACGATCCGCGGCGGCACCGCCTCGCGGTTCTTCCGCATGACGTGCTGGACCAGCTCGGCGTTCGAGACGTCTTTCGGGAACCCGAGCGCGAGCGCGAGGCGCGCCCGGCCGCCGAGCCCGCTCGTCAGGAGCTTCGTGCAGCGCCCGCTCCGGTAGCCCTTGATGCGCTCGAAGAGGAGCGCCGGGCCCTTCTTCTCGAGCACGCGGCGCGTGATCGCGCCGAGCTCCCGGTCCCAGTCGACCTCGGCGGTGATCCGCCGGAGCTCCCCTTCCTTGTCGAGCCGCCGCATCCACTCGCGCATGTCCATGAAGCCCATCACGCCCTCCCGCCCGCGCCGCTCACGCGGCGAGCGTATCACTACTCCCCGGCGGGCGCCCGGGCGGCGGCCGGGGCGCCCCGGCCGCGCTGCGCTGCCCACACGGCGGCGAAGCAGCCGACGCCGAGGAGGTCCGCGAGCGTGCCCGGGAAGATGAGCAGCCCGGCGCCGGCGAGCAGCGCCGCCCGCTCCCACGGCCGCGCGGGCCCCCGCAGGTAGCCGATCAGGCCGGCGCCGAGCATGACGATGCCGAGCGCCGCCGCCGCCGTCCGGAGGACGATGTGCGGCACGGTGGAGCCGAGCAGCAGCAGCGCGGGGTCGTACGCGAAGCTGAACGGGATGATGAAGCCCGAGAGCGCCAGCATCATGGCCAGCCACTGCGTGCGCCAGACGTCGGCGCCCGCGATGGACGAGGTCGCGTAGGTCGAGATCGCCGTGGGCGGCGTCAGGTCCGCGAGGATCCCGAAGTAGAAGACGAACATGTGGGCCGCGAGCACCGGCACGCCGAGCTGCACCAGCGCCGGCGCCGCCATGATCGAGGTGATGATGTACGTGGCGGAGGTCGGCAGCCCCGTGCCCAGCACGAGCGCGGCGACCATCGTGAGCAGCAGCGTCACGAGCAGGCTCCCCTGCGCGACGCCGACGATGCCGCTCGCCAGCTTCAGGCCGAGCCCGGTGATCGACACGACGCCGACCACGATGCCCACGGTCGCGCACGCGAGCGCGACGGGCATCGCGTTCTGCGCGCCGTCCACGAGGACCGTCAGGAGCTTCGCGGGCCCGATCCGCGTCTCGCGGCGCACCCAGCTCGCGAGCACGGCCACGACCAGCGCCCAGAAGCCGGCGAAGAGCGGCGAGCGGCCCTCGACCAGGAACCAGAGCAGGACCAGCGGCCCCGCGAGCAGGTGGAGGTCGCGCCGCAGCACGCCGCCGACGCCCGGCAGCTCGGCGCGCGAGAACACGGGCAGCCCGCGCCGCGCCGCCTCGAAGTGGACCATCGTGCCGACCGCGACGAAGTAGAGCACGCCCGGGATCGTCGCCGAGACGACGATCGACCAGTAGGGCAGGCCGAGCGTCTCGGCCATGATGAACGCGGCGGCGCCCATGACGGGCGGAATGAGCTGCCCGCCCATCGATGCCGTCGCCTCCACGCCCGCCGCGAACTCCGGCCGGTAGCCGGCGCGCTTCATCAGCGGGATCGTGAACGAGCCCGTCGTGACCGCGTTGGCGATCGCGCTCCCATTCACGGTGCCGAAGAGCCCGCTCGAGATGACCGCGACCTTGCCCGCGCCGCCGCGGGTGCCCCCCGCGAGCGCGAGCGCCACGTCCGTGAAGAACCGGAGCAGGCCCCCGTGCATCATCACCGCGCCGAAGACGACGAACAGGAAGATGTAGGTCGCGGAGACCAGCGTCGGGATGCCGAAGACGCCCTCGACCGTGAGCATCTGGAGGTCGACGAACTGGAGCGCCGCGACGCCGCCGTGCGAGAGGAACCCCGGCAGCCACGGTCCCGCGAACGCGTAGCCCACGAACGCGAGCGCGAGCACCACCAGCGCGCCGCCGATGTGCCGGCGCGAGGCGTCGAGCAGCAGCAGCATGAACAGCACCGCCACGAGGACGTCGAGCATGCGCGGCTCGTCCACCATCGCCATGCGCGTCACGATGAGCTGGTTCCACGCGACGAAGTGGGCGCCGGCGGCGAGCGCGGCCAGGGCCGCGAGGCCGTCGAGCCACCGCCGCCAGGCCGCGCGCGGGGCGGGCGAGGCGGGCGTGAGGAAGCCGAGGGCCGTCGCGAACGCGACGTGGACCGGCAGCTGGATCATCAGGTCGAACATGCCCTGCTTGGCGGTGTAGAGCTGGAAGAGCGACCAGACGATCGCCAGCCACACCCGCGGCGCGCGGAGGTCAGGCACGGCGCATCGCCTCCCAGAGGCGGAGGGGCGTCAGGGGCAGGCGCGTGATCGTGACGCCGAGCGGGACGAGCGCGTCCTCCACGGCGTTGGCGATGGCGGCGAGCGAGGGGATCGCGCCCCCCTCGCCGACGCCCTTGGCGCCGAGCGCCGTGCGCGGCGACGGCGTCTCGAGCGCCGCGACGCGGAACGGGGGCACGTCGAGCGCGGTCGGCTTCAGGTAGTCCGCGAACGTCGTCGTCAGGAGCTGGCCCTCGTCATCGTAGACGAATTCCTCGAGCAGCGTCGCGCCGATCCCGTGGGCCGTCGAGCCGTGGACCATCCCCTCGACGAGCAGCGGGTTGATCTCGCGCCCGCAGTCGTGCGCGATCGCGTACGCGAGGAAGCGGAGCGCGCCGGTCGCGCGGTCCACCTCCACCGCCACGACGTGCGCCGAGTTGGAGAACGCGAGCTGCACCCCGACGCGGCGCGCCGCGTCGGGCCGCGTCGCCGCGGGGTTGACGTAGTAGTACCGCGCCTCCAGCCCGCCCGCCGCGCCCGGCGGGAGCGCGAGGAGGTCCCGGTAGGCCGCGCTCGCCACCTGCGCGAGCGTCACGCGCCGGTCCGGCGCGCCGCGCACCGCGGCCGCGCCGTCGCGGAGCTCGAGGTCGGCCGGCGCGGCCTCGAGCAGGTGCGCGGCGACGCTCAGGATCTTCTCGCGCACGGCGCGCGCCGCGCCGACGATCGCGCCGGTGTCGGTGCCGGAGAACTTGTTCGAGAAGTTGCCCGAGGAGAACATCCACGGGTTCTCGTGCGAGTCGAACCAGGGGCTCACGAGGACGTCCGGCGGCGTGACGCCCAGCTCGTCGGCGACGATCTGCGCGATCACGGTCGGGTAGCCCTGGCCGCTCGCGACGTTGCCGGTCGCCACGCGCACGCTGCCGTCCAGCTCGACGCGCACGAGCGCGGCCTCGCCGACGCCCGACGTCCCGCCCCGGCCGGTCGCGAGCATGTAGGACGACAGGTTCGACGTGCTCGGCTCGACGGCCGCCGCGACGCCGATGCCCACCAGGCGTCCCTGGCCGCGCGCCGCGGCCTGCGCCGCGCGCAGGCCCTCGTAGTCGGCGAGCGCGAGGGCCCGGCGCAGCGTCGCCGGGAAGTCGCCGCTGTCGTAGGAGGCGCCCACCGGCGTCTCCCAGGGCAGCTCCGAGGGCTGGACGAAGTTCGCCAGGCGAAGCTCCGCCGGGTCGCGCCCGAGCCGGCGGGCCGCCAGGTCCACGAGGCGCTCGATCGCGAAGCACATCGCCGGCTTGCCGATGCCGCGGTTGGCGCCCGACGGACACTTGTTCGTCAGGACCGAGTACGCCTCGAAGCGCACGGCGCCGATCCGGTAGCAGTTCACGATGTTGCCGAGCTTGAGCAGGCTGTGGAGCGTCGGGTTCTGGAGGTTCGCGCCCTCGTCCACGACGTCGCGGAGCGCGATGGCCAGGAAGCGGCCGTCGGCGTCGAGCGCGAGCGCCGCCTCCATGACCCCGTTCGCCGCGTGCGCGAGGGCCGTGAGGTTCTCCCGGCGGTCCTCCACGTACTTCACGGGCCGGCCGGTCGCGCGCGCGAGCAGCGCCGCCAGGATCAGGTACGGCGCCTTGCGCTTGTTGCCGAAGCCGCCGCCGATGTCGAGCGCGAGCAGCCGCAGCCGGTTCTGTGGGACGCCGAGCGCGGCCGCCACCACGCCGCTCGTCAGGCCGGGGCGCTGGTCGTTGCTCCAGATCGTGACGAGCCCGGTCCCGGGCTCGACCTGGGCGATCACGCCGAACGTCTCGAGCGCGGTCGAGACGTAGCGGTGGATCGTGAAGCGCTCGCGCACCACGTGGCGCGCGGCCGCGAAGGCGCCGTCCACGTCGCCGTAGACGAACGTGTCGTGCCAGAGCACGTTGCTCCCCAGCTCCTCGAAGAGGACGGGCGCGTCGGGCGCGAGCGCGCGCTCGGGGTCCACCGCCGCGGGCAGCCGCTCGTACTCCGCGCGGATCAGCTCGACCGCGTCCTCGGCCGTCGCGCGGTCCCGCGCGGCGACCGCCGCGAGGGGCTCGCCCACGTACCGCACGCGGCCGACGGCCAGCGGGTAGGTGCGCGGCGGGTTCGGGATCGGGATCAAGGGGCGGAGCGGCGGCATTGCCCGCGCGACGTCCTCGCCGGTGAGCACGGCGGCGACGCCCGGCAGGGCGGCCGCGGCGCTCGCGTCGAGCCGCGCGATCCGCGCGTGCGCGTGAAGGCTCCGCAGCATCGCCACGTGGAGCATGCCCGGGAGCCGGAGGTCGTCGATGTAGGTCGCGCGGCCCCGGAGGAAGCGCGGGTCCTCGAGCCGCTTGAGCGGCCGGCCGACCCACCCGGCGGGCGGCGCGTGACCGCTCACGCGTGCGCCGCCCGCGCGTGCGCGGCCGCCCAGCGCACGGCGCGCACGATGTTCTCGTAGCCGGTGCACATGCAGAGGTTGCCCGCGAGCGCCTGGCGGATCTCGGCCTCGCTCGGGTCGGGCACGCGCGCGAGCAGGTCCACGGCCGTGAGGACCATGCCGGGCGTGCAGAACCCGCACTGGAGCCCGTGGCACTCCCAGAATCCCTGCTGGACCGGGTGGAGGTCCTCGCCCGTGGCGAGGCCCTCGATCGTCGTGACGCGGGCGCCGTCGGCCTGGACCGCGAGCAGGAGGCAACTGCGCACGGGCTCGCCCTCGAGCAGCACGGTGCACGCGCCGCAGGCGCCGTGCTCGCACCCCGCGTGGGTCCCGGTGAGCCCCCACTCCCCGCGCAGGCAGTCGAGCAGGCTCAGGCGCGCGTCCACCGTCGCGGTGCGCGGCGCGCCGTTGACGACCAGGGTGATCGTGTGGCGGGTCATTTGTAGCGGGGCCCGCGAGGCCGGTTCCAACCGTGGGTGGCCTGAGACAGGTGCGCGTCGTTCATTTGTAGCGGGGGCCGCGAGGCCGGTTCCAACCGTGGGTGGCCTGAGACAGGTGCGCGTCGGTCGGCGCCGCGACGCGGAAGAGCGCGCGGCCGGTGGCGCCGAGGATCGCGCGCTCCGCCGGCGCGCCGAGACCTGCGCCGCGGACCGAGCCGACGGGGTCGGGGTCGCCGACGTCGAAGGGGTAGTCGCTGCCGAGCAGGAGCCGGTCGGCGCCCGCCACCTCGGCGAGGTAGCGGAGCGGCGGCGCCCAGTGGGTGATCGTGTCGTAGTAGAACCAACCGAGCGCGTCGCGCGGCGCGCGCCCCGGCCCCTTCTGGAGCCGGTGGCCGCGCTCGAGCCGGCCCGCCTGGTACGGGAAGAAGCCCCCGCCGTGGACGAGGATCACGGCGAGATCGGGGAAGCGGTCGGCCACGCCGTCGAGGACGAGCGAGGCCGCCGCGAGCGTCGTGTCGAACGGGTAGCCGAGG
>Ga0209211_10004027_pt1 | contig 23322 bp, 18 predicted proteins | sample RifGroA2_FD_183992 | JGI IMG/M metagenome (GOLD analysis project Ga0209211, IMG submission 183992) | Groundwater microbial communities from Rifle, Colorado, USA - Groundwater A2 (SPAdes) (version 2) | ecosystem: Environmental > Aquatic > Deep subsurface > Groundwater | place: Rifle, Colorado...
CGGCGACCACGCCAGCTGCAGCCGGCTCAGCGCCAGCTGCTGTTGCGGCGTCTGCCAGCGGAGGTCTTCCAGCACGAAGCCGTGCCACAGCGTACCGTGGCTGCGGCCAACCTTGAGCTGGCCGCCGCTGGCGCGCTCCAAGAGCGGCCACAGGCTGGCGAAGCCGGCCGGCGTGGCGGTAAACCACGCCAGCGCGCCGCCGGCACCGAGCAGCAACAGCAGGATCAGCAACAGCAACCAGCGCAGCCATCTCAGACGGCGACGCGGCGCAGGTGGCGGTGGTTCAGGCGTCAACGGGGGCACAGCGGGCGGCAGCGGCGACGGCAGCAGGTCTTCGGTATTCGCCATCAGAACGCCAGCCCCAGGTTGAGGTTCCAGCGCCAGCGCTGGTCGCGCGCGCCGTAGGCGATGTCGAACGCCAACGGCGCCAGCGGGCTGAGCCAGCGCACGCCGACCCCCTGCGCGCGCGCCAGGCGCCAGCTCTGCCAGCTGTCGGCGGCGTCACCGCCATCGACGAACGCCGCCAGCCGCCACGCCGGCGTCAGCGGGTACTGGTATTCCAGCGTCGCGGTGGCCAGCACGCGGCCGCCGGTGACCGCGCCGCTGTCCGGGCTGACGATGCCGAGGCTCTGGTAGTCGTAGCCGCGCACGCTGCCGACGCCGCCGGCCTTGAACAGGCGCGACGCCGGCACCTGCAGCGCGTCGTCGGCCCACACCTGGCCCAGCTCCAGCCGCGTCAGCCAGGTGCCGCGCATGAAGGACGGGCTCCAGTACAGCGCGCCACGGCCGTAGCCGCGCAGGAAACGGGTGTCCGCCGCCAGCCCGGCACCGGAAACATGCCCCTCCAGCAGGTAGCCGGCCGCGGGGCGCAGCAGGTTGTCCACCGCGCGCTTCGCCCAGCCGTAGGACAGCACCAGCGCCTTGTTGTCGCGGGTGGCCTCGCCCTCGATCTGCTCGCGCTCGATCAGGTATTCCACGCCGAAGCGGGCCTCGATCTCGCCTTGCTGGCGCACGCGGAACAGGCCCAGCTCGGTGGCGTCGGTGATGGTCAGGTTCTGCTCGGCATGGCGCTGCTGCAGGTTGAGGCTGTGCGCGTAGCCGTCGCCGCCGCGCGCGAAACCAAGACCCAGATCCAGCTGCTGCCGCGACTTTTTCCAGTCGTAGGCCACCGAGCCGGTGTAGCCGCGGCGCAGCAGGTTGTAGTGTTCGTAACCCAGGCGGGTGCCGGCGCCGTCGCCGGTGCTGTAGTTGAGGCCGACCTCCAGCTTCTGCCGCTGCTGCTCGCTCAGGGTGATGCCCAGCGGCACGGTGTCGTCCTGCAGCTGCTCCCACAGCGGCGCCACCACCACGCCGGTGAAGTGCGGATCGTTCTCCAGCGCCGCCTGCAACGCCACCAGCGACGGCTGCGAGTACGGCGCGCCGGGCGCAAAATCGGCCATGCCGCTGACGATGCTTGCCGGATAGCGCTGCAGGCCGTCGATGCGGAAGTCGCCGAAGCGGATCAGCGGCCCGCTGTCCACCGTCAGCGTCACCCGCGCCTGACGGCTGGCCGGATCGATGCGCACCTGCGCGGCGGTGAGCCTGGCCTGCGGGAAGCGGTCGAGCAGGAAGGGGCGCAACGCCGCCTTCTTGCTGCTGTCCCAGTCGTCCTGGCGGAACACCGCGCCCTCCGGCAGCGCCCAGTCTTCCATCACCTTGGAAAGAAAGCGGCTGTAGTCCGCCTGCTGCCGCACCGCCCCCTGCAGCGTGACATCGACCGCGCGCACGATCACCGGCGCGCCGGCGCTGATCTGCACCCGTACCGTATCGCCGTCGCGGCTGACCTGCACCTCGCTGCCGAAATAGCCCTCGGTCTCCAGCAGCGCGCGCGCCTCGGCCGGGGTGCCGGCCACGATGCTGTCCAGGTCCTGCGCCGTCAGCGCCTCATCCTGCTGCAGCGTGTACAGGTCGAGGTTGCCGCGCAGCAGCGCGGCCAGTTCCGACGGCGCGTCCAGCTCGACGCGGTAATCCAGCGCGTGGGCAGTCAGGGGCAGGCAGGCAAGTAACAACAGGACGCGATACATGGGCGGACAATCAGGTGGAGAGCAAGGAAACGCCAATGGTAGTGCAGTTGCCGCGCGATGAAAAATGACATTCACACGGCCGGTGCTATGCAACAGACCGCCGCCGGCGCGCGCCGTTCCCGTCGCTGCGGCCAAGCTTGCCGGCACCGACCACCGTCTAGGCGCGCTGTGGCCGCGCGCGGATCACCAGCGCGATGCCGCCGAGTATCGCCAGCGCCGCCAGCAGCAGGCGCCAGCCCGGCTGCTCGGCCAGCAGCAGCCAGCCGGCCAGCGCCGTCAGCAGCGGCACGCTCAGCTGCACCGTGGCCGCGCTGCTGGCGCTCAGCCCGCGCAGCGCGTGATACCAGATCGCGTAGCCGATACCCGACGCCAGCGCCCCGGACGCCACCGCGTACCCCACCCCGGCCACCGGCGGCGACAGCGGCGGCGCCTGCAACAGCCACAGCAGCAGCGCCAAGGGCAGCGCGCGCAGGAAATTGCCGGCGGTCACCGCGGTGGCATCGCCGGCGCCGCGCCCGAGCAGCGAATACGCACCCCACGCCACGCCGGCCAGCAGCATCAGCAACATGCCGCCCAGCGGCGGCGCCGACGCCCCCGGCAACAGCAGCAGCAACAGCCCGCCCAGCGCCGCGGCAAAGCCCAGCCACTGGCGGGCGGCCAGCCGTTCGCCCTGCCACCAGCCGCAGGCGATCATGGTCGCCTGCACCGCGCCGAACAGGCACAGCGCGCCGCTGGCCGCCGGCAGGCTGAGATAGGCAAACGAGAACGCGGCGGCGTAGATGAACAGTGCCGCCGCGCCGCGCCAGCTGCCGGCCGCCGGCCACTGCCGCGTTTGCCACACCACCAGCGCCGCCAGCATCAGCGCGCCGGACAGCAGGCGGATCGCGGTGAAACTGGCGGCGTCGATGCCGGTGCTGCTCAGCGCCAGCCGGCACAGCAGCGAATTGCCGGCAAAGGCCAGCATCGCCAGCCAGGTCAGCCACAGGGTCTGCGTGCGTGGGGTCACGGCGGCTCCTTTAATTAGGGATCGGGCAAGAGATCAGGATAGGCCACTGGCGAACGCCGCCAGCAGTGGGTGCTGCTTACCATAGCCGTTTTTTGCGGTGTCGGCGCGCGCTGACCACCGCCAGCCGCGCAGACAGGTAGCACGGATACCAGGATAACTGCTTATCTTGTACCCCTATCCGGCAGCGGTTAAGGTCGTGACTCCATCTTGCAGAGCATCCGACATGAGCAGCCATCACCAGGCCACCCGGCAACAGTTCGACCCGCAGGCGCAAGCCTACCTCACCAGCGCGGTGCACGCCGCCGGCCCCGACCTCGCCGCCGCGCAGCAGCTGGTCGCCGCCCACCTGCCGCGCCACAGCCGCGGCCTCGATGTCGGCTGCGGCGCCGGCCACCTCAGCTTCGCGCTGGCGCCGCTGCTGGGCGAAGTCGTGGCGCTGGACCCGGCACCGGGGATGCTGGCCACCGTCGCCACGGCGGCCGCCAGCAACGGCCACGCCAACATCGCCACGCAACAGGGCGACGCCGCCGCGCTGCCGTTTGCCGACGCCAGCTTCGATCTGGTCGCCAGCCGCTACAGCGCCCACCACTGGCTGGACCTCGCCGCCGGCGTGCGCGAAATGTGCCGCGTGCTGCGCCCCGGCGGCTACCTGCTGCTGATCGACGTGGAAACCGACGCCGACGCGCTGGTCGACACCCACCTGCAATGCTGGGAACTGCTGCGCGACCGCTCCCACATCCGCGACCGTTCCGACACGGAATGGCGCCAGCTGCTGGCCGACGCCGGCATCACCCTGCAACAGCACGAGCACTGGCCGCTGCGGCTGGAGTTCGGCAGCTGGGTCAGCCGCATGCGCACGCCGCCGGAAAAAGTCGCCATGCTGCGCCAGTTGCAGCAGGAAGCACCGCAGGAAGTCGCCGCTGCGCTGCAGCTGGAAGCCGACGGCAGCTTCACCACCCGCACCGGGCTGTGGTGGGGGCAGCGCGCCGGCTGAGCGGGCAAGACCCGCGCCTGCCGCGTGAAACACACAACGGCTGCCAAGGTTGGCCGCAAGTCGCTGACCGCCTGCGGCCAACCTTGCGGCCTGATCTGCGGCAGGAGCCCGGCTAAGGTCAGCCCAGCGCGTCAGGCGGCTGGCCGCACCGACCGGCAGTGGGCAGTGGGCAGGCGCCAAGCCTTGAAAGTGGCGACGCCGCACCGATATGCCCAGCAGTGACCCCCTGGAGCCTGCCATGAACACCCCCACCGCCCTGCACCTGGCCTGCCCGCACTGCCACGCGCTCAACCGCGTCCCGGCCAGCCGCCTGACCGACGGCCCCAACTGCGGCCAGTGCCACCAGCCGCTGCTGACCGGCCAGCCGCTGGAACTGACCGTCGACCACGCCGAGCGCCACATCTCGCGCAACGACATCCCGGTGGTGGTCGACTTCTGGGCGCCGTGGTGCGGCCCCTGCCAGATGATGGGCCCCGCCTTTACCCAGGCCGCCGCCGCCCTGCCGCAGGTGCGCTTCGCCAAGATCAACACCCAGACCGAAACCACCCTCGGCCAGCGTTTCGCCATCCGCAGCATCCCCACGCTGATCCTGTTTGTCGGCGGCCGTGAAATCCAGCGCCAGGCCGGCGCCATGGACGCCGCCAGCATCCAGCGCTGGATCGCGGCAGGATTGCAGAAGGCGGGGCGGTAACCGTGTGTAGGTCGGGTTGGCGCAGCGTAACCCGACACGACCTGCGGCCAGGCTTGGCGGTCATGAACACGTGTCGCCCGGATAAGCAACAGCGCATCCGGGGATGATTGCTACAGCGTATCGGCGCTTCGGATACAGGCGTCAGCCTGCGCCAACAGCGTCTGCCGCGTCGCCGCATCCATCTTGCGCCAGCTGGCGTAGGGCATGGCCAGGCGCGGGTTGGCCGCCAGCGTCGCCTCGTGCCGTGCCAGAAAGTGCCAGTACAGGCTGTTGAACGGGCAGGCTTGCGGCCCGGTTTTCTGCTTGACCGTGTAACGGCAGTGCGTGCAGTGGTCGCCCATGCGCGCCAGATAGGCACCGCCGGACACATAGGGCTTGCTGGCCATGAAGCCGCCGTCGGCCCACTGGCTCATGCCGCGCGTGTTCGGCTGCTCCACCCACTCGAAGGCGTCGATGTAGATGCCCAGATACCAGGCGTCCACTTCGTCCGGATCACAGCCCAGCAGCAGGGCGATGTTGCCGGTCACCATCAGGCGCTGGATGTGGTGGGCGTAGGCGTGCTGCAGGCTGCCGCGCACCGCCTGCGCCACACAGGCCATGCCGGTGTCGCCATCCCAGAACCAGCGCGGCAACGGCCGGCGGTGCTGCAAGGCGTTGACGTGGCCGAAATCCGGCCGCGCCCAGTACACGCCGCGCACGTATTCGCGCCAGCCCAGGATCTGGCGGATGAAGCCCTCGACGCTGGCCAGCGGCAGCGTCGGGTCGCGGCGCCAGGCGGCCTCGGCGGCGTGCACCACCTCGTGCGGCGACAGCATCTTGGTATTGAGCGCAAAACTCAGCCCGCTGTGAAACAGCCAGGCCTCGTCGTGCACCAGCGCGTCCTGATAGCGGCCAAAGTGTCGCAGCCGCTGCCGGATGAAATCGGCCAGCCAGGCGCGCGCCTCGCGCCGGCTCAGCGGCCAGCGTAGTGCCTCAGCCTGCGGCGCCCCCAGCGTCTGCACGCCGGCATCAAGGATTTCCTGCCACAGCGCGCGCAGGTCGTGGCCGGCAAACGGCCACGGCGCCAGCGCCACCTCGCCGCGATACGGCTCGCGGTTGGCCGCATCGTAGTTCCACTGCCCGCCCTCGGGCTTGCCGGCGCTGTCCAGCAGCACGCTGTGGCGCTGGCGCATGTGGCGGTAGAAGGTTTCCATGCGCCAGCCCTTGCTGCCGAACAGCGCCGCCGCCTCGTCACGCGCGGTGTAGAAATGCTCGCTGTCCACCACGCTGAGCGGCAGGCCAAGCTGCTGCGGCAGCGCCGCCAGCAGCGCATCCACCCGACGCTCGTCCGCCAGCTGGCAGGCGAGGCTGTCGGCAGCATAATGCGCGGCCAGCCAGCCCAGGTTGGCCGCAAAGTCGTGGCGGTTGGCCGCATCGCCGATGCGCAAATAGTGCACGCGATGGCCGGCGGCCTGCAGCGCGGCAGCAAAGCGGCGCATGGCGGCAAACAGCGCCAGCACCTTCTGCGCGTGGTGGCGGACGTAACCGGTTTCGCTGCGGATTTCCATCATCACGTACACCACATCGTCGCGGCGTTCGCGGTACCAGCTGTGGCCAGCGTTGAGCTGGTCCCCCAGAATCAGGCGCAGTTGCATGCAGTCTCCCGAACAAACGGCCCGCCGGTATGGCGGGCCGTTGCATGATGCCATCAGGCCAGGTCCCAGCGCGATGGCCTGCCAATAACACAAGGTTGGCCATGAAAGCGCGTGCGGTAGCCAACATCGAACCGATACACCCCATCCCCGTTGGCACAGGCCGTAGCAGCGGCCGCCAGTCCGGAAACAAGCCGCCCTCTTTTGAGCGCAGCGGATGGGCGGCGCCGGGATGGCGGCCGCTGCTACGGGAATTCCTACGCCGTCGGGTCGCCTTTTCTTTGGTGACTTTCTTTTGGCGAAGCAAAAGAAAGTCACCCGCCGCCGCGCGGAAAGCGGCAGATAAAAAACATCCGCGCAGCGGATACCCATCCGAAAACAAGGTTGGTCGCAAAGCCGTCACAGCTTGCGGCCAACCTTGGGCATGCGATCGCGGTAAACGTTGGGCTTCGCTGCGCTCAACCCAACCTACCATGCCGGAAAGATAGATTTTGTCATCAAGGAACTATCCAGTGTCCCACCCGGCACATAGAATGCCACTATCAAATTCGAGGGTTTTGATATGCGCAAATGCATAGTGGTCGGGTTAGCCACCATTGGCCTAGCTGGATCGGTGGCGGCCATGGATCTGCATTACTACACATCCTCAGGCTTGGTTGGAACATTCGTGGATCGCCAAGGCATTGATTGCTGCACGAATGGCAAGGAGAAGAAAGTGACCTTCCCAGCTTTGCAGCTGGATCAGCCGATCAATGTCACTGCAGCCAATCCTCAAACAGCAGAAGAGGATGAAATGCCAGAGCAAGGCATCCGCCTGCTGCAACTGGCACTCAAAGACAAGAGCCAGTGGCGATTATTCAATCAAAACAAAGATAAACGAGTACGTGTAACGTGTTCCCTGTTCCACTCAACCAATGGTCACCACCTGACACCCGTGCTGTGCGACGTCCAGCAGATCAACAAGGCAGATCAGTATTGAGCGACTAAAGAAACTTGGTCGGTCAGCACCGTAGGTTGGGTTGAGCGCAGCGAAGCCCAACGTTTACCGTGCCCTACTCTTTCATATTCAACCCCACACCCGCCCCCGCCCAATCCACCGGCAACCAGCCCTGCCGCACAAAGCGGTGAAAACTCGAATACGGCCAATCGGCCACCCGCTGTACATAACCATGCTTGACCGGGTTGTAATGGATGTAATCAACGTGCGCCTGCAAATCGGCATCGTCACGAATCTGGTGCTCCCAAAACCGTCGCTGCCAGATGCCGCGTTCGCGCTTCTGCACCCGGCTATCGCGAATGTGCTCACCGGCGGGGATGCCACGGGAAAACCGTGATTTGATCATCGCCCAGCGAATGGAAAAGTCCGCATCGCCCGGCGGTAATGTCCATACCGCATGGAGATGATCCGGCATCACCACCATTGCCACGATCTCGAAGGGATAACGCTGCCTAGTCTGGCACACCGCCACACGCAAGGCCTCGACATGGCGAACAAGATAATCCTGCTGCCGATCCGCCAGATTGACGGTAAAGAACCAGCTGCCGCCCGCAACAGTGGAACGTCGATATCGCATGGCCATCTCCTGACTTTGCGCGGTAAACGTTGGGCTTCGCTGCGCTCAACCCAACCTACCCTTACAGACCATCATCATAACCATGGCACATAGAAAAAGGGCAAGCCCTCATCAGGCTTGCCCTTGTCGTCTTCACTGCGGCCAACCTTGGCCGCATTCACACGCTTACTTCTTGCGTTGCGGCGGCAGGTCGGTGCAGCTGCCGTGTGCCACTTCGGCGGCCATGCCGATGCTCTCGCCCAGCGTCGGGTGAGCGTGGATGGTCTTGCCGATGTCGGTGGCGTCGCAGCCCATTTCGATGGCCAGGCAGATTTCGCCCAGCATGTCGCCGGCGTGGGTGCCCACGATGGCGCCGCCAATCACCTGATGGGTGTTGGCGTCAAAAATCAGCTTGGTGAAGCCTTCGTCGCGACCGTTGGCGATGGCGCGGCCGGAGGCTGCCCACGGGAACACCGCTTTTTCGATCTTGATGCCGTCACGCTTGGCGCTCTCTTCGGTCACGCCGACCCAGGCGACTTCCGGGTCGGTGTAGGCCACGCCTGGAATCACGCGGGCGTCGAAGAAGGATTTGCCGCCAGCGCAGTTTTCCGCTGCCACGTGCGCCTCGTGCACCGCCTTGTGCGCCAGCATCGGCTGGCCGACGATGTCGCCGATGGCGTAGATGTGCGGTACGTTGGTACGCTGCTGCTTGTCTACTTCGATAAAGCCGCGATCAGTCACGGCCACACCGGCGTTTTCGGCGCCGATGAGCTTGCCGTTCGGCGCGCGGCCGGCGGCGACCAGTACCAGGTCGTAGCGTTGCGGCTCGGCCGGGGCCTTGGCGCCTTCAAACGTCACGTAGATGCCGTCTTCTTTCGCTTCAACCGCTACGGTTTTGGTGCCGGTCATGATGTTGTCGAAGCGATGGGCGTTGTACTTTTCCCATACCTTCACCAGATCACGGTCCGGGCCCTGCATCAGGCCGTCCATCATTTCCACCACGTCCAGGCGCGCGCCCAGCGTGGAGTACACGGTGCCCATTTCCAGACCGATGATGCCGCCACCGATCACCAGCATCTTGTTCGGCACGGCTTTCAGTTCCAGCGCGCCGGTGGAATCGACGATGCGCGGGTCTTGCGGGATGAACGGCAGGTTCACCACGCGGCTACCGGCGGCGATGATCGCGTTCTTGAACTTGATCACCTGCTTGGCGCCGGTCTTGTCCTGACCTGTGCCGTCGGTGGTTTCCACCTGCAGGTGGTACGGGTCGAGGAACTGGCCGACGCCGCGCACCACTTGCACCTTGCGCGCCTTGGCCATGCCGGCCAGACCGCCGGTCAGCTTGCCGATGACCTTTTCCTTGTAGCCGCGCAGCATGTCGATGTCGATTTCCGGCGCGGCAAACTTGATGCCGTTGGCGGCCAGGTGTTTCACCTCGTCGATCACCGCCGCGTTGTGCAGCAGCGCCTTGGACGGGATGCAGCCCACGTTCAGGCACACGCCGCCCAGGGTGGCGTAACGCTCGACCAGGACCACTTTCAGGCCCAGGTCGGCAGCGCGGAAGGCGGCGGAGTAACCGCCAGGGCCGGCGCCCAGCACCAGCACGTCGCAGTCGATGTCGGCGGTGCCGCTGTGCGTTGCCGCAGCAGGGGCAGCAACCGGGGCGGCTTGCGGGGCAACCGCTGCCGGAGCAGCAGCAGGTGCCGCAGCCGGCGCAGGGTTGGCCGCAGCGGCCGCACCGGCGGCGTCGATGACCACGATCACGTCGCCTTCGGAGATCTTGCCCCCGACGGCGGTGCGCACTTCCTTCACCACGCCGGCCGCTTCGGCCGGGACTTCCATGGTGGCCTTGTCGGTTTCCAGCGTGATCAGGCTGTCGTCCTTGGCAACGGTGTCGCCGACTTTCACGAACACCTCGATCACGTCCACATTGCTGTGGCCGCCGATGTCCGGCACTTTCAGTTCAATCAGATTGCTCATGGTTCACATCCATGTGGTGGCGGCGCGCAGGGCACGCCGCCGGTATTCGGCACGATGGCTTGCTGGCAGCCCAGGCCTGACCGTGGCCAGGCTTGGGGCTGCGACCATTACAGGATCAGGCGGCGCACGTCGGACAGCAGCTTGCCCAGGTACACGGTGAAGCGGGCCGCAGCGGCGCCGTCGATCACGCGGTGGTCGAAGGACAGGCTCAGCGGGCACATCAGGCGCGGCGCGAATTCCTTGCCGTTCCATACCGGCTTGATCTGCGACTTGCACACGCCGAGGATGGCCACTTCCGGTGCGTTGACGATAGGCGTGAAGCCGGTGCCGCCGATACCACCCAGACTGGAGATGGTGAAGGTGGCGCCCTGCATGTCGGTCGGCTTGAGCTTGCCGTCACGCGCCAGCGCGGACAGGTCGGTCAGTTCCTTGGCGATCTGCTTGATGCCCTTCTGGTCGACGTTCTTGATCACCGGTACCACCAGGCCGTTCGGCGTGTCGGCGGCAAAGCCGATGTGGTAGTACTGCTTCAGCACCAGGTTGTCGCCATCCAGCGAGCTGTTGAAGTTCGGGAACGCCTTCAGCGCTTCGGCGGCGGCCTTGATGATGAAGGCCAGCGGGCTGATCTTCAGGCCGGACTTTTCCCATTCCTTGCCGATGGTCTTGCGGAATTCTTCCAGCTCGGTGATATCGCAGTCGTCGTTGAACGTGACGTGCGGGATCATCACCCAGTTGCGGGCCAGGTTGGCACCGGACAGCTTCTGGATGCGGGTCAGCGGCTTGGTTTCGATCGGGCCGAACTTGGCGAAATCGACCTTCGGCCACGGCAGCAGGTCCAGACCACCGCCGTTGCCTGCCGGCGCGGCGGCCGGAGCCAGCGCCGCCGGGTTCTGCATGATGGTCTTCACGAAGCCCTTCACGTCGTCCTCGACGATACGGCCCTTGCGGCCGGAGCCTGTCACCTTGGACAGGTCGACGCCCAGCTCGCGTGCCAGCTTGCGTACCGACGGGCCGGCGTGCGACTTGGCGAAGCCGGCTTCGTTGAAGGCGGCGGCGACGGCAGCGGCAACCGGCGTCGGGGCCGGCGCAGCGGCAGGAGCCGGGGTGGCGGCGGCAATAGGCGCAGCTGGGGCTGGTGCGGCAACCGGTGCCGCAGCGGCTGGCGCGGCGGCGGCGCCGGCACCCTCGACCACCACGATCAGGTCGCCTTCGCTGGCCTTGTCGCCGACTTTCACTTTCACTTCCACCACGCGGCCGGCGGCGGTGGCCGGCACTTCCATGGTCGCCTTGTCGGTTTCCAGCGTGATCAGGCTGTCGTCGACCTTGATCTCGTCGCCGACCTTGACCGATACCTCGATCACGTCGACGCCGTTGTGGCCGCCGATGTCGGGGATGCGGATCTCGCTGCGGCCAACGTTGGCAGCCGGGGCTGGAACTGGGGCCGGTGCCGGCGCAGCAGCGGGTGCCGGGGCAGCGACCGGCGCGGGCGCAGCCGCTACCGGGGCGGCTACCGCGGCAGCCGGGGCCGGCGCGGCGGCGCTGGCGCCGACTTCGATGATGGCGATCACGTCGCCTTCGGAAATCTTGCCGCCGAGTACGGCGCGCACTTCTTTCACCACGCCGGCGGCTTCGGCCGGTACTTCCATGGTGGCTTTGTCGGTTTCCAGCGTGATCAGGCTGTCGTCGATGGCGACGGTCTGGCCCGGCTGGATGAAGACTTCGATGACGTCTACGTTGTTGTGCCCACCGATATCGGGCACTTTCAGTTCGATCAGATTGCTCATGGCTCTATCCACATCGTAGGGCGGAGGCCCGCATGGCGGGCAAGGCGTGACGCCTTGCCGGCTGCGGGCTCCGCCAACATTCGGCTTGGTATCCCGGCTGCCGTCTGGCGGCGGCCGGATCGCGCGTTGCTGCAGGAGCGGCGAAAGCCACGCGGGTGACTTTCGCCGGTATCAGGGTTGGCCGCAACGGCCGCGCCTTATACCTTCCAGCTAGGCAGCTTGGCGACGTTGATACCGTACTTGGTGATGGCTTCCTGGACGCGGGCGGCGTCGATCTTGCCTTCGCGTGCCAGTGCCGACAGCGCGGCCACGGCGACGTAGCGGCGATCCACTTCGAAGAACTCGCGCAGCTTGGCGCGGCTGTCGGAGCGGCCGTAACCGTCGGTCCCCAGCACCACGTAACGGCCAGGCACGTATTCACGGATCTGGTCGGCGTAGTTGCGGATGTAGTCGGTCGCGGCGATCACCGGGCCGGAACGGCCGGCCAGCTGCTGCTCGACGTAGGACAGGCGCTGCTCGCCTACCGGGTGCAGCAGGTTGTGACGCGAGGCTTCCATGCCGTCACGACGCAGCTGGTTGAACGAGGTCACGCTCCAGATGTCGGAGGCGATGCCGAAGTCGTTGCGCAGCAGGTCGGCGGCGGCAATCACTTCGCGCAGGATGGTGCCGGAGCCCATCAGCTGGACTTTCACCGCAGCGTCGCCGCCGTCCTTGAACAAATACATACCCTTCAGGATGCCGTCTTCGGCGCCCTGCGGCATCGCCGGGTGGGTGTAGTTCTCGTTCATCAGCGTGATGTAATAGAACACGTCCTGCTGTTCCACGTACATGCGCTTCAGACCGTCCTGCAGGATCACCGCCAATTCGTAGGCGAAGGTCGGGTCGTAGCTGATGCAGTTCGGGATCAGGCCGGCCTGGATGTGGCTGTGGCCGTCTTCGTGCTGCAGGCCTTCACCGTTCAGCGTGGTACGGCCGGCGGTGCCGCCGAGCATGAAGCCGCGGGCGCGCATGTCGCCTGCTGCCCAGGCCAGATCGCCGATACGCTGGAAGCCGAACATCGAGTAGTAGATGTAGAACGGAATCATCGGGATGCCGTGGTTGGCGTAGCTGGTCGCTGCCGCAATCCACGAGGACATCGCGCCCGGCTCGTTGATGCCTTCCTGCAGCATCTGGCCGTCCTTGGATTCCTTGTAGAACATCAGCTGGTCGGCGTCCTGCGGCACGTAGTTCTGGCCCTGGGTGGACCAGATGCCGTACTGGCGGAACATGCCTTCCATACCGAAGGTACGCGATTCGTCCGGCACGATCGGCACGATCTGCTTGCCGATGTTCTTGTCCTTGAGCAGGATGCCCAGCTGGCGCACGAAGGCCATGGTGGTGGAGAACTCGCGCTCGCCGGAATCATTGAACTGGCTGTCGAACACGTGCAGGCCCGGGATGGCCAGCGGGGTTTTCACCGGTTTGCGGGCTGGCAGGTAGCCGCCCAGTGCGGCGCGGCGTTCGCGCATGTACTGCATTTCCGGGCTGTCTTCGGCCGGCTTGTAATACGGCACGCTTTCCAGATCGGCGTCGGATACCGGGATGCCGAAGCGGTCGCGGAACTTGCGCAGGTTGTCCAGTGCCATTTTCTTGGCCTGGTGGGCCACGTTCTGTGCTTCGCCGCTGGAGCCCATGCCGTAACCCTTGATGGTCTTGGCCAGGATCACGGTCGGACGGCCGTTGGCGTTGTGGGTGGCTTCGTGATAGGCGGCGTACACCTTGTGCGGGTCGTGGCCGCCACGGTTCAGTGCCCAGATCTCGTCGTCGGACATGTTGGCCACCATCTCGCGCAGCTCCGGGTACTTGCCGAAGAAGTGTTCGCGAACGTAGGCGCCGTCCTTGGACTTGAAGGTCTGGTAGTCGCCGTCGACGCACTCGTCCATGCGCTTTTTCAGCAGGCCCTTGGTGTCCATCGCCAGCAGCGGGTCCCAGCGCGAGCCCCATACCACTTTCAGCACGTTCCAGCCGGAACCGCGGAAGTCGCCTTCCAGTTCCTGGATGATCTTGCCGTTACCACGTACCGGGCCGTCCAGACGCTGCAGGTTGCAGTTGATCACGAACACCAGGTTGTCGAGGCCTTCGCGGGCCGCCAGCGCGATCGCGCCCAGCGATTCCGGCTCGTCCATCTCGCCGTCGCCGCAGAAGCACCACACCTTGCGACCCGGGGTCTTGGCCAGGCCACGGCTTTCCAGGTACTTCAGGAAGCGCGCCTGGTAGATCGCCATCAACGGGCCCAGACCCATGGAGACGGTCGGGAACTGCCAGAAGTCTTCCATCAGCCACGGGTGCGGATAGGAGGACAGGCCGCCACCGTCCACTTCCTGACGGAAGCTGTCCAGCTGCTCTTCGTTGAGACGGCCTTCGAGGTAGGCACGCGCGTACACGCCAGGGGAGATGTGGCCCTGGAAGTACACCAGATCGCCTTCCTGCTCGTCGTTGTGGGCGCGCCAGAAGTGGTTGAAGCCGACGTCGTAGAGGGTGGCGGAGGACTGGAAGGAGGCAATGTGGCCACCCAGTTCCAGGTCTTTCTTGCCGGCGCGCAGCACCAGGGCCATCGCGTTCCAGCGGTTGATGGAGCGGATGCGGTGCTCCATCTCGTGATTGCCGGGGGACTTTTGCTCTTTGCCCACCGGGATAGTATTCAGGTATGCAGTCGTCGCCTCGAACGGCAGGTGTGCGCCACGGCGACGGGTACGTTCGACCATTTTCTCCAGCAGGAAGTGGGCACGCTCGGCGCCGTCACTATCCAGTACAGACTCCAGCGCATCGGTCCATTCGTGCGTTTCAACCGGATCGATATCGTCAGGGTAGATTGCTGCCATCTCACATCCTCACTTTTTATTTTCAGTTCACTACCCGGTTGGGCAGCGTCTGCTGTCATGACATTGGGTGCCTTGGTAAAGGCTTTACAGAACTGCGTCGGATTATAATCGAACAATTCCGCAAATAAAATTTGCGAAAGTGAAAAGTTTCTTACATAGCGCAGAGTGTAAATCCTGCCGATTTCCACGCGAAGTGGGCAATTGGGGATATCACTCAAAATCGGCTTTTTCGGCAGCGATATTGCACTGCAATATGTTGTTTTTTTGCGATTATTCGCGGAACGACGGCAGGCGGGGCAAAAAGCGCCGGCGCACGCTGCGGACCGTGGCCGGAGGCGGGGCAGGCGTCAGCGCGGCTTGGCCGGATGCTGGCTGTCGATTTCGCGCAAACGCGCCTCGACGGTGGAGCGCAGGTAGAAGTCGTCGCCGCCGGCGCGGCTGGCGAGCTGGTACTGGATGCGTGCCGATTCAAACTCCTGTTCGATATAGAACGCGTGACCAAGCGCGGCGTGGTAGCGCAGTGCGTCACCCTCGCCGTAGCTGCGCGCCGCCAGCCGCCACAGCGCGGCATTGTCGGGCGCGCGCTTGAGTGCCAGCTCGATCTGCTGCCGTGCCTCGGCGCTGCGCCGTGCCTGCAGCAGGGTGTCGATGCGCGCCAGCCACAGCGCGTCGTTGGATGGGAATTGCTGCAGCGCCTGCTGATAGCGCGCCAGCGCGCCGTCAAGGTTGGCCGCAGCGCGCAGGATGTCGCCGTCCAGCAGCAGCAGCGCCGGATGCGGCGGCAGTTGCCGCTGCGCGCTGGCCAGCGCCTGCTGCGCCTCGTCGTAGCGGCCCAGCTGCAGCAGCGCGCGCGCGAGGCCGTAGTAGGTGGCACCCGGCTGCAGGAAGCGGCCGGCGGCCAGCGCGGTGCGGTAGTGGCGCTCGGCCTCGGCGGCGCCGAGGGTGGCCAGGCGCAGCTTCTCGCGCATCAGCAGGAAATCGCTGCTGTCGGCGCGCATGCGCAGCGGATAGCCCTGCGCGCGGTTCTGCGCCTCGCTGACGCGCTCGCCGGTCAGCGGGTGGGTGCGCAGGAAGCCGAAGGCGTTGTTGTCGTTGTGGCGGTGGGTCTGCTGCAGGCGGTCGAAAAAGCCGGCCATGCTGCGCGCGTCGAAACCGGCGGCGGTCAGGTACTGCATGCCGATGCGGTCGGCCTCGCGTTCGAAATCGCGCGAATAGGCCAGCTGGCGGCTGGCGGCGAGGCCGACGCCGGCGTTGACCATGCCGGCGCTGACGTCGCCGTTGGAGGCATTGGACGCCAGCACCCCGGCCAGGATCGCCGCCAGCATCAGCAGGTGGCGGTTGCCCTCGCCCTCCTGCATCCGCGCCAGATGGCGCTGGCTGACGTGGGCGATCTCGTGCGCCAGCACCGAGGCCAGTTCGCCCTCGCTCTGCGTCGCCAGCAGCAGGCCGCTGTGCACGCCGATCACGCCGCCGGGCAGCGCGAAGGCGTTGATGCTGCGGTCGTTGACGGCGAAGAAGGCAAAGCGCATCCCCGGCAGCTGTGCGCCGGCGGCCAGCCGTCCGCCGAGGTCGGCGAGGTAGGCGTTGACCTCGGCGTCGTCGATCACGTCGCCGTCGCCGCGCAGCGAACGCAGGATGTCGCGGCCGATACGGTTTTCCTCCGCCTGCGGCAGGGCGGATTCGGCGACGGTGCCGAGGCTGGGCAGGTCATTGGCGGCGAACAGCGGCGGCACACCCAGGACGGTGAACAGGCTGGCGACGAACAGGGCACGGCGGGAGTGTCGTTTCATGCCGCTATGATAGCCAGCGGCGACCGGAAGTTGCACGCGGCGCGTGGTTCTCAGAACGTGTACGATCTCGCGCGCTCACGCGGGACAAGGCGAAAACGGCTGAGGAAGCGGCGTTTATCCAGATATAAACAAGCATGCCGAAGCCGTACTCACCGGGTAACGTTTCACGAAGCGCAGCAGATCGTGAACAGGTTTTCAGATCTGGTAGTCGCTGCCGGGGCATAGCTGCTGGATGGCGATATGGGTGGACAGGTGCAGGCGGCCGTCGAAGCGTTCTGCCAGTCCGGCGCGCTTGCACACGTCCAGCACCGGGCCCTTGACCTCGGCCAGGTGCAGGCGGATGCCGCGCTCGGCGAGGCCGTCGTCCAGCCGCTCCAGCATTGCCAGCGCGGTCATGTCGAGGCGGTTCACCGCGCTCATCACCAGCAGCAGGCTGTGGCTGTCCGGGCTGGCGGCGGCCAGTTGCTGGATGGCATTGCCGACGTGGCGGGCATTGCCGAAGAACAGGCTTTCGTCGACGCGCAACAGCAGCACGCCGGGCAGCGGCTCGGTGTGGTAGCGCAGCACGTTGCGGAAGTGCTCGGTGCCGGGCACCCGCCCCAGCACCGCGATGTGCGGCCGGCTGCTGCGCATCAGCCATACCGACAGCGAGATCACCACCCCGGCGACGATGCCGGCATCGACGCCCAGCGCCAGCACCAGCAGGAAGGTGACGGCAAACGCCACCGCGTCGGCGCGTTCGGTGCGCCACGCCGCACGCAGCGCGGAAAAATCGATCATCACCGCCACCGAGGCGATGATGGTGGCGGCCAGCACCGCCAGCGGCAGATTGGCCAGCAGCGCGGTGGCGGTGCCCAGCAGCAGCACCATCAGCGCGGCGGTGATCAGCGACGCGAGCTGGGTATTGGCGCCGGCGTCGGCATTGACCACCGAGCGGGTCAGGCCACCGGTGACCGGAAAGCCGCCGCTAAGGCCAGCGCCGAGATTGCACAGCCCCAGCGCCAGCAGCTCGCGGTCGGGGTCGATGGTCTCGCGCCGCGGCGCGGCCAGCATCTGCGCCACCGACAGGCTCTGCACGTAGTTGATCAGCGCGATGAAGAAGGAAGGCATCACCAGCGGCGCGAGGCCCAGCGACGGCAAGGCCGCCAGCCGCAGCGCCGGCAGCCCGCCCGGCACCACGCCGACCACCGGCAGTTGCGCCTGCCAGCCAGCCAGCGTCACCGCCAGCAGGCCGCCGAGCACCACCAGCATCGGCGCGGTGCGCGACAGCGTGCGCGCCACGCCGGATGCCAGCCCCAGCGCGTGCAGCAGGCTGGCCAGATAACGCCGCGCCAGCACCAGCAGCAGCAGCGCGGTCAGCCCCAGCAGCAAGGCCAGCGGATTGAGCGCCGCGACATGGGCGAGGAAGGCCTGCGCGATGTCCGGCAGGCTGGCGCCGCCGGCGCGGAAGCCGGCCAGCGGCGCCAGCTGCGACAGCACGATCAACAGTGCCGAGGCGGCGGTGAAGCCGGCCAGCACCGGCTGCGACAGCGCGTCGGCCAGAAAACCGAGGCGCAGCAGGCCGAACAGGAACAGCATGGCGCCGGACAGCAGCGCCAGCCAGATCGCCGCCAGCAGGTAGTCGTCGCTGCCGGCTGCGGCCAACCTTGACAGCGTCGCCGCCACCAGCAGCGAGGTCACCGCCATCGGCCCCACCGACTGCGCGTGGCTGCCGCCGCTGAACGCGTACAGCAGCAGCGGCAGCAGGCTGGCGTAGAGGCCGGCTTCCGGCGGCAGGCCGGCCACCAGCGCATAGGCCAGCCCCTGCGGCACCAGCAGCAGGGTGACGATCACCCCGGCGCTGACATCGCCGGGCAGGTCGGCACGGCGGTAGTGGCGCAGCCAGCGCGGCAGCCAGTTCATCGCGACAGCGCTTTGTCCAGCGGCCGGAACAACAGCATGCCCGCCACCATCGCCAGCACGAACAGCAGCCCCGGCCATTGCAGGCTGCCCAGCAGCACCAGCCCCGGGCCGGGACAGATGCCGGCGATGCCCCAGCCGATGCCGAACAGCACGCTGCCCAGCACCAGCCGCGGCGTGATGCCGCTCTTGCCCGGCAGGTGGATCGGTGCGCCCGACCACGACGGCAGCTGGCGATGGCTGCGCGACTCGGCGAGGCGGAACAGCGGCAGGCCGACGGCGATGGCGCCGCCCATCACCAGCGCCAGTGACGGATCCCACTGTCCGGCGAGATCGAGAAAGCCGATCACCTTTTGCGGATTGCTCATCCCCGACAGCAGCAGGCCGATCCCAAACAGCAGGCCGATGGCAAACGCCTGTCCCGCTTGTGCACGATGTTTCATCTTGTTCTCCTCACACCAGCAGGTGGCGCAGCAGGTAGACCGCGGCAAAGCCGGCCCCCATGAACGACAGCGTCGCCACCAGCGAGCGCGGCGACAGCCGCGACAGGCCGCAGACGCCATGGCCGCTGGTGCAGCCGGAGGCAAAGCGGGTGCCGATGCCGACCAGCAGGCCGGCCAGCAACAGCTGTGGGGTATCGGCCATCATCTGCACCGCCGGCAACTCGCCGCGCAGCAGCAGGTACAGCGCCGGCGCCAGCAGCAGGCCGCCGACAAAGGCGGCGCGCACGGCGCGGTCCGGCGCGCCATCCACCAGCCCGCCGAGCAGGCCGCTGATGCCGGCAATGCGTCCCAGCCCCAGCGCCATCCACGCCGCGGCCAACCCGATCAGCACGCCGCCGGCCAGTGCCGCCAGCAGCGCCGCCGGATCCCAGATGATGTTCATGGTGTGACTCCTCGATCAGGGTGACGGCGGTTTCGGCCCCGCGTCATCGGCACAAAACAGGCTGTGCAGCGTGCCGAGGATGGCCATCGCCTCCTGGCTGGCTACACTGTAGTAGATCCACTTGCCCTCGCGCCGCGTGTTGACCAGCGCCTCGTTGCGCAGCACGCCCAGCTGCTGCGACAGCGTCGGCTGGCGGATACCGGTCAGCCGTTCTAGCTCGGACACGCTCTTCTCGCCGTCCACCAGCTGGCACAGCAGCAGCAGCCGGTCTTCGTTGGCCAGGCTTTTCAGCAGGCTGGTGGCGCGTGACGCGTTGTCATGCAAGATACTCAGATCCATGGTGGGTATTTCCTCCTGTCTGTCTTGTTATTTTATCGCAGCGCGTTTTTATTATATTTACAAATATAATGTTACGCAATATATTGACTGCACTACCTGCCCTGCCACGAGGAGTCACGATGAATCCCCAAGTCCACGCCAGTTTCGATCCCGTTACCTGGACCATCAGCTATGTGGTGTACGACCAGCGCGGCGGTCATGCGGCGATCATCGACCCGGTGCTGGACTACGATCCCAAGTCCGGACGCACCGCCACCACCGCCGCCGACCGGCTGCTGGCCTTCGTGCGCGAGCAGCAGCTGACGCTGGACTGGATCATCGAAACCCACGCCCACGCCGACCACCTGTCCGCCGCCGCCTACCTGAAACAGCAGCTGGGCGGCCGCATCGCCATCGGCCAGCAGATCGACGGCGTGCAGCGCGTGTTCAAGGGCATTTTCAATCTCGAAACCGGCTTCGCCACCGACGGTCGGCAATTTGACCACCTTTTTGCCGATGGCGACACCTTTGCCATCGGCCAGTTGCAGGCGCAGGCCATCGCGGTGCCCGGCCACACCCCGGCCGACATGGCCTATCACATCGGCGACGCGATCTTTGTCGGCGATACCCTGTTCCTGCCCGATGTCGGCACCGCGCGCTGCGACTTCCCCGGCGGCAATGCCGCGGCACTATACCGCTCCATCCGCCGGCTGTTGTCGTTTCCTGACCACACCCGGCTGTTCATGTGTCACGACTACCCGCCGGAAGGCCGCGCGCCACAGTGGCAGTGCACGGTGGCCGAGCAACGCGCGCACAACATCCACGTCCACGACGGCATCAGCGAGGCCGACTTCGTGCAGCTGCGCGAGGCGCGCGACGCGACACTGGCGATGCCGGTGCTGATCCTGCCGGCGATCCAGGTCAATATCCGCGCCGGCCAGCTGCCGCCGGCCGAGGACAATGGCACCGCTTACTTAAAGATTCCGCTGAATCTGCTGTAAACTGCAGCCATCGTGATGACATCGGGCGCGCGGCGACCCGTACCCTAATGGATCCCTATCCCTTACCCCCGGCACCGGCGCGACTGGTGCACGAACGCGGCGTGCCGGCCTTCGGCATGTACCGCGGTACCGTCGAACAACTGTCGTGGCAGGCGCTGAAGGCGCCACTGACCAAGCAATTGACGCGCCAGCTACACCACAAGCGCTGGCAATACGCCGCCATCGGCCACGCCGACTTCTTCATCGGCGTGGCGGTGGTCGATACCGGCTGGTGCGGCAGCGCCTTTGCCTACCTATTCGACCGCCGTCGCCGCGAGCTGGTCGCCAGCTTCAGCAGCAACGGCCTGCCGCTGGTGTCCACCCGCATCGAGAACCGCAGCTTTGGCGACGCCACCTTCCGCCAGGGCAAGAACTGCATCGCCTTCCGCCGCGCCGACAACCGCCTGGAGCTGACCGTCAACACCCCGACGCTGCAGCTGGCGGCACACATCGCGCTACCGGCACCGCACAGCGTGATGGCCGCCATCGCCCCCGCCAACTGGCTGGCGCACGCCACCCACAAGAGCAGCGCGCTGCCGATCAGCGGCTTTGCCGACTGCGGCGGCCGGCAGCTGGTGCTGGATGACGCCATCGCCAGCCTCGACGCCTCCAACGGCCTGCTGGCGCGCGACACCGCGTGGCGCTGGGCCAGCGCCCACGACCACCGCATCGGCTTCAACCTGCAGCAGGGCTATATGGGCGACGCCGAAAACGCGGTGTGGCTGGACGGCGTGCCGCATCGCGTCGGCACCGCCCGTTTCGACTTCGATGCCGCGCAGCCGCTGGCCGCGTGGCAGATCAGCACCGACGACGGCGCGGTGGCGCTGACCTTCACCCCGGAAGGCGCGCGCCAGCACGACCAGGACCTGCTGATTGCCGCCAGCCGCTACCTGCAGCCGATCGGCTGTTTCAGCGGCCGCATCATCCATCCGCACACCGGCGTCGCGCACGAGGTGTCGCAGCTGCTCGGCATCACCGAAGACCACCACTCGCGCTGGTAGCCCCAGCCTGCGGCCAACGTTGGCCGCAGGCGGCGAACGCTGCGCCGTGCCGCCTGTCTCATGATGCAGGGAGCAGCCGTCTACCGGCTGCGGCCGCGGCCGTCCCGCTGCGGCGCCTTGCCTGGAGTGCGGCCAACCATGTTCGACAAGATCCTGATCGCCAACCGTGGCGAAATCGCGCTGCGCGTGCTGCGCGCCTGTCACGAGCTGGGCATCAAGACGGTGGTGGTGCACTCCGAGGCCGACCGCGACACCAAGTACGTGAAACTGTCCGACGAATCGGTGTGCATCGGCCCGCCGCCGGCGGCGCACAGCTACCTGCACATGCCGGCCATCATCGCCGCCGCCGAGGTCACCCGCGCGCAGGCCATCCACCCCGGCTACGGCTTCCTGTCGGAAAACGCCGCCTTCTCGCAGTGCGTGGAGGAGTCCGGCTTCGTGTTCATCGGCCCGCGCGCCGACACCATCCGGCTGATGGGCGACAAGGTGTCGGCCAAGCAGGCGATGCTCGCCGCCGGCGTGCCGTGCGTGCCCGGCTCCGACGGCGCGCTACCGGACGACGACAAGGCGGTGCTGAAGATCGCCGCCAAGATCGGCTATCCGGTGATCATCAAGGCCGCCGCCGGTGGCGGCGGTCGCGGCATGCGCGTGGTGCCGCACGCCGACGAGCTGCTGGCGGCGATCCAGACCACCCGCAGCGAGGCCGGTGCCGCTTTCGGCAATCCGACCGTGTACCTGGAAAAGTACCTGCCGGCACCGCGCCACATCGAGATCCAGATCCTGGCCGACGAGCACGGCAACGCCGTGCATCTGGGCGAGCGCGACTGCTCGCTGCAGCGCCGCAACCAGAAGGTGATAGAAGAGGCGCCGGCCCTCGGCATCAGCACCGCCCAGCGCAAGAAAATCGGCGAGGCCTGTGCCGACGCCTGCCGTCGCATCGGCTACCGCGGCGCCGGCACCTTTGAATTCCTGTACCAGGACGGCAAGTTCTACTTCATTGAGATGAACACCCGGGTGCAGGTGGAGCATCCGGTGACCGAGATGATCACCGGCATCGACATCGTACAGGAGCAGATCCGCATCGCCGCCGGCCTGCCGCTGCGCTTCAGGCAGCAGGACATCGTGCTGCACGGCCACGCGATGGAATGCCGCCTCAACGCCGAGGATGCATTCAGCTTCCTGCCGTCGCCGGGGCGCATCGCGCACTACCATCCCGCTGGCGGCCCCGGCATCCGCATCGATTCGCACATCTACCAGGGCTATCAGGTACCGCCGCACTATGACTCGATGATCGGCAAGCTGATCGCCTACGGCGACGACCGCGCACAGGCGATGGCGCGGATGCGCGGGGCGCTGCGCGAGCTGTCGATCAGCGGCATCGACACCAATCTCCCGCTGCACCAGCTGCTGCTCAGCGACCCCGGCTTCATCGCCGGCAGCACCAGCATCCACTATCTGGAACAATGGCTGGCCGCCCGCAAACAATCGGCACAAGGATAAAAACGATGCCCGACTCCACGCTGCAACTGCGCCCGGCGCACCCCGACGATGCCGCCGACCTCGCCCGTCTCAGCGGCGAGCTGGGCTATCCCGCCAGCGCGGCACAACTGCGACAGCGACTGGCCACACTGCTGGCGGCACCGCAACAGCACTTCGTCTGCATCGCGCAATGGCAGGGGGAAACCTGCGGCTGGATTCACGGCTTTGTGCGGCCGTTGCTGGAGTCCGACCCCTGCGTCGAGCTGGGCGGGCTGATCGTGGCGGCGGCACAACGCGGCCACGGTATCGGCAGCGTGCTGCTGGCGGCGTGCGAGGAGTGGGCGCAG
>Ga0209211_10004029_pt1 | contig 23315 bp, 22 predicted proteins | sample RifGroA2_FD_183992 | JGI IMG/M metagenome (GOLD analysis project Ga0209211, IMG submission 183992) | Groundwater microbial communities from Rifle, Colorado, USA - Groundwater A2 (SPAdes) (version 2) | ecosystem: Environmental > Aquatic > Deep subsurface > Groundwater | place: Rifle, Colorado...
GGCTGTCGATCAGGTCGGCGGGTAGTGCTTTTGCTACGGTCATTGCGACTCCTTTCAAAGTGGCGGCAGTTTCCTGCCTAATGACCGTTTACACAAAATTTCTTACACCCTCGTTGCTGGAACAAAAACAATACCTAACGTCAACACAAAAAACTCAGGAGCGTGCCCGGCATACCTGAGTTAATTCGAGTTTGAGCCTGAGGATCCCGCAAAAACAATAACGCCGGATTAACCGGCGTTATCTGTCGGCTTATGGGATGCCGACTTTGTCAGCAGTTGAATGCTGATAGATGGTAACAACTAGAGAAAATCAATCGTTTCAGTCTCGATAAATGCCTCCCTTGCTGGTTGACCTTTTCAAAACATGTGTTTGCGCAAACACAATTAATTTATACCCTCAATCCCTCGTGAATTCAACTTGAATTATTACACCTTGAACCATCTGAATTAAATCAGGCACTTTCAGGCTTAACGCAAGCATTAGCAGCTTGTGACACCGAGCAGATATTGGCGAAGCACCCATTACAGGCAGCTTGGCTGCGAACAAAAACGACATCCGTCTTGCGAGGGATGCCGTTCGATACAACGTCCGGAGAAATTACTTTACGACCCGGTTAATCACCAGACTCAGGTTCTTGCTGCCGGGCTTGACCGCCTGCACACTGCCTTCCAGATCACCGGGCTGCCCCATCGGGCTGCCGGACTTGGATACGCGGGCGACTATCACCACTTCGCCGAAACCGGACAGTTTCAGTTCAGGCTGCATCGCCATGCTGTCGTCGAGCGTGAATTCCAGCGGCAGATCCTTCACCTGTTTGCGCAGCACGGCGAGCGGCATCTTCGGGCCGTTCGCTGCGCGAGCGAGGATGAACACGGTGTCGGTCGGGGAGACCATGCCGGCCATGCCGGCGCCGAACGATACGCGTCCGCTGATCGCCAGCGCCGGGTCGGCTGCCGCTTGGGCGGGGGCAGCACCCTTCATTTTTTCGAGTTGCGCCAGCTTCTGCTTGCCGCCCTTCTGCATGGACAGGAACTGCTTGGCCTGCTTGATGCCCTCGTGGATCATCTGCACGTCCGGATAGTCCGGCGGCAACAGGTCGACCAGCTTCTGCCAGTGGACGGCGGCGGCGTAATAGTCGCCGCGCTCCATCGCCGCCGAGCCGGACAACGCTAGCGCGGAGGTGTTGCTGGGATCGAGTTCCAGCGCCTTGTTCAGGTACTTGGTCGGTTCGCCTGCCAGCGACTGGTTGTTATTCATCGCCGTTGCATCGGCGTAATCGGTCCACAGCTGCGGCTCGTTCGGCACCAGCTTCACCAGATTGGCGTAGGCGCGCACCGCATCGGGGTAGCGCTGCATCTCGACGTAGGAGCGCGCCAGCATCAGCCAGCCATCCGGATTCTCCGGCAGGCGCTCCATCTTCTTCTCGAGTTCTTGCAGCGCCGCCTCGGAACGGATAACGCCGAAGCCGTCGGCCACAGCCAATTCTTCCTGCGGCAGCAAAGCCTTGCTGTTGCCGACGACGAAGTAGAACGGCACGGCGAACAACGGCAACAGCAAAGCCAGCACGACCGCCAGTTTCCGGGCCGGGTTGTGCGCGAGTTTCTCGGTCTGACCGGTAGTCTTGACCTCGTCCAGCAGACGCGCCTGCAACTCGCGCTTACCTTGTTCGAACGCCTCCTGCGTCAGCAGCCCATTCTGCAGATCCTTCTCCATTTCGGCAGCCTGGTCGCGCAGGATTTCGAGGTTGGCGGCATCCCGGAGCACGTCGTTGTTGTTGGCAGACGCGCGCCACAGCGGCAACACCAGGAACAGCAGTGCGATCACCAGCAGCACTGCGCAAACTATCCAGAATAGGGTCATGCTTGCGTGTCTTTCTCGTTTGGCTTGTTCGGCTTATCCGATTGTTCGAGCAGTTCGGCCGCGCGGCGGGCGTCTTCGTCCGAGATCTGCGGCTCTGCAATCTGGCTCCTGCGCTTGCGCAACTGGTAGACCAGCACGCCGGCGCCGATCAACAGCAGCGCGAACGGACCGTACCACAGCACCAGCGTGGAGGTCTTCACCGGCGGGTCGTACAGCACGAAGTCGCCGTAGCGGGAGACCAGATAGTCGATGATTTCCTGATCGGTCATGCCCTTCTGCATCTGTTCGCGCACTTCGCGGCGCAGGTCTTCGGCGAGCTCCGCATGCGAGCTGGCCAGCGATTCGTTCTGGCAGACCAGGCAGCGCAGCTTCTCGGCCAAGCCTATCATGCGCTGTTCCAGCACCGGGTCTTCGGCCATGTCCTTGGCTTCGCCGGCATAAGCGAACGCCGGCAGCAGGCACAACATCAATATCAGCAGATATCTCATTTCGCTTGCAACTCCGCTACCAGAGGAAGGATTTTTTCAGTCAGATTCTGCGGCGTCACCGGGCCGATCTGCTTGTACTGGATCACGCCCTGCTTGTCGATCACATAGGTCTCGGGCACGCCGTACACGCCGTATTCGATGCCGATGCGGCCCTCGGTGTCGGACACGCTGAGCGTATAGGGATCGCCGCCCTTCTTCAGCCACAATTCGGCGTCTGCGTTCTTGTCCTTGTAGTCGAGGCCGTAGATCGGCACGATGTTCCGGCGCGACAGCTCCATCAGCACTGGATGCTCTTCCTTACAGGACACGCACCACGACGCCCATACGTTCAGCAGCCAGACCTTGCCCTTCATATCCTGTGTCGAGAACTGTTTGGCAGGCTCATGCAACTGCGGCAGCGTGAACGCGGGTGCAGGCTTGCCGATCAACGGCGACGGCACTTCGCGCGGGTTCAGGTTCAGACCAATCGCCAGGAACACGGCGAGCACCACGAACACGACGAACGGCAATATGAAACGCATCATGCTGTCTTCTCCTCCAGCGGCATCGCGGCAGCGGATTCAGCGCTGCGCTTGTTGTGTATGCGGTAGCGGCGGTCGCTGATCGCCAGAATGCCGCCCAGGGACATCAGCAGGCAACCGGCCCAGATCCAGTCCACGAACGGTTTGATGTAGACGCGCACGGCCCATGCGCCGTTGCTGTCTGGAATGGGCTCGCCCAGCGACACGTACAGGTCGCCCAGCAGGCCCGCGTCGATCGCGGCCTCGGTCATCGGCATGCCGGACACGTTGTACTGGCGCTTTTCCGGATACAGTTCGGTGACCACCTTGCCGTCCTTGCTGATGGTCACGTGGCCCTTGCCCGCGACATAGTTCGGCCCCTGCTCCTCGGTCACGCCGTTGAAGCGGAATTCGTAACCGCCAGTATTCAATACGTCGCCGACATCCATGCGCACGTCGCGCTCGGTCTCGTAGCCCTTGACCATCGTCACGCCGATGATGAACACCGCCACGCCGAGATGGGCGATCTGCATACCGTAATAACTCAGCGACTGGCCGCGCAGGCGCAGCATGAAATCGTTGCGACCGGCCAGACGTTCGCGCAGGTTCAGGCTCACCGACGCGATAATCCAGAATGCCAGCAACAAACCGAGCGAAACCATCACGCTCCACTTGCCCATCGTCAGCGGCAGCAGCAATGCGATCAGCACCGCGGCTCCGAACGCCCAGCGCACGCGCTTGGCCAGTTCGGGCGCATCGACTTTCTTCCAGCGCGCCAGCGGGCCGAGGCCCATCATCAGCAGCATGGGGATCATCAGCGGCACGAACACCGCCTCGAAATACGGCGGACCGACCGACAGCTTGCCCTGTCCGAGCGCATCCATGAACAGCGGATACAGCGTGCCGATGAACACCGAGGCCGAAGCGACCGACAGCAGCACGTTGTTGGACAGCAACAGCGATTCGCGCGACAGCAGATCGAACTTGCCGCCCAGCCCGATCTTGGGCGCGCGCCATGCGAACAGTAGCAGCGACACGCCGATCACGACCACCAGGAAGGTCAGGATGAAGATGCCGCGCTTGGGATCGGCTGCGAACGAGTGCACCGAAGTCAGCACGCCGGAACGCACCAGGAAGGTGCCCAGCAGGCTAAGCGAGAATGCGGAGATCGCGAGCAGCACGGTCCAGCTCTTGAACGCGTTGCGCTTCTCGGTGACCGCCAGCGAATGCATCAGCGCGGTGCCGAGCAGCCAGGGCATCAGCGAGGCGTTCTCGACCGGATCCCAGAACCACCAGCCGCCCCAGCCCAATTCGTAATAGGCCCACCAGCTGCCGAGCGCGATGCCCAATGTCATGAATACCCAGGCTACGGTTGTCCAAGGACGCGACCAGCGCGCCCAGGTGGCGTCCAGACGACCGCCCAGCAGTGCGGCGATAGCGAATGCGAACGCGACGGAGAAACCGACGTAGCCCATGTACAGCATCGGCGGATGGATCACCAGGCCCGGATCCTGCAGCAGCGGATTCAGGTCGCGACCGTCGGCGGCAGCCGGCAGCAGGCGGTCGAACGGGTTGGACGTCATCAGCATGAACAGCAGGAAGCCAACCGCGATCAGACCCATCACGCCCAGCACGCGCGCGACCATCTCTTCCGGCAGATGCTTGCTGTACATCGCGACGGCCAGCGTCCACAGCGACAGCAGGAACGCCCACAGCAGCAGCGAGCCTTCGTGTCCGCCCCAGATCGCGGAGATGCGGTACACGGTAGGCAGCTGCGTATTCGAATGCTGCGCGACATACAGCACGGAGAAGTCGTTGCCGACGAAGGCGTAGCCCAGGCAGAGCAAGGAGAAGCCAATCAGCACGAACTGGCCGGCAGCGAGCGGACGGGCGACGCCCATCAGCACCGCGTTGTTGCGCGCCGCACCGACGATGGGCAGCACGCCCAGCGTGAACGCCATGAACAGCGCGACGACCAGCGCGAAATTTCCTAATTCTGGAATCATCTCGAAACTTTCAGAAATTATTTGACAGCGGATGCAGCAGCAGGCGCGCTTACTGCACTGGCGGCTGCCGCGTTGGCGGCTTCGGCTTTCATCAGTGCGTCGGCGGCCTCGGGCGGCATGTAGTTCTCGTCATGCTTGGCCAGCACCTCGTCGGCCTGCATCACGCCGCCGGGTCCGACCGAGCCTTGCGCGACCACGCCCTTACCTTCCTTGAACAGGTCGGGAAGGATACCCTTGTACACCACCGGGATACGCTTGTGCGTATCGGTGATCGCGAAGTTGACCGTCAGGCCGTCGGCCTCGCGCTTGACACTGCCCTCCTCGACCAGTCCGCCGATGCGGAAGCTGCGGCCATGCGGCGCTTCGTTGTTGAACACCTGCGTCGGCGTGAAATACAAGCTGACGTTCTTGTCCAGCGCGTTCAGCACCAGTGCGACCGCCAAGCCCACGGCGGCAATGCCCACGGCGATGAACAAGAATCTCTTCTGACGTGCTTTCATTATTCCTCGTCTCCTGCATCGCGCATCAGGCGTACCTGCTGCAAAGTAATCTTGCGTTTATGCCTGACCATCGCGATCTCGACCGCGAAAATCAGGAAGGCTACCGCGTAAGAACCGAGCACCACATAGGTGATCGGGTTCTCGCGCATCCAGATATCCAGACCAATCATTACTTGACCTCCGGCAATTCGGTTATCCATTTGGTGTGGCGCTCGCGCTCCAGGATGATGCTGCGCACCCGTGCGAGTATCACCGCGATTGCGTACAGCCAGCAGGCCACCAGCGTGATGAACATCGCCTGCTGCATTGCGACATGCATGCTGGTGCCGCTGAACTTGATGGTGGAACCCTGGTGCAGCGTGTTCCACCACTTCACCGAGAAATAGATGATGGGCACGTTCACCGAACCGACGATGGCCAGCAAGGCGCTGGCGCGGTCGGCGCGACGCGGATCGTCGATGGAGGCGTGCAGCGCGATATAGCCCAGATACAGAAACAGCAGGATAAGTTCGGAGGTCAGGCGTGCATCCCACACCCACCATGCGCCCCACATCGGCTTGCCCCACAGTGCGCCGGTCCACAGCGAGATGAAGGCGAACAGCGCGCCGGTCGGGGCGATCGCAGTCGCCATCATCGACGACAACCGAGTGTTGAAGATCAGGCCCAGTGCGGCGTAGCCGGCCATGATCAGGTACAGGAACATCGAAATGATCGAGGCCGGCACGTGGATGAAGATGATGCGGTAGAACTCGCCCTGCTGGTAATCGGTCGGGGCAACGAAGAAACCGATATACAGGCCGACAGCAAAAAGAATTGCGGCGGAGATGCCGAACCACGGAATCAGCTTGCCGGCGAGGCCGTAGAAGGTAGTGGGTGCGGAATACTTGAACCAGTTAATTGCCAACTTATCACTCCATCGAAATACGTAATGCCTGCGCGGTCACCCAGGGGGTGAACGCCAAGGCCAATACCAACAACGCGCCCAACAACGACAGGTGCGATGCCACGCTCAATCCGGTCGTCGCCGCTTCGACCGCGCCCGTGCCGAAGATCAGCACCGGGATACACAACGGCAACACCAGCAACGACAGCAACACCCCGCCGCCGCGCAGCCCCAATGTCAGTGCCGCGCCTATCGCACCTATCATGCTCAGGATCGGCGTCCCCAGCAGCAGGCCGACGATCAATATGCCCAGCGCTTCAGCCGACATGTCGAACTGTATTCCCAGCACCGGCGCCATCAGCACCAGCGGCAGGCCGGACACCATCCAGTGCGCCGCCATCTTGCCCATCACCAACATCGAAAGCGACTGCGGCGCCAGCATCATCTGCTCCAGCGTGCCGTCGAGATGATCCGCAGAGAACAACCGGCCCAGCGACAGCATCGAGGACAACAGCGCCGCGACCCACAATACACCCGGCGCCATCTTGCGCAGCATGCCCATCTCGGGACCGACTCCCAGCGGGAACAGGCTCACCACCATCACGAAGAAAATCAGCGTGGTCAGCACATCGGCGCGGCGGCGCATCGCCAGCATCAGGTCGCGCCGTATCACCAGCATCAACAAACCGAACATCGACTCCTTCTTCACGCCGACCTCCCGCGCGACAGCGTCAGCGTGCGCATCTCCATCCCATCGACCAGCAGCGGCTGGTGCGTGGTGAAGATGACCATCCCCTGCCGCGCCAGATGTTCGGCGATCAGTTCCTGTATCAGCGCCACGGCTGCGACATCGAGTGCCGCCAATGGTTCATCCAGCACCCACAGCTTCGCATCGCTGACCAGCAATCGCGCCAGCGCGACGCGGCGACGCTGCCCCTGTGACAGCACCTTGGTCGGCAGCAGCTCGCGGCCCTTCAGGCCCATGCGGCGCAATGCGGCGACAGCTTCCTTTTCGCCCAACTCGATGCCGGACAATCCGGCAGAGATACGCAGATTTTCCAACCCGCTCAGTTCGTCCTTGATCGCATTCAGGTGACCGAGGTACAGCATCTCGGCGTAATACTCCTCTTGCAGTTCGCTCACGTTGCTGCCATTCCAGAGGATGTCGCCCTCGTCCGGCATCAAAAAGCCGCACAGCGTCCGCAGCAGGCTGGTCTTGCCGCTGCCGTTCTCGCCCTGCACCTGCATGATCTGCCCCGGATGCAATGCGAAACCCAATCTGGAAAACAAGCGATGATCGCCGCGACTGCACGCAAGATTGCTGACTTCCAGCATGAAGAGAAAACCCGGAATTTGAACAGCGTGGGATTATATACGATGGTTCTTCGAAAAACCTACCGCGCAGCTCGATTACCCCGCGGCTGAAAGGTTCTTTCAATGTAACCGGTCAATTTCCCGGCCCATGCATGGTCGCTTTTATATGCGTCGAGTTTGGATAAACGCCAAATCAGGCTATCATTGCAAAGTTATTTTATCGTTAGATAAACGGAAGGCAGATTTTATGAGTTCACGAGTTTCATTGCGGAATATTCCAAAGACCAACATCTTCCGCAAGGGCGACGTTTTTGTGCTGTTCGGCGAACTGTTCGGTCGCGGCTATGCGAATGGCCTGATCGACGAGGCGCGCAAGACGGGGATGACCATCGTCGGCATCACCGTTGGTCGCCGTGACGAGAACAACGCTCTGCGCCCGCTGACTGACGAGGAACTGGCCGTTGCCGAAGCCAATCTCGGCGGCCGTATCATCAATATTCCCCTGATGGCCGGTTTCGATCTGGATGCGCCCGCAGGCGAGCCCACCCCTACCGATATGCTGGGCGGCATGACCTTAAAGAGCTGGCAGGACGACAAGCTCGACTGGGCGCACATCGAAAAATGCCGCGAAGCCGGCGTGCAACGTTTCAAGAACTCGGTAGCGAAAGTCATGGCCGAACTGGACGGCATGATTCCGGACGGCAGCAACGTGTTCTTCGCCCATACCATGGCAGGCGGCATTCCCAAGGTGAAGGTGTTCCTGGCTATCGCCAACCGCATCTATAAAGGCCAGGGCGAGCGTTTCATGTCATCGCGCGAGTTGCTCGACAGCGATCTCGGCAAACTGATTCTGATGAACTTCGACGAGGTGACTGCCAATACCTTCCAGTACCTGATCGAAGGCAGTGCGGCAATCCGGGCGCGTGTGGAAAAAACCGGCGGACAGGTGCGCTATACCGCCTATGGCTATCATGGCACAGAGATTCTCATCGAAGGCAGTTACCAGTGGCAGACCTATTCCAACTACACTCAGGGCAATGCCAAGATGCGTCTCGAACGCGCAGCCGAATCTGCCTGGGCCAAGGGGATCAAAGCGACGGTATACAACTGCCCCGAGATACGTACCAATTCTTCCGACATTTTCGTCGGCGTCGAGCTCTCGCTCTTCCCCTTGCTCCAGGCTTTGAAACAGGAAAATGGCGGCGCTTGGGCCGAGGCGCAGTGGCAAGCTTGCAGCGCGCTGTTACAGGAAGGCTCCACCCTTGAAGGACTGTTGCAGAAAATCAACGATTACAACGCCAGCGATGTAATGAAGAGCTTCCGCAACTTCGATGCCTGGCCGATGGATAACAACAGGGAACTGGCCGATTTGATGATAGGCACGTCGACTGAGATCACCCAGATGCATCAGGATCGTAAAGCCCTGGTGACCGATCTTCTGAGCGCCTTGGTGCTGGAAGGAACCGGCCCGCTGATGTTTTACGAGACGTCCAATCCCGCTGCACCGGTGATCTGGCTGAATCACGACATCATCGCGAAGCAGCTCGTCGAAAGGCACTGCAAGTAAGGTATTCGGAATTCTGCAGCAGATGGTAGCGGGCATAATCCCCAATGTCAGCCGGACTTATAAGAAAGCCCGCCAGAAATTGGCGGGCTTTTTTCGTATCTGGCCGAGAGTTATTTCCCCCAACTCTGCAACTCCTGTTCGCTGAACGAACCGGGCTGCGGCGGAACGCGATGTTCGACGGCGAACAGCGCATAGAATAGCCCGCATCTTGTCGTTGACCGCGGGCTATCAAGGCAAGAAATAGCTTGCATTGAGCTTGCTTAGTTTTCGGGACTGCTAAAAGGCCGACAAGATGCCAAAGCGACTATATCCCGGTTGCTGTACAGTGAATTGTTTCAATGTATGGCCTGTTCCGTATCTTCAGGCAATCCGAATTCACTTGGTCGATTAGGGAAAACAGGATCTGCTGGAACGTTGCCTGCTTCAGCAGACTGTTGAACTGCAGGATATAACAGCACTATATTAATTTTCGACTTTACGGAGTTGCCGTTTTTGATACCGGGATAAAACTCTGCGCGCATAAATGCACGCGCAGCAGTTTCTGCGTAGATAGAGGGCATTTCGGACGATAGCGGCTCGACCCGAACGACATGGCCGGTTTCGTCTATCCATAAACGGAGAAAGACCTTGCCGCCATTGGAAAGACGGCGTTGAAGTTCTGCCGAAGAAACATCGATGTCGCGCACGATTGCAGGAGCGACATCCAGCTCCTTGATCGAAAGATACGAGCTGAAAATCGCCAGTCCAGAATTATGTGGCAAGTCAGTTGCCGAAAATGACGGAGCGTGGCTGTCGGCATGTGTACTTTCGCTTGGTGACTTGGCAAACAAGGCGGGCTTCGCCGAAGAGTCAAGATAGACAACAAGGTCCGCGCCGACAACTCGACGAACATCTCCATCGAGCACGCCATCGATGGAAATCGTCGAGGCTAATAATGCAAAAGCCAATAGATGCACCAGCAGCGAAGCAGAGCCTGCAATCAGGTAGCGTACACAAGTTCCTGTCGGGACAAAACGGAAGGGGCGCATCGCCAGATTCGGATGACTCAATGCACCCATGCCTGAAGTGAAACAAGATATTCAGCTTCATTCATTCTGAATGTACCAAAACACGCGGTATCTCTTGCCAGTGGGGTTGATCTCGACCTTGGAGCCTTGCAGTGCCGAGGCGTTCGCCTCGGTTGTATCGACGCCACCAATAATAAACGGCAATTTGGTGCCATCGACCTCTACCACTCCGGCAACAGGAGATGGCGGCATGCCACCGCCGAGGAACGGGGCGGAGCGCACATTGCCTTCGGCCGGATTGCCGGTCAGGAAATCGACCGCATAGCCTCTGGCAGCCCCGAGATTGGCCTGACAAGCTGAAACAGCGGTCTGAATCGGAGCATTGGTGCCGAAATAAACTGTACCGGCGATGGTCAACGGTCTGTTGACGGACTGCTCGCAGGCGCCGAAATTGAATTTCCAGCCATAGGCACCGATCAACCCCTCAGTGAATGCGACTGTTGAAGTGACATCGTCAACGGTGACCGTAGTTGTGCCCGCCGTAACATCGGTCAGCTGGGCCGGTGTAATCGGGCTGCCTGGATAGGCATTAGGGGTGTCTTTGAGCATGTAGAACTGATTGGTTACAAAACTGCCGGCGGTCGACGAGAAATTCCCGCAGGCATAGCTATCGATCAGCGGATGCTCGCGGTCACCCGAGCCGAGCATGACAGCGTTGTAGCCGGTGTAAGCTACCACATCCGGGCCGTTCATGAACTTTCTGGCATGATTGGTCTCGCTCAATTGCGCGATCACGATGTTCGAGGAAGAAGCATTGTTGCTCCAGGCACCGCTGAAGGTTGTGCCGTCGTAACTGCCCACATTGATGCGATAGACGTCGCCGTTGGTATCGGACGCATAGACATGGGTGATATAACCTGCGGTATTGGTTATCAACGCCACGTCGCCCGGCGAACTGGCGCTCACCGGATAGGTGCGTATGATGTCGCCGGTGTCCGCATCGATGAACCATACCTGCGCTCCCTTGCTGGTGCCGGCGCAGCGAGTCTGGCTATTGGTGTCCTCGCAGGTGTCGTAACCACCGCCGAAGATCAGTATCGGCTTGGGACTTCCGGCATTGGCATGCCCAACCGGGTAGACATAGCCGGTCAGATACGCGATGGAGGGCTTGGACCAGGTCTGGCCTATCCCGGACCATCCTGCAGAGCAATTAGAGTCGTCGGTGGTCTGATTGGTAAAGCAGCCGCGGCGCCACTTAAGCAGCGGGCTGGCCGGATTGGTGACATCGAAGGCATAGATGGCACGGCCGCCGCGACGCATTGCAGGGAAAATCCAGGTGCTGCCAAGTTTCTGGTAGACGCCGATGGAACCGTCGAAGAAATAGTCCTTGGGTGCGGTGCTGCCAAGCACGCCGGGGAAGCTCACCAGCGGCGTGGTGGTGCCGTTATCACGCAAGCGGTTCAGGCGGGAAAAGGTTTCCGGTGAGATAAAACCCCATAGCTCGGTTCCCTCAGCATCGGTCTGGCCGCCATCGACCGCATGAAACACACCGTCATCGCCGCCGTAAAACGCCACCGTTCCGGTAACACCGCCGAAATCCACTACGGCAGGCTGTGAGTGGATCACCCCGCCATGAACTGATGGACGCATCTCATCCAACACGGTATCGGCATCTTCGTCGAGCGCATCCTTGCCGCGCACCCAGTCGATGAAGCTGGCTTCCGTTCCCGCGGAAATTCCGAACGTAGCCGCAGTCAGCGCCGCATTGGAAGAGTTGAAATTGGTAAAGGCGGTGCAACTGGTCGCCGAAGAGCCATCGCAGGTCTTGAGTACGCGCGTGGAATAGTTCTGGCTGGTCTGTATGGCGCCACCGGACAGCGTGACCCCCCTGAGCCGTTGCGCCGCCCCTCCCTTCTCAACGACATCGCCGTCAGGTGCATCGGAATATATCGAAGGCGAACCCGCCGTCGGATAGCTGGAGGTCACGGCAGTACACCCGCCGACCGCATTCGAGCCGCTGAAATTCCAGTAATTGCCGGTATCGGTGCTCCAGAAACTCTCGGCACAGGGCGTAATGAAGCCGGTGGTGCTGCTGATGGCTTCGGCATCGTTCTTGTCCGCCAGCCGCAGGACGCCATCGAAAATCTTGAAGTGATACTGCTTCAGGTTTCCGGCCCATCGCGGCTTAGCCCCGCTATCGGGACGGAACATACCCATGAACACCTGATTCAGATAAGTGCCCTGGGTATTCACGCTGACCGGCAGACTGGACGAAGCGAACACGCTGTTGACCGACTGGATCTCGGCAAAGATCCGGCGCAACGCATCCCTGATCGCGCCCTCGTCGGAAGCGGAAAAGTACTTGCCGCCGCCGGCGCGGGCCATGCTCATCAGCAGCTTGGTCTCGTTCGCATCCTGCGCGTCCTTGAACACGTCGATCGCGTAAGTGGTGGCGTTCTGCTGTCCGGTCGCCGCATTCAGATCGGTCTGATACAGGAACCGAGCCCACTCGTCGGCATAATTGCCGCTGGTGCCGGAGAACGTGCCGGTCGAAGAGGCCGAGGTGACGACCTTTTCCCCATAGACGTTGTAAGTGGTCGTCAGGGTGTTTCCCAGCACCTCGTAGGCGCTGCCGCCATGGCCAACCATGTTGTGGGTGACGCCGCCGGTGGTGGAGCCGCTCATGTTCCAGCGGCTGCCGCTGCCGGTGATCGTCGAGTAGCGCTGGCTGGTGGAGATGCCGGTGATGGTCCACTGCCTGTTGTTACCACCGCCGCAAGTTGCCGTCGTCGTGCTTGCGCAGTTATACGAACCATAACCCGGCAGCAGCGAGGCGCCGCCGGCGGCACACTTGGCGTCGGTGTTGTAGGTATTGGAATCGCCGCACACGGTGTGAATGCCGTTGCACGGCGTGTTCGACCCGGAGGTGCAACTGAAGCTGCTATAGCCCGGATTGGCTGACAAGGCCGCACTCTGGCAAGCGCTTGCAGAGGAATAACACGCCGTTGAACTGAATGCGGTGGAGCAAGTTGCATTCAGGCTGCAGTTATAGCTGGAATAGCCGGGAAATCGCGCCGGCAACGCACTCTCGCAGGCGGCCTCGGTCGCATATTCGCCGCAAGTGGAAATCCCCAGATCGTCGGTCGATGCGCCGCAGGCGGGGTTGTTCACGGCGCACGAGTAGCTGGAGAAACCGGCATGGCTGGCGGCGGCTCCAGTCTCGCAAGCCGCGATGGAGGCATACTGGCCGCAAGTCGACACGCCCAAATCGGTGGTCGCGCCGACACAGGAAACCCCGTTCGGGTTGCAGGTGTAGCTGCTGTAAGCGCCGCCATAGGTCGTGGCGGCGGCGGCTTCGCAGGCGGCGGCGGACTCATGAACGCCGCAGCCGGTGTTGGCATTCAATGTGGTGGAAACCGTCGAGGCACCGGCGACGCTACAGGAATAACTGTCGTAATCGGTGCCATGGGCGGCGGCGGCAGCAGCCTCGCAGGCGACCTGGCTGGCATAAGCGCCGGTGCTTAACAGCGTGGTGACCGTACCGGATGTCGTGGTGAAGTCAGGCACCGCCATCTGCGTGGCATTGCCGCCCACACCGGTCAGCAGCGACGACGGCGAATCCTGCGTCGGATAGCCGTTGCCGATGAAAATGACGAAATTCTTCGCGCAGCTGTTGGCGTTGCTCAGCGGAGAGTTGTAGCTGGCCTTGCTTGCATCAGCGCTATAGGCTGCCGCATCGCTGCGGGTCTCGGGATCCCCGGCATAGCGCAAGGCGCCGAAATGGCTGAAATCCACCGGGCTGCCGGCGGTATCGAGCAAGGCATTGGCGGGACTGGTATAGCCGCCGAAATACTTGAAGGTCTCGAACAGGGTCGCGCTGTAATCGGTCTTGGCGGTACCGACGCTTTCATTCAGCGCTCCCCCGGAAAAGTTCTGGTAGATGCAATTCGGCGTGCCATTCAGGCTGTTGGCGCCATCGGTGCAACCAGAGGGATTGCCCAGCAAGGCCTGGAATGCCGTCTTGTTGGTGCTGTTCATTTCGCGCATATGGAAACGGACGTAGCCGCCGTCCTTGTTCGAACCGCTGCCAGGTGTGAACATCATCAGGCCGAGGTTTACGCTGTCGTTGAGTTCGCTGATCACCGTGCGCAGTGCGCTGAGTTCGGCCTGCCCCTGTTTGATGCCGTCCGGCCAGTGCTGCGCGGCCGAAGCCCAGTTCGCGCTGTTGTCGATAATCACCAGAATGTTCGGATTGGAAGCCTCGCTGGTATTGGCCGCATAGATGTCGATGTCCTCCGCCAGGCTGAGCGACGCGGGTGCGATAGCGCTGTAAAGCGCGACGGCGAGCATGGTTTTGCTGAGTTTTTTCATGACAATCTCCAATCAGACGCCGCACTGTGCCAACGCGGCGTTCAGTCCGGCAATCGTGCGCACTCCCTGGTGTACCGTGGATGTGGCGCCGGAGCCGTTGATGTCAGTGACCTGGGCGGTGATGTCCCAGACCGTCCAGTAACAGAGGGAGCCGATCGAACCGAAACATATCTTGGGCACGTTGGCATCGGTAGTGGCAACCGGTACATAGGAAACGCAACTCGGGGCCGGAGTGAACGTCACGGTGTAATCGTCGTTGCCGTCCCCATTGATGTCGATGTTCTGCGGAACCGGTGCAACGGTCTGGAAATCGCTGTTGCTGACAACGGTTTCTATCGCCTGTTGCGCGGCGGCATTGGCCTCTTCGCGGAACTGTGCGTTGCCCACGATCTGGATGCTGCTGGTGCTGGCGTTCATCGCCGATATCGCGATCAGGGTCAGCAACACCAGCATGATCAATGAGATCAACAGCGTGCTGCCGCGTTGTTTGTCGAATATGCTCATCATTCCCTCCGACTCGCCGGGTTGACCAAGCGCACCACCTGCGTATAAGCGTGGCGTTTGTAATGGTTGTTGAAGGGGCCGAACGCACCGGCCTGCCCGAGGTTATAGGTCTTGGTATCGGTATAGCTGGCCGTCGTCTCGATATTCCGGGCGATGACGTGAAGCTTCGCCGACACCACGTTCGACCAGCATGTGACATCTGCGCAAGTCTCGACATAGCTATCGGCCGCGCCATCGAATACGGCCAGATCAACTACGCCATCGCCATCGGAATCGCCGTCGACCCCGTATTCGACCTGCATATATTCGATGCCCTCGACCAGCGGCGTGGTGACGAATGCCCCGGTGCCGGCAGGATCGAGTTCCCTGCGTTTCAGGGTCGGGATGCCGTCGCCGGCGTTGTTGTTGGAGTCTACGAAATAGGTCTGCACGACGACGCGCCGGACATTGGCATAGGGCGTGGTGCTGATTTCCGTGCAGTCGCGCTGGCGCAGCGTGAAGCTGGCCGGAGCGGTGGCGATGATGTAACTCGAAGCATCGAACCGGCAGTTCGTTACCTGGATGTAATGTATGCCGTTTGTCGCGGAAGCCTGGGCGACCGGGGTCGAAGTATCGGCACGGCGCAGCACCAGAATGTCGCTGCCGCTCTTCAGTCCGGGAAGGCTGCAAGGCGGGCTGGCGATAGTCGAACCCGATGCGGCGGCATCGTATCCGCCCACATGCAGACGCATCGCCCCGGCCATGACCGCGGGATCGACCGAGCAGGAATCGGTAATGCCGGCGGGCAGCGCGATGGAGGATGGATCGAGCTCGCCATAGAAGCCGGCCAGGCGCAAATTCTCGGACAGCAACTCCAGCGCATAGCGGCCGTTGTCTATCATCCGGTTGGACTTGTCGAGTTCGGCGCGTGTCCGGCTCTGGTTGACGAACAGCGTAGTCAGCGCGGAAAGGATCAGCAGACCGATGGTGATCGAGATCATCAGTTCGATCAGCGAAAGGCCGCGCTGCGAAAACTTGTTGGCAATAGAGGCAGGAGAGCCCATATCAATCTCCCAGATCCGCAATGGTAATCGGCAGGGTGACCACGCGACGCAGCGCATCATTCCCGTAGGCATCTTCTCCGCAATCTATTTCCGGCGCCTTGGTGCGATTCAGTCCCTGCCAGGCAACGGCGACCATATAGCGGGCCGCGACACCACTGGCCGGAGCCGTGAACTGATAGACACAGCCGCGAGCGCCCACCATCGCCCCCACGTTACCGACGCCGCTTTGCACTTCAGCCGAACCCAGCAGAGCGTTATGCCATTCGCACAGATCGAGGTTGCTGCCGGACATTCCCGAGCAGTCCTGCAGACTGGAACCGTTGTAACCGGTGCCGCGCGGCACCGGCGTGACACCGCTGGCATTGGTGATGTAGGCCGCGGCATTGCTGCGATTGGCGCCGATGCGGTCGCCCATATCCTTCAGCAATATCAGCGCCTGCGAACGCTGGTAGGACTCCATCTGCGAGGTCAGCGCCCTGCCCTGCAAACCGGCCAGTCCCAGCAGGCCGACCATCAGGATAACGATGGTGATCAGTATCTCGATCAGACTGAAGCCCCTGTTACGGTTCATATTCATGAGCATACCCCCTTGACGGTGCGCGGCATTCCGCTCAGGTCTATCCTGATGCAGCGCACGTTCTCGGTAGCCGTCGCATCGGTGTCGATCTGGAAAGATGGCGCGGTTGCCCCGACGATCCTGCCCGTTCTGGCATAAACCACGCTGGCCGGACCGCCGGTAATGACGGCTCCCCTGAGGGTGCCATGCGTACTGATGTCCGTTCCGCCCGAAGCCACGCTCCAGCCGTCCTCCCACCCCCCGGCAGCGGGCGTCACGGTGACATTGGCGTTGCGTTTGATAGCCTCGCTCCTGGCCAGATTGAGTGCAGCGAACAACTCGAAGCTGGCGGCTTTTACCTGCTGGCTCTGGGTGAGTGACCTGAAACTGGGGGCCGCAAGAGCGGCCAATATTCCAAGAATCGCCACCGCCACGAGCAGTTCGATCATCGTAAAGCCGCAAGAGGGTCGCCGGGCGTTCATTTGATCACCACTTGTCTGCTGGCGTCTTGGTGCCGTCGCTGTGCAAAGTCAACTCGCCATCCGCTTCCTGTCGAGTCCCAACTGCCGGAGTGGCCCGGATCTCAAAGGCCGGAGGGGTCGCCGAGGCCGCGATAGCAACCGTGTAGAAATTCGAAACATCGCTGGGCGCCGCCATGCCCAGTGTGGCGAGATCTGCTGTATAGCTGCGAGCATCGAGCAGGTATTGCTTCTGACGGTTCTCTACGTCCATCATGAAAGCCTGGACGGCAGCACGATTGCTTTTGACAACATAATTCTGGTAGCTGGGAAATGCGACAGCAGCAAGGATGCCGACTATCACCACCGCAATCATCAATTCGATCAGACTGAAGCCTTTTTGCTGTCCTCGGGTATTGGGCTGAACTTGTGCAGCAACAAGCGCGCTTGTGCGGCGGCAAGAAGGAATTGAGTGTCGATTGGAAAAACAGGAGGTCAGATTACAGAACATGTTCGTCTCCAGCCTTATGGGCATTCTTCGTCAAATCCCGCAAAACCATGACGGGAAAGATTCGGAGACGGTTCTGGGTCTCGTTGAATCGGTGGCCGGGGTCAAGGGCGAACCGAAATCATTCACAGGATACTATAGCAAACCACAACAAATCAATCGGATTTCCCTGAATCTATGTTCCGAGGTTCAGGGCTTCGCTCGCGCTGATGACTTCCACCGCAAGCACTGCCAGTTTGCGTCCCTGATTGCGCGCGGTTTTGCGCAACAACTCGAAGGCCGCCTTGCGATCGAGGCGATACTGCACCATGGTTATTCCGATCGCAATACTGATCTCGCGTTCATTATTGAGCGCTCTTTGCAACTGTCGTTCGGTCGCTTCCAGACCATGGATATCCCTGGCGCGCGCCAGAGCGGCCTTGATGGCGGGTATCAGTTGAGGCGTATCAACCGGCTTGACCAGATAGCCCAAGGCGCCACATGCAGTCGCCCGATCGACGGTCTCCTGATCGCTATAAGCCGTCAGCAGCATGAACGGGATATGGTCCAGGGAACGCAGACGTTCCGCCAGCTCCAGCCCGCTCGTGCCGGGCATTCTGACATCGAGGATGGCCAGATCGGGGCGTTCACCGCTCACCAGCAATGCCTCCGCATCATCCGTCGAGGATGCTGTAATGACTCGATGACCCGCCCTGACCAATCCCATGGAAAGCGTGGACAGCACCAGCCGGTCATCGTCGACCAGCAGGATAGTCGTTTCAGAAGTAGCGCTAGCATTCATGATTCATGACCTGGAAGTAATGACGGGCGGCTCCAACTCCAGTGAAGCGATCACTGTATTGTCCCGATGCTGCAAGAATATTCTGGCCCCCTGTCTCGGCATCAGCGATTTTACCAACTGCAGTCCGGTGCCGGTATCGCGCTCGAAATTGAAGCCAGACGGCAAGTGGCCGACATTGCGGATGACAACATGAACGGAATCCGGAGTGCGCCCCTGTTCGAGCACAACCCTGACCTGTCCGGCCCGGTCTCCATGCTTGATGGCATTCGACAGCAGTTCATTCAATATCAGCGCCAGCGGCACGGCCTCGGACGCGTCAACGACATAAGGCTTCCAGTCCGGGGGCGCATCGCCATGAATGGCACTTCCCCATAACGAAGCGACTCCGTTTGCCACTGCACCAATCAGCGCGGTCAGTTCGACATTGTCCGCCGCAGCACCTTCCTGCAAGCCATGTATCGTCGCGATGCTTTGCACCTGACTGATGGTTTGATCGATCGATTCCCTGATGTCCGGCTGTTTTTCCGCGAGCTGGCGCAGCAATCCGGTGATGCCCTGGATATTGTTTTTGATGCGATGATGGATTTCACGTATCAGCGCATCGCGATGGGCTACCGCAAAATTCGCCTGTCTGATTTCGTGTACATAGGTAGCCAGCGACATTCCGACCAGGGACAGCGTCAACATATAGAACCAGTAATTGATCAAACCTGCCCGTTCGATGTCTTCGGCGAAATATCCCACCCCCTGGGTTGCGCCGAACAACGCCTGAACGGCCACCGCGAGCAAGGCGACCGTCGTGCCGCGAGCCCCAAGGAACATGGCCACCCAGGTGATCAGCATGAACATCCAATAACCGTTGGCCGTCAGCCCCACGATATTGTGCAGCCAATCGAAAAAAACGATCTGCCCTACCAGAACCGTCAGGCCCAGCAGCAAGACCGCTTCAACCATCTGCCTCGCTTCGCGCCAATTGCATTTGCACCGCCACCAAACGAGGATCAACGGGGTAACCAGGATGACGCCGAGCGTATCGCTCGTCCACCAGTGGAGCATGCTGTTAACCACTTCTTCGTAAGCAATGAATCCGAAGAACAGCAATAGCGTATTCGCAACCAGGGCGCTAATGGCGATGCTTATGCATCCGCCCAGCAGAACCAGCCGAAGGTAGTCGCGCAACGATTGAAGACACAAATCGAACTTTTCGCCGTGCATCAGCAGCCAAATTCCGAGCATGGCTTCCAGTACGTCGCTCGATGCAACGATAATAATTTCACCTGCCGCGGCGCCCAGGATCATATGAACCATGGCTGCACCGAGGAACACGCCCAAGGCATAACGCTTGCCGCCGATCAGCATCGCTGCCAACGCAAAACCACTGGCCAATTCGAGATGCGCAATTACGGCGCCGCTTTCAAAGATAGAATCGCCGATATAAATCAGCAGCGCGTAGAGCAAGGCCACGCCAAGCTGCTGCGCCCACTCGACGGACTTGATAAAAGACAAAGGATTGTAAGTAGGCATCAGGTCTTATGCGAGCTTGGCTCCATCATGGATTCGGCGAATTCAGAAAATAGCGGCACGTTCAAATTCGTTACTCCATCCTGTCTGGATTGTAGTCCCCCTGCCCTCCATGCGCTATTCGCGCGGGATCGACAGCGCCGCCAATTCCTGTTCGCTGAATCCCGCCGCGCGTCTCGCTTCCAGATTGAATGGGCCGCGTAGCGACGGTGCTTGATGCTCGGCGGCGAGCCGGGCATAGGTGGCGACAGGTTCCAGGCCGCGCTGATCGCACAGGTAGCCGTACCAGCGGTTGCCGATGGCGACATGGCCGATCTCGTCGCGCAGGATGATATCCATGATGCTACCGACGGCGATGTCGCCCGCCTGCATCAGCTTTGCGCGCAAGCCCGGCGTGACGTCCAGCCCGCGCGCCTCCATCGTCCTCGGCAGCAGCGCCATGCGCGCCAGCACGTCGTGTTGCGTCTTGACCGCCATATCCCACAGACCGTTATGCGCGGGGAAGTCGCCGTAGGCATAGCCCAGTTCTTTCAGATGATCGGCCAGCAACGTGAAGTGCAGCGCCTCCTCGTCGGCGACCTGCAGCCAATCGGCGTAATAGTCGCGCGGCATGCCGGGGAAGCGCCAGACTGCATCCAGCGCCAGATTGATCGCATTGAACTCGATATGCACCAGCGCATGGATCAATGCGGCGCGGCCTTCCGGCGTGTTCATCGCGCGGCGCTTTACCCCGAGCGGCGACACCAGTTCGGGCTTGGGCGGATGGCCGGGGATAGTCCGATTCGCGACCAATGCCGCCTCGACGTCCAGCCCGATCTCCCCCGCTGTCCATGCCTGCGCCAGACGGCGTACGCCCTCGGCCTTCTGCACAGCATCGCATGCTGCCAGCCAGTGCAGCGCAGCCTGTCTTAATTCCGCCGATTGCACTGTCTCTCGCATGAGCTATTCCGTCCCGGTTTTATTCAGCATCGCCTTCAGCCGGGCCAGCTTATCCATGCCCTCGTCCTTGGTCACGGTCTGCACGGCATCCGCATGGCCGCCGGCATACTGCAACTCGGCTTCCGGCATCTCTTCGATGAAGCGGCTCGGCTCGCAGGCAAACCAGTCCTTGCCGCGTTTGCGCCGGTTGCAGTAGCTGATCTGCAGACTGCGCTCGGCGCGGGTGACGCCGACGTACATCAGCCGGCGCTCTTCCTCGATGCCCTTCTCGTCGCTGTCGCGGAACGGCAGGATGTCTTCCTCCGCTCCGACGATGAACACATGCGGAAACTCCAGGCCCTTGGCGGCATGCAGCGTGGATAACGTGACCGCGTCCGGCTCTTCGTCCTTGCCTTCCAGCATGTTGATCAGCGCGATGGTCTGCACCATCGCAATCAGCGATTTCTCGTCGGCCTCGGCTTTGCGCTTGATCCAGCCGATGAAGTCCTCGACGTTTTTCCACTTGGCCTCGGCCTGCCGCGACTCGTGCGAGTCGTACAGCCAGGTCTCGTAGTTGATCGCGCGCAGCAACTCGTCCAGCAACTCGCCGCAGGGATCGGCCTCGGCGCGATCTTCGATGCGGTTGATAAATTTACAGAACATCATCAGGTCTTCGTACTGGCGCGGCGGCAGTTCGTCGGCCATGGGCGACTCGAACGCCGCCTCGAACAGGCTGACCTTGCGCTTGCCGGCATAGCTGCCCAGCTTCTCCAGCGTGGCGTTGCCGACGCCGCGTTTGGGCGTGGTGATCGCGCGGATGAAGGCCGGATCGTCATCCAGATTCGCGATCAGCCGCAGGTAGGAGAGGATGTCCTTGATCTCCGCCTTATCAAAAAACGAAGTGCCGCCACTGACGGTGTACGGCACGCGCTGGGCGCGCAACTGCTCCTCGAACGCGCGCGCCAGATAATTGCTGCGATACAGGATCGCATAGTCGGCGAAGCGCGTGCGGTGCTCGAACTTGTGCGCCATCAGCTTCATCACCACGCTTTCGGCCTCGTGCTCGTCGTCGCGCGCGGCGTAAATGCGGATCGGGTCGCCGATGCCGTGATCGCTCCACAGATGCTTCTCGAACACCTTGGTGTTGTGGTTGATCAGGTGGTTCGCCACCTTGAGGATGCGCTGCGACGAGCGGTAGTTCTGCTCCAGCTTGATCACGCGCAGGCTGGGATAGTCATTGCGCAGGTTGTGCAGGTTCTCGACACTCGCGCCGCGCCATGCGTAGATCGCCTGATCGTCGTCGCCCACCGCGGTGAACGCGGCACGGACGCCGGCCAGCAGCCGGGTCAACTGGTACTGGCAATCGTTGGTGTCCTGATATTCGTCGATCAGCAGATAGCGCAGCCGGTGCTGCCAACGCTCCAGCGCCTCTGGATGCTCCTTGAACAGCACCACCGGCAAGTGGATCAGGTCGTCGAAGTCCACCGCCTGATAGGCGCGCAGCGTCTCCTGATAGCGCGCGTAGACGCGCGCCTGCACCTGCGCCTCATCGCTCCCGCCCTGCTCGCCCGCCTGCGCCGGCGAGATGAAGGCCGACTTCCAGTTCGATATCTGCGTCTGCAAGTCGCGAATTTCCTGCTTGTCGCCGGAATTGGTCAGCTCGCTCAATATCTTCCAGCTGTCGCTGGAGTCGAAGATGGAAAACTTCGGCTTGTAACCCAGCAGTCCCGCCTCGGCGCGCAGGATGTTCATCCCCAGCGAATGGAAAGTGCTGACCACCAGCCCCTTGGACCTGCTGCCCGGCAACAGCGTGGCGACGCGCTCGCGCATCTCGGTGGCCGCCTTGTTGGTAAAAGTAATCGCCGCGATGTTGCGCGCCTCATAACCGCACTCCTCGACCAGATAGGCGATCTTGTGGGTAATCACGCGCGTCTTGCCACTGCCCGCCCCGGCCAGCACCAACAGGGGGCCGCCAAGGTAAGACGCGGCATCGCGCTGTACATCATTGAGCTTGCTTAACATTCTGGACTGCTGAAGTGTTGCCGGAAAGGCTGCCATGATACCAAGGGGCACATCGAAATACTCTGGACCAACGCTAATTTTTTGACCGGGGCCGCCGATAGTGTAATCAAGAGCAGCGAATTTCGCGGCTCTCACCAAGCAGCAGGAGGGCATCATGAGCGTACTGACGATGGATATGAGCAGCTATGAGGTTGAACGCTGCGAGAATACGGCTTCCGGATATGGCGACGAAGTGCTGAGCGCCGGCTGGGTTCCCGCGCTGGGTTTGCGCGAGGCATGTTCAGAGCATGTCGAGATGCCTGCTGCGCCGAGGATTCTGGATGTGGAGCTATTCCTGCGCAAGATGTACCGCTGCCAGCATTAAAGTGAATCCGCAGCTACGGTTAGGGCTACGCTGATTAAGTCCACGGATTCCGCAGGCCATGCGTTACAGTCGGCGTAACAGACCAATCCCGCAAATGACGATGAAACAGCAAACTTTGGCGATGGCAACGAAACAGGCAACTG
>Ga0209211_10004030_pt1 | contig 23310 bp, 21 predicted proteins | sample RifGroA2_FD_183992 | JGI IMG/M metagenome (GOLD analysis project Ga0209211, IMG submission 183992) | Groundwater microbial communities from Rifle, Colorado, USA - Groundwater A2 (SPAdes) (version 2) | ecosystem: Environmental > Aquatic > Deep subsurface > Groundwater | place: Rifle, Colorado...
ATCACCGACATCGACGACAAGATTATCAAGCGCGCGGCGGAGAACAAGGAATCCATCCACACATTGACGCAGCGCTTCATCGATGCGATGCACGAAGACGCCGATGCGCTGGGCGTGCAGCGTCCGGATCACGAGCCGCGCGCGACGCAGTTCGTGCCGCAGATGCTGTCCATGATCGAGCAACTGGAAAAAAACGGCCTGGCGTACCAGGCTGCCGACGGCGACATGAACTATGCGGTGCGCAAGTTCGACGGCTACGGCAAGCTCTCTGGAAAGTCGCTGGAAGACCTGCGCGCGGGCGAGCGCGTTGACGTCGCGACCGACAAGAACGACCCGCTAGACTTCGTGCTGTGGAAGCACGCCAAGGACAGCGAAGCGGATGAAGTGAAGTGGGACTCCAAGTGGGGCAAGGGTCGTCCCGGCTGGCATATCGAATGCTCGGCGATGGGCTCCGAGATACTCGGCACGCATTTCGACATCCACGGCGGCGGCGCAGACTTGCAGTTCCCGCACCACGAGAACGAGATCGCGCAGAGCGAGGGTGCGCACCAGTGCAGCTTCGTGAACTACTGGATGCACAACGGCTTCATCCGCGTGGACAACGAGAAGATGTCCAAGAGCCTGGGCAACTTCTTCACGATCCGCGAGGTGCTGAAGAAATACGATGCCGAAGTCGTGCGCTTCTTCATCCTGCGCGCGCACTACCGCAGCCCGCTGAATTATTCCGATCAGCATCTGGACGATGCGAAGGGTGCGTTGACGCGGTTGTATACGGCATTGAAGTGCGCCGAAGTTGTAGGTCGGAATTCATCCCGACATGAGGAGGTCGGACTGAAGTCCGACCTGCCGGTGGATTGGGCTGATGCTCACGCCCAGCGCTTCAAGGCGGCGATGGACGACGATTTCAACACGCCGGAAGCGGTCGCCGTGCTGTTCGATCTCGCCAACGAAGCGAACCGCAGTGAGGTAGGGGCACGGCGCGCCGTGCCCCTACTCAAGGCGCTGGCCGGTGTGCTCGGTTTGCTGCAACGCGACCCGCAGCAGTTCCTGCAAGCCGGTGCTGGCGAAGGCGGGCTGGACGATGCCGCTATTAACGCGCAGATCGAAGCGCGTATCGCCGCCAAGAAGGCGAAGAACTTCGCCGAAGCCGACCGCATCCGCAAGGAACTGTTGGAGGCGGGAATCGTGCTGGAAGACATGCCGCAGGGTACGACCTGGCGGCGTGCTTAAGGGATAGTCGCCCGCCGATTGACGGTCTCTGTGCGTGAGATTTGAAAAGTTGTTAACCCCTGAACGAACACTTTCGTTGACTATCGGCCAACTCTTGTTGGCTGTGGTTTTTGCGCTGGTGCTGGCCGGTTGCGCAAACGAACCTCTGAAGGTCGTCGAAAAGCCCGTACCAAAGCCGCCGCCCCCGTCGGTGACTCCGAAGAAGCCGCCGGTCAAGGTAGTTCCTCTCCCCAAGCCATTAACCGGCCCGGAACTGGTCGGCAGCCTGCTTCCCCCCTTCGTTCAGGACAAGAGCGGTTGGGCTGCGGATATCGTCGCCGCTTTCGATGCCTTGAATATTCCGCCGACCAAGGGGAATGTTTGCGCGGTGTTGGCCGAGATCGAACAGGAGTCTACGTTCCAGGCTATCCCTGTCGTTCCCGGTCTGCCGAAGATAGTCAGGACGGAGCTGGAAGCTCGTTGGGACAGCTATGGCATTCCCTGGTGGATCATGGACAGGAGTCTGGCGATGCGCTCGCCCACCGGACAGACCTATAGTGCACGCATCGATGCACTCAGAACCGAGAACGATGTGAACGACCTGTACGAGGACATGATCTCGGAGATCCCGATGGGGAAGAAATTATTCGCCGACTACAACCCCGTGCGAACCGGTGGTCCGATGCAAGTCAATGCGAGCTTTGCCAAGTCGTATGCGGCGAAGAGAGGCAACCCCTTTGCCTACGACGGGTCGCTGCGCAATGCGCTGTTCAGCCGCAAGGGCGGGCTGTACTTCGGGGTGGCGTACTTGCTGGATTATCCGGCGAGCTACGAAAGCATGAGTTTCCGGTTCGCCGACTACCACGCGGGTCGCTATTCCAGCCGGAACGCGGCTTTCCAGAAGGCGGTGAGCGCGCTGAGCGGCATTCCTTTGAAAGCGGATGGCGATCTGCTGAGCTATGAAGACGGCGTCGCGCTCGATGACGACAGCCAGACCCTGCGGGCTTTGCTCGCGCTCGCGCCGCGATTGAAAATGGATAGAGCCGGGATATTCCGCAATCTGAAATTGGAAAAGTCCTACGCTTTCGAGCGAAGCCCGCTGTACGCCAAGGTCTGCGCCTTGACCCCCTCGATGCCGCGCGCGCAGGTTCCGGAAATTGAAGTCAGGGGCCTCAAGTTTACCCAGCGGTTAACCACCGGGTTGTATGTGAATCGGGTCGATAGCCGCTACCGGAACTGCCTGAAGAAGTAAGGAGGTGTTGCTCAGGGGAGCTTGCCCGCCGCGACCATGCGGTTGAACAGGATGTTGGGCGAGAGCCAGATCATGAGGTCGTCGAATTCGCCGTTCGCTGCCGTGCCCGGCGCTGGCGTATGGCTGACGAATACGCGGTTGTCGTTCAGGTTGGCGGCTTCGTCGAGGCCAGTGCCGCCGTAACCGCCGTTTTTGCCGGTGGAGAACACAAGCGCCGGAACCTTGTCGGTCAGTTTGTTGGCTGTGGGGCCGCAATCCGAGCTTCCGATGCCGGTAGCACTGGCACATACGTTGAGCAAGTTTGCGTCGGCAATCTTGTCCATGGTCGCGCTCTGCATGCCAGTGTTGCTAGTAAATACATTATTTACGGTTGGCGTTGTTGTTTTGCTCCAGCTGGTTACAGCATAGCGGATAGGATTGCCCCATGCGTCAATGACGAGCCCTTGGCTATTCACTGAAGTGATGCCGAGCGTTGCTGCGGGGACGTAGCCATCGTAGAAGTTGGTGCAATTCCCTCCCCCCAATGGACTTTCTTCTCCGTTGCTCGATGTGCTGGCAGGGCAGGGCAGGCGACCGTTTGAAACGGCGAAGCCGACCAGCGCCTGCTGGATTTCCTCCAGTTGTTTGCGCGTCTCGCCTACGCGTTGCGCCTCCATCTGTGAGGATAGCGTGGGCATCAGCCCGCCCAGCAGCAGGCCGATAATCAGCAGCACCATCGCCATTTCGACAAGGGTGAAGCCTTGCTGCGTATCGGGGCGTGAATTTATGGACATGGCGCTACATTCAGGTTCGGGTCGATGCAATACAGGATGTCGTTGAAGCTGTCGGTTGTCTCGTCGCTTTGGTAGTCGGTGCCGGATGAGATGGATATGTTAGTCAAGTTGCGCCCTTCCAGATAATTGTTGAAATTGAGGCGTTCGCTTGCTGTTGTACGACTCTGGCCGGAAAGGCGGCTGCCTGCAAATATGACAACAGCAGCATAGGCCCCGCTGCCGTTGATGCGTAGGCATTGGGCACAATTGCTGGTGTCGCCGGCAGGGGAAAAACTTTCTCCGACAGCATAAAACAATTGATCCTTCCAGTTCGTCCACCAAGGTTGATAGGCCGTCCATTCCGGTACGCTTGGGCAGTTAATAGGAGCGTACGGAGCGGTGCTGTGCAACTGCAACTGGTAATAGGGAAAGTTGATATGGTTGTTGGTGTCGTCCTGTGAAGTATTGACCCGATAGGGCAAGCGACCGGCAAGCCGGTTGTCTTCGTCGTCATAGTTGCCGTCAGTCCAGTAATCGTTTGCGGGGTTTCGGAGCCGACCGGACCAAGGAAGTCGTTTATCAGAGGAATTTATCGGATATGGCCAGAAGTTGAAGCGATTCCTGCTCCCGTAATCGGCGATGCATTCCGCCGCTTTGCGCGTCAGGCTGTCCAGTTTTGCGCGGATGTTGCGCGCGTTGAAAATGTCTTCGCGTGTAATGTAGATCATCCGGTCGTTCAACAGGGCGGAGTCTCCGAGGCGGAACTGGCTGACGGCATCGGCGGCGCCCGACACGGCAGCATTGTTTATCGTGCCATCGTTGTCGAGATAGTTTGACGGCGTGTAATTGCCGCCGCAGACGGGGGCCGTTCCATCTGGGGCGCGATTTTGGGCGCCGAGCGGGGGGGCGGGCGCGAACACCACAGCGACCACGTTTTGTGCGACGGTCGCACCGCTCGAATCCAGTATTTCAAACAGACCTGGAGTGTCCTGATTCATCATCTTGTCAGTCATGGGGTTGTTCTTGTATGTGCCGGAAACGGCATACCACAGGCATTCTCCACTCCCGTCGAGCAGCGCGGGCAAGCCCAGCGTTTTCCACGGCAGTCTGCCCATGGCGCTGATGTCCTTGCTGCCGCAGGTCTCGGAAGAGCCTTCATCGTTGGCGCCATAACCGGTGCCGTTTGGATCGGGGCAGGGCAGATAACCGTGCACGTATCCGCTGTGCGTATCGCCATAGGTAATCGCATAGCCGATCAGCGCGTCTTTTGCCTGCGCGAGCGCTTCGGAGGTTTTTTTCTGCCGCTCGTTCTTCAGTGCGGTCGAGCCGAGCGAGCCGATCAGCGCCGCAGCGATGCCCATAATCAAGACCGCCAGCATCACCATTAGTGCGATGCCGTGCTGTCGGGTCTTGCGGGGAGGGGGGGCAGGGCGGCGCATCGCGCGCTCCTATTCCCCTGCGGGCGCCGGATTGACGATGATTTTTTGCCCGACCTTGACCTTGACCGGTTGCGACTGGCCGGGGATGGCGACCGGGACGCTGTCCGGTGAGCGGTCATCGCTCTGGCCGGCGGCCTGGGGCACGCCGTTGATCCACACGGTGCGTTCGCCGCCGTGGCGTTGCACGATGCCGTCTATCGACATGACGTTGGGCGAATTCGCGGGGGTGGTGTCCCGGGCGTGTTCTATGTCCATCTGGGCGCGTTGCTCCGGGGTGTAGAACAGGCGTCCCAGCTCCTCGGCGTGGGCGGGGACGGAGGTTGTCAGGGCGAGGGCGCAGATTATGGTCGGGAAGTTGGGCTCGGCACGCCGTGCCCTTTCGGCAAATAGATATAGGGCGATTTCAAGAATTCGGTTCATGGCGTCGCGTTCCTGTTCTTCAGCGTGATCCATCCGCCGCGGCATTCGGCGGTGAGACCGGCTGCGCTGCCGCCGTTTTCGTCGCTATTCTGCCGTTGCAGCGTGCAGCCTTCGTGCTGGTAATGTCCCTTGACCTGGTTGTGCAGCGCGGCGAAGAAGTTCAGCAGTTGTCCTTCGTGCAGCAGGTCGAATTCCATGGTCATTTCGCTGTACTGGATGTCGAACGCGCCGTTGTCGATAGGCAGTAGCGGGACATGCGCCTTCTGCGGTGCGATGTTGTAGCGGAAAGAGTCTACGATGTGTTGTTGCCGCAGTCGTTCCAGTCCTTCCATCCAGTCCAGTCGCTGTCCGTCGCCGATAATGCCGCTATTCGCCAGTGCCTGGTATTTTTCGGCATAGGTTGCCATGTTCTGTCTATCCTCCTGTGCGGCCGTCAGTTGGCGGCGGGCATCGTCGAGACGGCTTTGCGCGGTGCGCCGGTCTTGCTGCACCTGTGTGGCGTATTGGTCGCTTCCATACAGGAACGCCGCACTCATCGATACGGAGAGGCCGAGGCTCAGCAGGGTCCACCGCATCAGCGCGAAATCGGAACGGGAGAATTTCATTCTGCGGCCCTCCGTGAAATCTTCAGCGCAAAAGTGAGTGTCTCCTGTTGCGTCTCTTCACGGTCGGATATGTTGCCGCCCGGGCTGATGTCGAGCGGCTTGCCGAGTGCGGTCACGCTGTAGCCCTGTTTCTCCAGCTCGATCTGGAAGCGGTCGAGATAGCCGAGTGCGGTGCGGTAGTTGCCCTCGAATCCGAGCAGGCGCCCCTTGAGGGTGACGACTTGGGCCGGGACGGTGGCAGGCGCGTTGTTCGCGGCGGGTTCGGCGGCATCCATTTTCCAGCCGAGTTCGTCGAGCTCGATGCGCGGATAGCGGTCGAGCGCCCTGCCTAGCGGGCGCATGGCGTTGCCCGGAGATACGGTCTGCCTGTCCAGGTCGCGCATGATGGAGACAGACGACTTCATCTCCGAGGCAGGGGCTTGCGTGTTCGGGAAGGCGTCGGTGATTTGCTTCACTTCATTTTGGATGCGCTGCGCGTCGCCGACCATAGCGCGGGTCTCGTCCGCATTCCATCCGCTTTGCCAGATGTCCGACGTTCCCCAGGCCAGACTGCCGGCCAGTAGTCCGCCGGCGATCCAGTGCAGCGCGCGGCGCATTCGCCATAGCGTGCAGTAATGGACATGCTCGGTGTTGGCGTAATGCGTCTGCGGCGGATCGATCGCGAGGCGATGCAGGAATATCTGGCTGGCGTCGGAGTCGCTGAAGCGGTGTTCGATGCCGAGCTTGCCGGCCAGATCGTCAAGTTCGACGAGATCGTAACGCATGTCCGCATTTTCGGGCAGCGTCGAGCGGAGTTCGAGTAGGTCATCGCCGTGCCCCAGCAGGCGTACGTCCAGCATCTGTCCGGCGGGAAGCAGGCTCAGGCTCTTCAGGTACTGGTAAGTGCGCGGCAACTCTCTGGTCACCGCGTCCTGAAAAGTCAGGTCGGCATTGATCGGCGTCAGCCGGGATATTTGCAGCCGATGCTCGCTGAAATAGGTCTGGCGCAGTCCGGCCGATTTCTCCCACGAGATCAGCAGCAGGTATTCCGATGGATGGTCCTTGACCAGCGGCGCGCTGATCTGCGGCACCGAATAGATGCCGGAGAGCGGGATCTTGTGCGCCAGCAGGATATTCACCCAGGGGGTGACCAGCGCCGGATTGGTCAGTGCCGAGAACAGCATGTCGTCGTCGCGTCGGCCGGTTTTCTGGCGCAGCAGCAGCGTGGCTTGGCGGAACGGTGTGCCTCGGTAGAACTGCTCGAACTTGCGTTGCAGCAGCGCGTTGCGGCTGCCGCCGATCAGGTGCGGGATGCTTTCCTGGCGAAAATCTTCCTCGATCAGATCGACCAGCAAGTAGGCGGGATAGTGGACGGTTTTTACGAATGCGGCGAAATCGTCCGGTCCGGCGCTCGTGTCTTCGAACTCGCGTTGCGCCACGATTTTTCCGCCCTCCATGATTTGTGCATGGAGATGGCTGGCGCTCAGGAACAGTAACAGGGCGCTCTTCATCAGAATTTCACCTTGCCGATCAGGTCGTAGATTGGCGACAGCACCGATAGCATTACCCAGCCGAGCAGTGCGCCGAGAATCAGGGTCATCGCGGGTTCGATCAAGACCTGGACCTTCTTGATGGAATCTTTGACATCGCGGTCGTAGAAATAGCTGACGTTGAGCAGCGCCTTGTCCAGCGAGCCGGTGGCTTCGCCCACCTTGAGCATGCGTATCACCAGCGGCGGAAAGATGCCGGTGTTCTGGAAACTCTGGGTGAGGTTCTTGCCGGATTCGATCTCGACGATGACGTCGTCCAGACTCTTGGCGAGCACCTGGTTGTTGACCACCTCACGCGAGTTGGCGATGCAGTCCATGATGCTCACCCCCGAACCGTACATCATCGCGAAGGTGTTGGCGAAGCGGGCCAGAATGATCTTGCGCAGAATGGGGCCGATCACCCAGAACTTGAGTTTCATGTCGTCGTAGCGGTAGCGCATCTCCGGGCTGGAGGCGATCAGAAGCTTGGCGGCGACCGGCAGGACGAGGGGCAGGGCGATCAGCGCGTACCAGTATTCGACGAAGAACGCCGAGGTGGCGAGCAGCATGCGCGTCTGGAACGGAATCTCTTGCCCCATGCCCTTGATGAAGGCGACTAGTTGGGGCACCAGATAGATCATCAGAAAGAAGGTGATCGCGACCACAATGATGCCGACGAAGGCGGGGTAGAGCAGGATGGTTTTGGTGTGGGATGCCATCTCGTCCTGCCACTTCAGCGAGTCGGTGATATGCAGGAACACCTCGGGCAACTGACCGCTTTCCTCGCCGGCATGAACGAGGCTGATGAAGATCCGCTCGAAGGCGTCGGGATGATCGGACATCGCCAGGGAGAGTTTCTTGCCGCCCTCGATGGACTCGACCATGCTGGCGATGATTTCGCGGAAATGCGGGTCGCTCATCGTGTCGCGCAGGTCGGCCAGGCTTTCCAGCAGCGGTACGCCGGCGCGGGTGAGCTGTTCGAGGTTGAAGAAGAACGTAATCAGTTCCGGACGCTTGATGCGGGCGCGCGCCAGCCCCATCCTCCCGCTGTCTATTTGTGCATCGATAAGATCCAGACCGGCATGCTTCAGGCGCAGTTCCAGATCGACCACGTTGGCGGCATCCTGCAGTCCCTTGCTGGCCTTGCCATGACTGTCGATGGCGCGATAGGAATACAGGGCCATGGGCGCTCCTTAACCGAGGCGGTCGGTAAGATCGACCACGCGGCTGACTTCCGAAAGCGAGGTGACGCCCTGACGGATGCGCCGTATGCCATCCATCGCCAGCGGCCGGAAACCCTTGGCGAGCGCTGCTTCGCGGATTTGTCTTGTGCTGGCGCGGCGCGACACCAGATCGTCGAGGTCGTGATCCATCTTCAGCAGCTCCATGATCGCCATGCGTCCGTTGTAGCCCTGGTGGTGGCACAGGTCGCAGCCGGCGGCGCGATACAGCGTGACCTCCTCGTGATCGGAAATGCCGAGCAGCTTGCGTTCCTGCGTGTCGGGCTTGTACGGATATTTGCAATCCCTGCACAGGATGCGGATCAGCCGCTGCGCGACGACGCCGATGATGTTGCCGGCCATGATGTCGGGCAGGATGCCGATGTCCAGCAGACGCGGAATCGCACCGATGGCCGAGTTGGTGTGCAGCGTCGAATACACCTGGTGGCCGGTCATCGCGGCGCGGAACGCCATCTCGGCGGTGGGATGGTCGCGGATCTCGCCGACCAGGATGATGTCCGGATCCTGGCGCATCATCGAGCGGATGCCGTTGGCGAAATCCAGCTTGGCCGATTCGTTGATCGAGGTCTGGCGGATCAGCGCGATGGGGTATTCGACCGGATCCTCCAGCGTCATGATGTTCACCGACTCGGTGTTGATGTGGTTCAGCACGGAGTACAGCGTGGTGGTCTTGCCGCTGCCGGTAGGTCCGGTCACCAGCACGATGCCTTCCGGTTTGGCGATGATCAGCTTGAGCGTGTTTAGCGTAGCGTCGTCCAGCCCGATCTGGTTGAGCGGCACGATGCCTTTCTGCCGGTCGAGGATGCGCAGCACCAGGTTCTCGCCGTGTGTGGTGGGGTGCGACGCGACGCGGAAATCGATCTGCCGCCCGGACAGGCGCAGCGAGATACGGCCATCCTGCGGCGCGCGCGTCTCGGCGATGTTCATGTTGCTCATCACCTTCAGGCGCACCACCATTGCCGGCCAGAAACTCTTGTGCAGGCTGCGCACCTGGCGCAGCACGCCGTCGATGCGGTAGCGGATGCGCAGGAAGCTGCTTTCCGGTTCGAAGTGGATGTCGGACGCGCCGCGCTGCACCGCTTCGGTCAGTAGCGCGTCGATCAGGCGCACCACCGGCTGGCTGAATTCGTTGACGCCTTGCTGCGTCTGGTATTCCATTTCGCCCGGCTCGATCTCGTGCAGAATGCCGTCGATGGAAAGCTCGAAGCCGTAATACTGGTCGATGGCGCGCAGGATGTCGGATTCGCTGGCGAGCTGGGTGATCAGCCGGTACTCGTCCTTGAGCAGCGCGCGCACCTGGTCCAGCGCGATGATGTTGTCCGGATCGGCAACCGCCAGCGTCAGCACGCGCGCGCTCTTGTCCACCGACAGCGGCAGCAACTGGTAGCGCCGTGCGACGTCCTTGGGGATGCAGGCCAGTGCGACAGGATCGGCGATGATGCTGGCGAGATCGACGCTCTCCTGTCCGAGGTTCTCCGACAGCACGTCGCGTATCGTGGCCTCGGAAAGAAAACCGAGGCGAACCAGCAAACGTCCCAGCGGCTGGTGCGTCTTGTTCTGCTCCTGCAGCGCGATGCGCAACTGGTCGTCGCTGATGACACCCTTGTCGACCAGTATGCGTCCCAGCGGCTGCTGGAGCTGGTTGTCCTGTGTCCCGTTGTTCGGCATTTTGCTTACCTGTTCTGGCGTCCCAAGGCGTCGATTCGGCGCGATATCTGCGCATGGTCGAAACCCGCGCCGTGCGCCGCGTCGAGTTGCAGCGCGCGCTGGTAATAACGTGCGGCCATACTGGCCTGTCCGAGATGGTCGAGGCTGACGGCCAGGTTATAGGCGAATCCGGCGTTGTCCGGCTCAAGCGTGCAGGCGTTGAAATAGGCCTGTTGCGCCTCGCTCCAGCGCGACTGTTCGGCGAACAGGTTGCCCAGCGCGAAATGCAGCGCCGCGGAGTCGCCCTGTTCGCGCAGCAAAGTCTTCAGGCGGCTCTCGTTGCCGTCGTCTTCCGTGTTCAGCGCCGACATGCCGGCATTCGCCACCGCATTGCGCGGATCGAGCATCAGCACGCGAGAGAAATATTGTGCCGCCACCAGATTATCGCCGCCCTGCTGGGCGATGGCCGCGAGGCCTAGCAATGCATCGGTGTTGCGTCCGTCCTTGGCGAGCATCGCCTGATACAGTTGCCGCGCTTCTTCCGGTTTGCCGGCGCGGTAGGCGAGGTAGGCGTTCTGCAACAGCGGATCGACGGCGGCTGCGCGTTGCGGTTCGATGCGTACCGTCGGCCTTTGGCGCGGCAATGGTTCGGCGACCGGCGCAGGTTCGGGCAGAAGGTCGGATGCCGGTTCCTCCGCGACTTCATCCGCGGTCGGCACGGCCTCGGGGATCGCATCGCTCTGCGGTTCGTCAGTCACGGTCTGTATCGGCTGCGATGGGGCGGTTGCGATGGGACGCTGCGGAGCGACGAAGGCGGAGGATGAATCGAGATACCACCAATAGCCCGCGCCTGCGACCAGCAGCAATATCGTGCCGCCGAGCGCATACAGGAGGTAGATGTTGGGGCGCATGTATCCGGCGGACGGCGATTTTGCGTTGAACAGATTCTGTCCTGCATCGCGCGCATTTTGTCTGGAATCGTCCGTTGCGGAAGCCTGCTGATTGTCCGGCCGCAGCCCTTCCGCTGCTGTGGCTAGATTCGCCTCGGCAGATTGGACTTTCTTGCGGGCTTCCAGAAGCAGGCTCATGTCACGGCTTGCCGGATGACGGCTCTCCAAAGTTTTCCTGGCCGGGCTCCTGCTTGAAGAAATTCTGGTCGGGCAGCATGTCGCGATAGGCGCTGAAGTCGCCGACGATGCTGGCATCCTTGATGATGACCGGGCGCAGGAAAATCACCAGCTCAGTCTTTGTCGTCGTGTCGTTGCGCTGTTTGAACAGTTCGCCGGCCACCGGGATGCGGGAGACGCCGGGGATCGCATCGGTCAGGTTGTTGATCGAATCCTGCATCAATCCACCCATTACGGCGATCTGGTTGTTCTCGACGCGCATCACCGATTCCATTTCGCGAGTCTGGGTTTCCGGAATACCCTGGTTATTGACGCCCAGATTGGGGTTGGGGTCGGGTACGTAGCGGATCACCCGCGAAATCGACGGTTTGAGGTTGAGCAGGACCACGTCGTTGTCGCTGATCTGCGGGGTGACGCTCATCGTGAATCCGACCGGTATGGTGTTGGGAGTGGTCGTGTAGGTGGTGATTGCTGCGGCATTCTGCGTGGCGACCGTATCCGCCTTGACGGTGAAATACACCAGATTATCTACGACGCGCATCATCGCAGTCTGGTTGTTGAGCACGCTCAGCTTGGGGCTTGATAGAACCCTGACATCGCCGAACGACTCCAGCAGCGAGACCTGCTGGGTGACCGTGGCGGCGGTCGGGTTGGTGATGATGCCGAATACGCCGTTGCCGACATTGGTCGGCAGTCCGGCGCTGCTCTGCACTACCTTGAATCCCTTGCCGCCCGCCTTGATCAGCGCGGACCAGTTAATGCCCTGCTTGTACTGGTCGCTCAGGCGCACCTCGACGATGGTTGCTTCTATCATGACCTGGCGGCGGGCGTTGTTCATCACCTGATCGATGAATTCCCTGATCCTTTCATGTTGCTTGCCGGTGGCGCGCACCGTGATGAGGCCGTTTTCCGGATTCGCAATGACCGAGGCGGCTTCGCGGAAAGTGTTGCGGCGGGTGACGATCCTGCTGTCGCCTTCCTGTATCGTGACCTGTGTCGGTGTTGTCTCGTTGCCGATTTTTTTGGCGGTGTTTTTCTTCTCGGTCACGATGCGGTCGGTGCCGCCGCTTTGTTCGGTGACCGTTTCGCTCGATCCGTCCGGCAGTATCTTGTCGGTTTCGTGCAGGATGTCTTTGATGTTCTGAACGAGTGTTTCCCAGAATCGGTTCTTCGAAGTGTTCTTGATTGCGATCGATGAGGTGCTGCCGCCCGTTCCGGTCGCTGAGCCGCCGGTATTGCTGACCTGCATGGCGTTGTTGATCGAACTCTCCGCGTCCCGCGTCATGTTCACATAGTCGATCTTGTAGCTGCGCAGATAAGGCGAGTCCGGCATCACGATCAGGTTGCCGTTCTCCAGTTCGTAGCGCATGTCGATCTGCTTGGCGATGCGCGTCAGGATCTGCGGCAGGGTCTGGTCCAGGGCGTTCAGTGTGACCGTGCCCTGGATGCCGGGATGGATGTCCAGATTGATCTTCGCGTCGCGCGCCAGCGCGAACAGGATCTCCTGCGCGGGGATGTTGGTGACGACGACGCTATAGGTCTCCGGTTTGGCGCCGGGCTTCGGCGCCGGAAGTGCTACGGTGCGCGTGAGCGGCTGCGGGATGTCCGCCGCATTGTCATGGATGACCGGTCGCTGGATGTGCTTGTCCGACGGTTGGATAGGCCGGGTGCCGCAGCCGGCGACGATCGCGCAGGCTGCGATGAGGGTGATGCAGAGACGGGACAGATTGCGGGGATACACGCTTTTCTCCATTGCTACCGTTCGCCCCCAGCCTAACAGGTTTGCAGGGCTTGCTCAACGAGCATTAGCCATATATTTTTAGAACACGTGGATCGCGGTGGCGAAGGATTCCTGGTAGCGCGGCGGAAGGTCCTTAATTGCATTGCGCGCCGCTTCGACCGTGAGGTAGGCGCCATACAGCACGCGCAGCCCTTCCTTGTCGCCGAAGCGTGCCGGCACCAGATAAATCTGCGGGAGTTTGCCTAGTCCATCCGCGCGTTTCAGGAAGCCTTCGACGCGCTTGGGTTGGAGATCTTCGGTAGAGAAGAGCTGGATGCTGGCGGCGACATTCTTCTGCGCCAGCAGTTTTTTGCCTGCGGCCAGCCGCTGATCGAACAGGCTTGTGGCAGGGGCAGGGGCAGGGGCAGGGGCAGGGGCAGGGGCGGCGGGCGGCGCCGGTTCTTCCGCTTGCGCGGGAGCGGGGGCGACAGGGACGATGGTGGCCTGCTCGGTTGCCGGTGGCGGAGCGACGGGCTCCGGAGTCGCTGCGGTCGGCATGGTGGCCGCAGCCAGTTGCGCTTGAGGGGCGGGCGACTGCGGTTTGTCCGTCGTCCACCATGCGGTCAGCCCGACCAGCAGCAATGCGGCGATTGCGCCGCCCGCGAGTATCCCGGCAGGCGGTAGATTGATGGATGGCATGGGCGGCATAGACGGCAGTCTGAGCTTGCGCGAGGGTTGCAGTTCGCTGTCGCGCATCGCGGCCTGGACGTGGCGCGGCTCGATGTTGTGGGTGTCTTCGACGAAGGCGGCCAGCAGCGATTTGTCCGCGAGGATGTTGATGCGGCGCATCAGGCCTTCCGAGGCGCGACCGATGAGTTTGAGGGCCTGCGGCGAGAATACGTTGGGGCCGTGGTAGCCGGCGGCGCGCATCCGGAACATCAGATAGCTTTCCAGCGCGTTGTGCGACATCGGCTGCATGTTGAAGTGATGGACGATGCGATCCTTGAGCTGGCGCATGTTCGGCTGTTCAAGTTTGTTGTTCAGCTCCGGCTGGCCGAACAGGATGAGTTGCAGTAATTTGAAATTTCCGACTTGCAGGTTATACAACAGCCGCAGTTCTTCCAGCGTGTCCGGCGGCATCGCGTGCGCCTCGTCCACCAGCACCACCACGCGTTTGCCTTCGCGGGCCTTCTCTTCGAGCTTGCTCTGTATGCCGTGCATGATGATGCCGACGCGCTCGCCCTCGACCTTGAGCCCCAGTCCGTCGGCGATCGCGTACAGCATCTCTTCGCGCGACAGGCTGGGGTTGGCCAGGTAGATGGTGTTGATGTGTCCGGGCAGGCGTTCAAGCAGCATGCGGCACAGCATGGTCTTGCCGCTGCCGACTTCGCCGCTGACCTTGATGATGCCTTCCGATTCGCTCAGCGAGTAGACCAGCGCGTCGAGGATTTCGCCGCGGTTCGCTCCGGAAAAAAAGAACGTCGTGGAAGGCGTGATCCTGAATGGCGGTTCGTTGAGTCCGAAGTGATCCAGGTACATGTCGGTATCCTATGAATTGGGTTTTTCGTGGCTGCCGATGCGGCTGTGCAGCGTGGTGCGATTGATGCCCAGCAGCTTCGCGGCTTCGCTGATGTTGCCAGAGGCGAGTTTTAGCGCGGCGAATATATAGTCCGCCTCGATCTCGTGCAGGTGGTGATCCAGATTGAAATCGCCGGCGCTGAGCTCGGCCAGTCGGAATTCTTGTGTCGGCTCTTCGCCCTTGCCGGGATTCGCCGCGCTCGCGGCGAGCGGATCGAACTCTTTTTCCAGTTGTGCCGCGATTATGGTCTGGCCGGGATATTTGGTCGACAGCCTGATGACGATGTTACGTAGTTCGCGGGTGTTGCCGGGGAAGCTATATTGCTCCCAGCGCTGCAATGCCTCCGGATGCAGTTCGAACGGCGGCTGGCCGAGTTGCTGGGCGTACTGGCTACGGAAGTAATTGAGCAGCACCAGTTTGTCGGTGCCAAGCTCGCGCAATGGCGGGACGGCGATCCTGAATACGTTCAGGCGATGGTACAGGTCGTCACGGAAGGTGCCGGCCTTGACCGCATCGCGCAGGTTGCGGTTGGTCGCGGCGATGATGCGCGCGCGGCTCTTGCGCGTGGCGGTCTCGCCGACGCGCTGGTATTCGCCGTTTTCCAGGATGCGCAGCAGCTTGGCTTGAAGTTCGAGGGGCAGTTCGCCGATTTCGTCCAGGAACAGCGTGCCGTCGGCGGCGTCTTCGAAGAAGCCCGGTTGCGCGGTGCTCGCGCCGGTGTAGGCGCCCTTGCTGTGGCCGAACAGCGTCGATTCGATCAGCGTGGGCGAGATTGCGGCACAGTTGAGCACGCGGAACGGTGCGTCGGGGGAATCGGCGAGGCGCTGTAGCGCGGCCGCCACCAGCTCCTTGCCGCAACCCGATTCTCCTTCAATGAGCACCGGGAACGGCATGGGCGCATACATTGCGATCTGGTCGCGCAGCGTCCGGATCGGCAGGCTTTGTCCGACGATGCCGAGCGAAGGATCCGGCGTTTCGTTTTCTTCGCTCGTTTGCACCCGCAGCGCGGCATCGAGATGTTCGCGTATTCTTTCCGGCGCGCAGGGTTTGGCGATGAAGTCCATCGCGCCCAGCGCGCGGGCGTGGCGCGCGTTGTCTTTGTCGTCCTGTCCGGTCAGGACGAAGATTTTGATGTCCGGGCTGTGTGCGATCAATTCGGCGATCAGGTGAAATCCCTCGTCAGGACGGTGCGGCAGGGGCGGAAGTCCCAGATCGATGAGGGCCAGTTGCGGCGGGGTTGGCAGCTTGCGCAGCTGCTCGATAGCGGCGGCGCGCGACTCGGCCAGAAGGACTTCGAAGTGATCGCCGAAAGCGATAGCCAGCCCCTCGCGTATCAGCGGGTCGTCATCGACGATCATCAGGCGGGGGAGGGGCGGAGGGGCGCTCGACATGCTCTCGATCCGGGTTAAGCTGCGGGCAGGGAGCATAACGGCAAGCGGGCGCAAGCTCAATAGCCCGGAGCGGCAAGGATTTATTAATTCGGGGCTATCGGTTGAGGATAGTGGATGCGGTAGTTTAGAATGCGCGTCCCCGACATTCCGGATTCCAGTGATTTTGACAGCTCCAGCCTTGGTCGAGATACGCGACCTTAATTTTGCCTACGACAAGCGGCCTATCCTGCAAGGCATCAACATGACCTTTCCGAAGGGCAAGCTGATCGCCATCATGGGATTGAGCGGCTGCGGCAAGACCACGCTGCTGCGCCATATCGGCGGTGCGCTCAAGCCGACCAGCGGGCATATCAAGGTGGGTGGTGAGATACTGCACGAGCTGGATCAGGACGGGTTGTATGCGATGCGTCGCAAGATGGGTATGCTGTTCCAGTTCGGCGCGTTGTTCACCGATATGTCGGTGTACGACAACGTGGCGTTCCAGATGCGTGAGCATACCGACCTGCCGGAAGAGTTGATCCATGATCTGGTGATGATGAAGCTGAATGCTGTCGGTTTGCGCGGGACGCATAATCTGATGCCTTCGGAGCTGTCGGGCGGAATGGCCAGGCGCGTGGCGCTGGCCCGCACCGTGGCGCTCGATCCGATGCTGATCATGTACGACGAACCGTTCGCAGGGCTGGATCCGATCTCGCTGACGGTGGTGGGCGACCTGATCCGGCGGTTGAACGATGCGCTGGGGGCGACGTCTATTATCGTCACGCACGATATACAGGAGTCGCTGAAGATTGTGGATTATGTGTATTTCATGGCCAACGGCGTGATCGAAGCGGAGGGGACGCCCGGCGAGATCCGTGCGTCCGGCAAGCAATTCGTGCACCAGTTTGTGCATGGCGAGATGGACGGCCCGGTGCCGTTCCATTACCCCGGCGGAGATTACCGCCAAGACCTGAGTTTGCGAGCCTGAACATTATGCCGGCAATTAACACCATCAGAGAGATAGGGCATCGCACCATCAATGCGGTGTGGCGCATCGGCATGGCGACGCGTTTCTTCGTCCTGGTGCTGATGTATTCCGGAAACAGCTTCCGGCGCTTTCATCTGACTATCAAGGAGCTGTTTTCCACCGGCGTGATGTCGCTGCTGATTATCGTTGTCGCGGGATTGTTCGTCGGCATGGTGCTGGGCCTGCAGGGTTACGAGACGCTCAAGCGCTACGGTTCGGAATCGGCGCTGGGCAGCATGGTCGCGCTGAGTCTGGTGCGCGAACTAGGGCCGGTGCTGGCTGCGCTGCTGTTCGCCAGTCGCGCCGGCTCGGCGATGACCGCCGAAATCGGTTTGATGAAGGCGACCGAGCAGATCGCGGCGATGGAAATGATGGCAGTGAATCCGATCGCGCGCATCGTCGCGCCGCGTTTCTGGGCGGGCGTGATTTCGATGCCGCTGCTGGCGGCGCTGTTCAGCGCGGTCGGGGTGTTCGGCGGCTATTTCGTCGGCGTGGTGCAGATCGGTGTGGACGAAGGCTCGTTCTGGTCGCAGATGCAGTCTACCGTGGATTTTCGCGAGGATATCCTGAACGGTGTGATCAAGAGTTTTGTGTTCGGCATGGCGGTGACGGTGATCGCGCTGTTCGAGGGGTATGATGCGCCCCCCACCGCGGAAGGTGTTTCCGGCGCGACTACGCGCACCGTGGTGGAGTCGTCGCTGGCGATCTTGATGCTGGATTTTGTTTTGACTGCAATGATGTTCGGAGGGAAGTGAACGATGGAACGCACGACACTGGATCTGTGGGTGGGCATGTTTGTGGTGGCGGGTATCGCCGCTCTGGTGATGCTGGCGATGAAGGTGGGGAACCTGAGTACCTATAACGTGTCCGAGAGCTACGAGGTGCATGCGTATTTTTCCAACATCGGCGGTTTGAAGCCCAAGGCTTCGATCAAGAGCGCTGGTGTTCTGGTTGGGCGCGTGACCGAGATTACGCTGGATACCGAGCGTTACGAGGCTAGGGTGGTAATGAGTCTGGACAAGCGGTATCAATTTCCCAAAGATACCTTTGCCAACATCCTGACTGCCGGCCTGCTGGGTGAGCAGTATGTCGGCCTGATGCCCGGCGGCGATGAAGAGATGCTGCAGAACGGTGAGCAGTTGAAGAAGACGCAGTCTGCGGTGGTGTTGGAAGATTTGATCGGCAAGTTCCTGTACAGCAAGGCTGAGGAACCGGCCAACTAAGCGAGGAGTGATGGTAATGAAGGGGTTGTTTGTCGGGATGGTTGCAGGTTTGTTGTGTGTGGCAGGTATGGCGCGCGCCGAAGTGGTTGCGCCCGACGTGCTGATTCGCACCACCGTGCAGGATGTGGTTTCGATAGTGAAGCAGGACAAGGATATTCAGACCGGCAACCAGAAGAAGATACTGGAACTGGTGGATGCCAAGGTGCTGCCGCACTTTGATTTCGTGCGCATGACGCAGTTGGCGGTCGGCAAAAATTGGCGCACCGCGACGCCGGAGCAGAAGAAGACGCTGACGACCGAGTTCCGCAACATGCTGGTGCGCACCTATACCAAAGCATTCGTCGAGTACCGCAACCAGACGGTGGAGGTGCAACCGTTCAAGATGGCTGCCGATGCGACCGAGGTGACCGTCAAGACCATGATCACCAAGCCGGGCGCGCAGGCTGTTCCGGTCGATTATGAAATGAAGAAGAGCGCCGACGGCTGGAAGGCGTTCGACATCGTCATCAATGGGGTCAGCATGGTGATGAGTTATCGCGGCACTTTCGATGCCGAGGTGCAGCAGAATGGCATTGACGGGTTGATCAAGATGCTGTCCGGCAAGAATATCAATGCCGCGAACGTGGCGTTGCGTAAGGCGGAGAGCAAGTGATTTCGCGCGAGGATGGTCGTTTGGTCGTGCGCGGTCGCCTGACCATGGAGACCGTCCCGGCATTGTTCCAGACTGGTCTGCGGCATTTGACGGAAGAGGACTTGCTGGTGGATCTCGCCCAAGTCGAGGCTGTCGATTCGGCGGCGGTGAGCATGCTGCTCGGCTGGTCGCGAGCGGCCCAGCGCAGTCAGCGCACCTTGCGTGTGACGGGTCTGCCCGCAGACCTGCTCAGTCTGGCGGCGCTGTACGGCGTCGCGGACATGCTGCCCCAGCAGTCTTCCTGACTCGTTTAAGGCGCGGACGCTCGCTGTCCGCGCATCCCTTCCCGGTTTTTAGTATCATGCGCGACTTCGGGCGCTGGCGGCGCATGTCCGCCGGCGAATCGCAACCTACGATCACAAGAAATTTATGAGCGCTGCTACGGTCACGCCGGAAAGCATCCGGATCAATATCGCCCAAGGGCTGCCGACCGAGCATTTGTCGGTAGTCGGTGACGGCGCCCATTTCGAGGCGGTCGTGGTCAGTGCCGCTTTCGTCGGCAAGAGTCGCGTGCAGCGGCATCAGTTGGTGTACCAGGCATTGGGTGACCGGATGCGCGAAGAAATACATGCGTTGTCGATGAAAACATTTACGTCGGAAGAATGGGTGCGGCAGTCGTAAGACGTAAGACGTAAGTTGGTAGTTGTTGCACCTGCTTAACTTACGTCTTACGTCTTATGTCTAAAAATTGAGTTTATGCAAAAACTAGCGATACAAGGCGGCAACCGGCTCAACGGCGAAGTGCGGATTTCCGGTGCCAAGAACGCGGCCTTGCCCATTATGTGCGCCAGCCTGCTGGCGGCCGATGACCTGCGTCTGGACAACCTGCCCGACATGCACGACGTGGCGACCATGGGCAAGCTGCTGCAGCAGATGGGCGTTGCGGTCGAGGCGGATGGGCAGACGATGCGCTTCAATGCGGCGCATATCGATAAGCTTGAAGCCCCGTACGACATGGTGAAGACCATGCGCGCCGCGATCCTCGTGCTGGGGCCACTGGTGGCGCGCTTCGGCGAGGCGCGCGTGTCGCTGCCCGGCGGCTGCGCCATCGGCTCGCGTCCGGTCGATCTGCACATCAAGGGCTTGCAGGCGATGGGGGCCGAGATTCATATCGAGCACGGTTACATCCATGCGACAGCAAGTCGTCTCAAGGGCGCACGCATCTGCTTCGACCTGGTCAGCGTCACCGGCACCGAGAACCTGATGATGGCGGCCGCATTGGCCGACGGCGTGACCGTGTTGGAGAATGCCGCGCGCGAACCCGAGGTGATTGATCTGGCTGTCTGTCTGCGCGCGATGGGCGCGAAGATTGTCGGCGACGGCACCGACACTATCACTATCACTGGCGTGGATAAGCTGCATGGTGCATCGCACCGCATCATGCCGGATCGTATCGAGAGCGGCACTTTCCTAGTGGCGGCTGCGGTGACGGGAGGCAAGATCGTGCTGACCGATGCGCGCGCGGATATTCTCGATAACGTGCTGGACAAGCTGCGCGAAGCGGGCGCGCGTATCGAAGTTTCCGGTGACCGCATTGAACTGGAAATGACGCGTCGTCCGACTGCGGTGAACCTGCGCACCGCGCCGTACCCGGCGTTCCCGACGGACATGCAGGCGCAGTTCATGGCGCTGAACACGATAGCCGAGGGCAGTGCCATCGTGGTCGAGACGATCTTCGAGAACCGTTTCATGCATGTACAGGAACTGCGCCGCCTCGGTGCGCAGATCGATGTCGAAGGCAACACCGCGGTAATCAAGGGTTGCACGCAACTGGAGGGTGCGACGGTGATGGCGACTGATCTGCGCGCCTCGGCGTCGCTGGTGATTGCCGGCTTGGTCGCGCAAGGCGAAACCGTCGTAGATCGTATCTATCATCTGGATCGCGGTTACGAACACATCGAGGCGAAGCTGTCGGCGCTGGGCGCCCAAATTCGCCGGATCAAATAACAATGCCGCTAGAAATGGCTCAGGTATCGAAAAAATGATAACGATCGCGCTGTCCAAAGGACGCATCTTCGAAGAAACGCTGCCGCTGCTGGAAGCGGCAGGCATCACCGCGCTGGAAGACCCGGAGTCTTCGCGCAAGTTGATTTTGCCGACCAATCGCGACGATGTGCGGCTGATTATTGTGCGCGCCTCCGACGTGCCGACCTATGTGCAATATGGTGCCGCCGATATCGGCGTCGCGGGCAAGGATGTGCTGAACGAGCATGGCGGAACAGGCTTGTATCAGCCGCTGGACCTGAATATCGCCAAGTGCCGCATGATGGTCGCAGTGCGCAACGACTTCGATTACGAGTCTGCGGTGCGCCAGGGTGCGCGCCTGCGCGTGGCGACCAAATATGTACAGACGGCGCGCGAACATTTCGCCGCGAAGGGGGTGCATGTCGATCTCATCAAGCTGTATGGCTCGATGGAGTTGGCTCCGCTGGTCGGCCTGTCCGACGCCATCGTCGATCTGGTGAGCAGCGGCGGCACGCTGAAGGCCAATAACCTGAAGGCGGTCGAGCATATCGCCGACATCTCGTCGCGGCTGGTGGTGAACCAGGCCGCGCTCAAGCTGAAGCATGCCGCGATCCAGCCTATGCTGGATGCCTTCGCCGGTGCGGTCGGGAAATAGGGAGTGAACAGGATGAACATCAGAAAACTTTCTTCGCGCGCGGGCGACTTCGCCGCGACGCTGGACAAGCTGCTGGCCTTCGAGGAGACGGCGGATGAAAAGCTGGAGGCAACCGTAGCCGCCATCCTCGCCGACGTGAAGAAGCGCGGCGACGAGGCGGTGCTGGAATACACGCGCAAATTCGATCGTTTGCCGTTGGCGAGTGCGGGAGCGATGGAGCTGCCGAAGAGCGAGCTCAAGGCGGCATTCGACGGCTTGCCGTCTGAGCAGCGTATCGCGCTGGAGCAGGCTGCGCGGCGAGTGACCGCTTACCATCAGAAGCAGGTGCAGGCATCGTGGAGCTATACCGACGAAGATGGGACATTGCTCGGGCAGCAGGTGACGCCGCTGGATCGCGTCGGTCTGTATGTGCCGGGCGGCAAGGCGGCTTACCCATCGTCGGTGCTGATGAATGCGCTGCCGGCCAAGGTCGCCGGCGTAGGCGAGCTGATCATGGTCGTGCCGACGCCGGACGGCGTGAAGAACCAGCTGGTGCTGGCGGCCGCTCATCTGTCGGGCGTGGATCGCGTGTTCACGATAGGCGGGGCGCAGGCGGTGGCGGCGCTGGCCTATGGCACGGCGACCATCCCGCGCGTGGACAAGATCGTCGGGCCGGGCAATGCCTATGTGGCATCCGCCAAGCGCCGAGTGTTCGGCGCTTGCGGTATCGATATGATCGCCGGACCCTCCGAGATTTTGGTGATCTGCGACGGCAAGACCGATCCGGACTGGATTGCGATGGATTTGTTTTCGCAGGCCGAGCACGACGAGCTGGCGCAGGCCATCCTGCTGTCGCCGGATGCGGCATTCATCGAGGCGGTCGCGGCCAGCGCCGACAAGTTGCTGGAGCAGATGCCGCGCAAGGACATCATCCGTACCGCATTGGAGAGTCGCGGCGCTTTAATTCATGTTGCGGACATGGATGAAGCTTGTGCAATCAGCAACCGCATTGCGCCCGAGCATCTGGAGTTGTCGGTCGAGGATCCGCAGGCATGGCTACCCAAGTTAAAGCATGCCGGTGCGATCTTCATGGGGCGTTACACCTCCGAGTCGTTGGGCGACTACTGCGCCGGACCGAATCATGTGCTGCCGACGTCCGGCACCGCACGTTTCTCGTCGCCGCTTGGGGTGTACGACTTCCAGAAACGCAGCAGCCTGATCCAGGTTTCCGCGCAGGGTAGCCGCAAGCTTGGCGAGATTGCCGCAACGCTGGCGACTGGCGAAGGCTTGCAGGCGCACGCGCAATCCGCGTTGTACCGGCTTGGCTGATTTCGGCATGAATTTGCCAAAAAGTTGCATGTTTATGTCAATTTGATTTGACAGCACGAAAGGGTATCGGCATAATCGCCGGCTCTGTTTGGAGGGGTGGCCGAGTGGTTAAAGGCAGCAGACTGTAAATCTGCCCTCTTATGAGTACGATGGTTCGAATCCGTCCCCCTCCACCAAGTTTTGAAGTTGTATTGAGTTGGGTTTCGGCGAGGCTGTATAAGGCTTCGTTGTGTTGGAGCGAAGATTGCGGGTGTAGCTCAATGGTAGAGCAGAAGCCTTCCAAGCTTACGACGAGGGTTCGATTCCCTTCACCCGCTCCAGGTTTTGCCCATGTGGCTCAGTGGTAGAGCACTCCCTTGGTAAGGGAGAGGTCGCGAGTCCGATTCTCGCCATGGGCACCAGTTTTTTGTATTTATTATTAACTTTTGACATTGATAAGGAAACGTCATGGCAAAGAGCAAATTTGAACGTACGAAACCGCACGTAAACGTAGGCACGATCGGTCACGTTGACCACGGCAAGACCACGCTGACAGCAGCGATCACCATGGTGCTGTCGAAGAAGTTTGGTGG
>Ga0209211_10004031_pt1 | contig 23308 bp, 17 predicted proteins | sample RifGroA2_FD_183992 | JGI IMG/M metagenome (GOLD analysis project Ga0209211, IMG submission 183992) | Groundwater microbial communities from Rifle, Colorado, USA - Groundwater A2 (SPAdes) (version 2) | ecosystem: Environmental > Aquatic > Deep subsurface > Groundwater | place: Rifle, Colorado...
CCCGAAGGTGGGGGTAGTCTATTCCCTCGACAGCGAGACGCGGATCCGAGCTTCGTACGGCTCCGGATTTCGTTACCCTTCCATCAGCGAGATCTATATTGAAAGCCCGAAAAATATCTCCCAGGTGCCAATCCTACCTAACCCCGCACTCCTGGTTGAAAAAAGCTCATCCATGGAAGTGGGGGCGAGCAGCACACTCGGGAGCTCACTTGCCGTCGATGCGGCCTTTTTTTCCAGCAGTTTCACCAACCTGATCGAACCGGGGGTTGCCTTCAATGACGCGAACGAGCCGTACATCCGGTTTGACAATGTGACAAAAGCCCGTATCCAGGGGATGGAGCTTTCCGTGAACATTGAGTGGTGGAAGAGGCTTTTTTCGACCAACCTGGGCTATACGTATATCTGGCCGAGGGATCTCACAAAACAGACAATGTTGCAGTTCCGGCCGCGGCACATCTTTTATTCTTCAGCAACCATTTCGCTGGGGCATCTTCGCCTCTCAACGGATGTACGCTATGTCTCCCGGATCGAGCGAATTGATGAGAACCTCGTCCGGTTCGCTCCCATTCCCCAGGGGGACGAGCGTGTCCCGATCAACGTCATCGACGTGCGCGCGTCGTACGATGCTGTGGAACTTGGCGTCCCGTTGCGGGTCGGTCTGAACGTCAACAACGTTGCGAACTATCATTATGTCGAACTGATCGGCAACCTGGCCCCGGTGCGGACGTATTTCCTTATCCTCGAAGGGATCTTTTAATTAGAGATCCCCCATCGCCCGTGTCATCATGTCCTCCCTTGCCTTGCAAGACTCATAAGATTCGAGTACCTTCACCCATCGACGTCCATTGTTTGGAACACACCATGTATATTGATTCACACGCCCATATGTTTTATGAGGATTACAGGGACGATCTCGGGGATGTACTCCGACGGGCGGAGGAAGCCGGTGTTCTGAACATCGTGGTTCCGGGGACAACCCTTGCAACCAGCCGTGAAGCGATAGTGCTCGCCGAACGCTACAACCATATCTACGCTTGTGTCGGATTTCACCCTCATGAAGCCTCGCACGCCACGGAGAGCGCCCTGCGCGAGGTGGAAGAACTCAGCCATCATCCCAAGGTCGTCGCCATTGGGGAGATCGGGCTGGATTTTCATTATGATTTTTCACCGCGCGACCAGCAGCTTCGTGTTTTTGAAGAGCAGATCCGGATCGCCATCCGGCGTAACCTGCCCATCGTGGTCCATACCCGTGAATCAATTCCCGAATCCCTTGCTCTTGTTCGGACTCTCGTTTCTGGTGACCCCGGCTGGCGAAAGTCCTCTCCCGGGGAGGGCACCGCCTTGCCGGCGTATCGCGGGGTATTCCATTGCTTTACCGGAACGGCTGAGGAATGTCGACAATTATTCTCGATGGGGTTTCTCGTCTCGTATCCGGGGATCGTCACGTTTAAGAACTCCCCGGTTCTGGAAACCCTTCGGCAGATCGGTTTTGAGAATATCATGATCGAGACGGATTCGCCTTACCTGGCCCCCGTTCCCCTCCGCGGGAAGCGGAACGAACCGTCCAACGTGATCCTCGTCGCACGGAAGCTGGCGGAGGTGTTCTCGACGACCCCAGAGGCGATCGGCAACACAACCTCGTCCAATGCAAAAATATTATTTGGAATCAACTAACGATGTCGGAACAACCATCCATCTTTGATATTCTTGGGCCGATCATGATCGGTCCATCAAGCTCGCACACCGCTGGGGCAAGCCGTATCGGTTATATCGCCCGCCAGCTCCTGCATGATGAGCCGAAGAAAGCCGTCATTACCCTCTATAATTCGTTTGCGAAGACTCACAAGGGGCATGGGACGGATAAGGCGATCATCGGGGGAATTCTCGGCTTCGGTCCGGATGACGAGCGCATCAGGGATTCCCATGAGCTTGCTGCCCGGGGAGGGCTGGAGTGGGAGTTCAAGTTCGTCGGGGATTTCGTCAGGTTTCATTCGAACACCGCGCGCGTGAAGCTTGAGGGAAAACATGGAGGAACGGTTGAGGTGGTCGGAGCATCGTTGGGAGGAGGGAGGATCAGGATTCAGGAGATCGAGGGATTTACCGTCGATTTCAACGCCCAGCTCCCCACCTTGGTGATCATTGCCGAGGACATCCCCGGGAGTATCCAGAAGATCAGCGGGGCGATCGCGGAGAAGAAGGGAAACATTGCCAACATGTTTGTTGCACGGAACGAGAACTTTGCGAACATGATTATTGAATTGGATGAGCATGCGGACAAGGAAACGGTGGAGAAAATTGCCGCCCTTCCCTGGGTGAAGTTTGTCCGCCGCGTGGAACCGATGCTGGAGGGAAGTTCACGCTACGAGAAGTAACACGCCGTACTAATCTTGCGGGAAAAGCATTCCATGGAATTCAATTTTCTTTCTGACATTGTCGAGTATTGCAGGCGCGAGAAAAAAGACATGGCCCAGGCAATGCTCGAGTACGAAATGCGCAATAAACGATTGACGCGCGAACAGGTGTATACCGGGCTCAAAAGGACCCTCTTCGTCATGGAGGAGTCCGTTGAACAGGGGCTTACCCAGCAGGTGATCAGTCCGAGCGGCATGCTGAATAATTGGGCCAAAACGATCCTCCAATGCAAGGTGGACACACTCGGTCCCGCCTTGAAGAAGGCCACGGCACGCGCAATCGCGGTGGGGGAAGTGAACGCCTGCATGGGGAAAATCGCTGCCGCCCCCACGGCGGGATCCGCCGGCATTCTGCCGGCCGTACTGGTGACGATGATGGAGGAACATGCCATCCCGCGGGAACGGATCCTGGAAGCCCTGCTGGTCTCATCGGCCGTCGGGTTGGTGTTTGCAAAAAACTCGTCTTTTGCCGGCTCCGAGGCGGGGTGCATGGGGGAAACCGGCAGCGCGGCTGCGATGGCTGCAGGGGCCATCACATACCTCCTGGGGGGAAATGAAGAACAGATTCTTGAGTCGGTCGGGTTTGCCCTGAAGGCTTCCATGGGGCTCGTTTGTGATCCGGTGGGAGGATTGGTGGAAGAGCCTTGCACAACCCGTAATGCAGTGGGCGTGGCGAATGCCTTTGTCTCCGCACAAATGGCGCTTGCAGGAATCAAAAGTCTCATCCCCGCCGATGAAGTTATTGCCGCAACGAAAGAGGTCGGGGATTTGATGTCCCCGCGGTTAAAAGAGTCCGGTCAGGGAGGCCTCGCGAATACGAAAACCGGGAGGGAGATCCAGAAGAGAGTTTTCAAGACCACCGAATAATGCCCCCGTTTCAAATCCTTTCGAGGAGTGTCCTATGAAAAAAACCGCCATGGTTGCATGCGTTCTTTTCTGTTTCTTGTACGTGAAGGCCGCTGTCGCTCAAACAGCGAAGCGCATGATGACCCTCGAAGACGTCGTCTCCCTGAAGTCGGTCTCCGATCCCCAGCTTTCACCCGACGGTCGCCACATTGTCTATGTCGTCAGTGAAGCAGACCTGAAGGAGAGTTCCTCGAACGCAGACCTCTGGCTCGTGGGAACGAACGGCGGTACGCCGTTGCGGCTCACCACCAGCAAGAAAAATGATAACACGCCACGCTGGTCCCCCGACGGGAAAATGATTGCTTTCGTCTCGGCCCGCGAGGAGAAACCGCAGATCTATCGTATTTCACCCTTTGGCGGAGAAGCGGAGAAATTGAGCGACCTGAAATCGGCCCCTTCTGCGATCGAATGGTCACCGGATGGCAAACAGATCGCTTTTATCGCACAGGATCCTCCGTCCGACCGGGAGGAAAAAAAGAAAAAAGAAAAGGACGATGCGGTAACCGTCGACCGTGAATTCAAAATGTCCCAGCTTTGGGTGATCGATGTCGGGACACGCAACGCCTCGCGGCTGACGAACGAGGACAGTCTCACGATCGGTCAGCCCCGGTGGTCACCGGATGGAAAGCGAATCGTGTTTGTGACGAACCCGACCCCGAAAGCGGATGATGGCTCTCTGTCGGATCTCTGGATCTATTCGTTCGTGGACAGCACCAGCCGCAAATTGACGGAGAATACCGGCCCCGATACTTCCCCTGTCTGGTCTCCGGATGGTACAACGATCGCCTATCTCTCCCGGCCCGGAGATGTTCCGATGGTAGGCCTTCAACGATTGCAATTGATGCCTGCCGCGGGTGGGGCGCCCCGCATGCTCACCCCGTCGTTTGATGCTTCAGTCACGTCCATCCGCTGGTCGCCGGACGGTTCGAAAATATTCTTTCTTTCCTCCCAGAGCGTCGAGACGCATTTGTACAGCCTGGAGCTACGTTCTGGAAAGATCTCCCAACTGACGGCGGGCGGGTATGTCGTATCCTCTCCCACCTATTCCCGGGATGGAAAGACCGTCGCGATGATTCAACAGGATGAGATGAATCCCGCGGATGTTGCCGTTGCATCCGGTTCTCCCTGGAAGCCGAGAAGAGTAACAAGGAGCAATGGAGTGATAGACTCCTTGAAACTGGGCAGGGTGGAGGTGATCCGGTGGAAAAGCTACGATGGATTGGAGATCGAGGGAATTCTCCTCTACCCGGCGGAATACACGTCCGGGGTGAAATACCCGTTGCTGGTATACGGACATGGCGGTCCGACCGGTGCTTACACGAGAACGTTCTCTGCGTCGTGGGGCAACCTGGGACAATTCTACTCGAGCAATGGGTGGGCGGTGTTCTATCCCAACTTTCGCGGAAGCACGAATTACGGCGAGAAATTCATGCAGGCCAATTTTCTCGATTGGGGGAAAGGGGATTACCAGGATATTATGACCGGGATCGATGAAGTGGTTCGGCGCGGGATTGCCGAACCACTCACCCTCGCCTTTGCCGGTTGGAGTTACGGCGGTTATCTCGCCAACTGGATCGTCTCGCAAACGGATCGCTTCAAAGCCATTTCCGCAGGAGCCGGGTTGAGCAACATGGTGAGTATGTACAGCACGAATGACATCCAACGATATCTCGAGGCATTCTATGGCGGCCATCCGTGGGATGCTATGGAGGAGTATGATAAACGATCGGGCGTGCGGTATCTCAAGAACGCAAAATCGCCGACGATCATTTTCCATGGGCAGGAGGACAAGCGCGTGCCGGTGTCGCAGGGGTACGAACTGTATATGGGATTGAAGAAGAACAACGTGCCGGTCGAATTTGTAATTTTTCCCCGGGAGGGACATGGTTTGTCCGAACCCCGCCATCAGCTGGAGAAAATGCAGAGGGAGCATTCCTGGTTCCTCAAGAATGTGTTAGGCAGTGAACCAAAGCCAGAATCTGTGAAACTCAATCAATAATTTCGGATTGCCATGCGATTGTTTTCTTGTTTCCTCTTGTGTGCCGTTGTCACCGGGGCCGCCGCCCAACCCATCCCGGAAGTTCAGCGTCAAATCTGGATGCTCCAGGATCAACGCTCCCTCGGCGATGGCAAGCTCGTTTCCTTTCTTGCCAGTCCGGAAGAGAATGTCCGTTCCATGGCCGCGATGGCGCTGGCAAATATTCAGGACTCGACAACGATCACCGCGCTTGTGCCATTGCTCAGCGACCCCTCGCCGAATATCCGCAGGACGGCGGCATTCGCTCTCGGGCAGATAGGGAGCAATGCACCCCAGGATATGCTGGTTGCCCGGCTGGGGCTGGAGACCGATTCAACAGTCCTTGCAAGGATTGTCGAGGCGCTTGGCCGGATAGGCAATGAACTTGCGCTCGATGCCGTCGTGGAATTTATTCCGTCCCCCAACCAACCGGCGATACTCGCCGACCGTGCTCTCGCCGTGGCGAGGTTTGCCCTCCCGCCCCGAAACCTGAAACACGAACGCTCGATCTGGTTCTGTTTTGATCTCCTTCAGCACCCCGATGCCGAAGTCCGGTGGCGGGCGCTGTTTGCGCTCTGGAGGTCTGCTCCCCATGGTTTGATCGACGTGGAGATCTCGAAGCGACGGGAGGATCTTCTAAGGACTGCAACCGATCCTGATGCGGACGTCAAAATTAATTTTGCGACCCTTCTCGGGCGCACACGATCAAGGGATGCGGTGGATCTCATCAGTGCCATGTATCGGAACGAAATCCGGCAGGGTGACTGGCGGGTGCAGGTCCAGATTGTGCGGGCTTGTGCAGCTTTTCTTCCCAACGATCCGGGACTGATGGAAGAGCTCCTCGGCCTGCTCGAGTCACCTAACGACCACGTAAAGATCGCGACCCTTCAGGCTTTGATTGGGTTGCAGCGACAGACAATCCTTGGGAGTGCGGACAGCACGAAGGTGAACCGTGTGGTGGCGAAACTTGCAACGACCAAATCCCCCGCCGCCGAGCTCGTCCGTGGCGAAGCCATGGTCGCCATGGCCCGCCTCTATCCTGAGGAATTCAACCGGCGTAATTTCCTGAACGAGGAAGACCTGACGATCCGTGAGCGGACAAAAGTCCTGGAAGGGATGAGCGCGATCGCGAATGTTCGCAGCATGGTGCAGGTTATGAGCTTTCTCGAAAGCGATACCGTCCGGGTTGCCATGGCAGCGTGGGATTTTATCCGCCGTTTCCTCACCCCCTCGACGGTTGCCCGGCTGCGGGCGGGCGATCCCGACCTTCTCGAGGTCGGACAATGGCTTCATCAACGGGCGTTGAGGTCGTTACAGCGCGGCGACATGGCCATCACACAACTTGTAGCAACAGTTCTGAGCGATACGTCGCTGTTTCAGGCGATGGCCCGTCACGGTGAGAACGATTCTCTTGTCAACGGACTGATCGCTGCTTACCAGGGGCTATCTTCACCGGACGATGTCGAGGCGATGCAGGCGCTGGTTGAAGCCATGGGACGGATCGGTGACGCAAGGTTTCTCCCCACGCTGGGAAGCGCTCTCAAGGATCCCGATAAAACAGTCGCCACCAGGGGGGCAGCCGCATTGAAACAGATCACGGGGAAGGAGTACTCTTCACTGGTCCCTCTGGCGACAACGGCCGTGACGACGGATTATGATTGGCCTGCACTGGAATCCATCGCACGCGATCAGGGTGTCACGATCCTCACGAACAAAGGAGTGGTGAAATTGCGGCTGCTGCGCGACGAGGCCCCCTTTACCGTCCTGAGCTTTGTGAAACTCATTCAAAAGAAATTCTATGACGGCTTGAGCTTCCATCGGGTTGTCCCCAATTTTGTTGTTCAGGGGGGTGATCCACGTGGCGATGGATGGGGGGGGCCCGGCTATGCTATCCGATCAGAGTTCTCCCTGAGAAATTACACCCGGGGGAGTCTGGGGATGGCGAGCGCGGGGAAGGATACAGAAGGATGCCAGTTTTTTTTCACGCACCTTCCCACACCCCACCTTGACGGCCGCTATACGATTTTTGCGACGGTGCGCGAGGGAATGGAGATTGTGGACAGGCTTCAGATCGGGGATACGATTGTCTCAATCACGCTGGACTGAGGTTCAGTTCTTTCGCCGGTATTCGTCGTATGTGCTTTGGTGCGTTGGATCGGCTGCAACGAGCCGGTCGTACACGGAACGATCGGGATAGGGGAGAAAGGCGTCGGCGATTTCCAGCGACTTGGCATCAAAGAATACTTTCACCAGGATGCTGCGGGGGTCCTGGTTCTTTCGAAGGTCAGCGATCGCTTCCACCGCCTGAAGAATATTGTCCAGCCCTTTCTGCGTTTCCGTTGTCAGCAGATCGATGCCGTCAAAGTGGTAGCGGTGAAATGCCATGCGGAACGGTTGATAGCGAAGGTTCATCAACTCATCCGCAACGCTGAACCGGCTGTACGTTCCCGCCGATGACGTTTGCCAGTCCTTTCCGAAAGCCGTCGATGCCGCGAGGTTGCAGACGTTCAATGCCTTCTGAAGATACCGCGAGCCCGATTGTTCGTTGTAGGTTTCCAGGTCCATCCCGACGATCAAATAAGCGTAGTAATCCAGGAAGCCTGTCAGCGGCTCAAAGCGAAAGTCATCGCGGGTCATTTGTTGATTCAGGACATAGGTAAAATCCCAACGGTCGTCGAAGAGCCGAAGCACTTGCGTATTACGCCCGGTTTTCTCGTTCGTGGTGCTGTTGTAGACCGGCCGCTGGCTCACGATGGCGACCTGCGCCGTATAGCGGTTTTCAGCCGGCGCCGTGAGAAAAAAGATCGTCATACTGCAGTCGATTTTCTCTCCCCCAAAGTCCTCATCACTCCACCTGGTATTGTTCAGGTAACGCTCCACATCCGCCTCGAAGCGCGTGAGAAAATCGCGCTGCGCCGACGGGATGTTTTCAACATTGACGGTCACGTCACAATTCAACTCCTGCGAGTACATCCGGGCGCTCAAAACCAGAAGCGCCACGGCCAGACCTGCCATAATTTTCATGCTTCCTCCAGAAAAAACTTGCAAAAATATAGCCAATTTCTTATCTATCTACAAGACAAAGCCGATGAAACACTCAACTTTCATCCTTCTCTCTCTTGTTCTCGCGCTGAACCGTACGTGCGCGGATGATAACGGGCGCGGTGCACATGCTATCGCGCTGGGAAATGCTTTCGTTGCCCATGCCGATAACGCCTGGAGTATACGCTATAACCCTGCCGCGCTCGCTCATCTCACAGCAATTCAAGGTTCGGTGTTCTCTATCCCGGAACAATTTGGTTTGCCGGAATTGCGAACCGTCGCGGCTGCTGCAGCGATGCCCCTGACGTTCGGCGGCATCGGTGTGTCCGTGGATCAGTTTGGCTTCAACCTTTATAAAGAAACGCATCTCGCCGTTGGGGCAGGCACCAACCTGGATTGGGGCGTAACCGGCGGGGTGGCGATGAATCTTTATTCGTTTGCCATAGAACGATACGGCTCTGCGCACCGCGTAACGCTCGATTTCGGGCTTATGGCCGAGGCGGTTCCAGGAGTTATCCTCGGATTCAGCATGAAGAATGTGACCGGAACGACGGTTGGCTCCCTGAACGAGAGACTTCCCCAGATCTTCCTCCTCGGTTCACGCTATACCCCAACTCAGGATTTCTCCATCAGCGTCGAACTCGAAAAAGATACCCGACATCCGTTTATGGTCAAGGCCGGAGTGGAACAATGGTTGTTCGACATCCTGGCGCTGCGCGTGGGAATTTCGGATAACCCGAACAAGGTCTCGGCGGGGTTCGCGGTCCGGACATCGGGCGTTGAATTCGGTTATGCCGGATACAGCCACAACCAGCTTGGCTGGACCCACCAACTGGAAGTGTCTTTTCGGTTTGCGGAAGAATGAACCGCTTCGTTTTTTCCCTCCCCTCGATCCTATCGCTGGCCCTCGTCAGTCTCGCGGCCCAGGAGAAGGCGGACAGCACGCGCGTTTCTGATGAACTGGAACGCATGCTGGAGGAGATCACGCAGGACGCGGAGGATTCCCAGCTTCTTGAACTCCTCAACGCTCTTGAAGAGCACCCGCTCGATCTCAACACTGCCACACCGGAAGAGCTACAGCAACTTCCCGGTCTCACGTCCGTCCTCGCGTTTGCCATCGTTCAATTTCGGGATCGAGCTCTTTTTGAACACGTGGAAGACCTCCTGCGCGTCGAGGGTGTGACGGGGGAGCTGTTGGCACGTCTCCGCCGGTTCCTTCGCGTCGGTGACCGTGAGCCACCAGGGAACACCCTCACGGTCGGTGAAATACGGTTCCGGTCGAGGGTTTCTCAGGATCTTCAGCGACGCAGGGGCTTCATGGAGGGAACCTATCCCGGATCTCCTCAGAAAGTGTATAATCGCCTTGTAGCGCGTTCAACCGACCTGAATCCCTTGCTGGGGGCTCCGTCCGGTGAACGTCGTGACCAGTCGTGGCTTGAAGCAGGGTTGGTCATGGAGAAGGATCCGGGCGAGCAATCCCTGAACGATTTTGTGGCGGGGTACCTCACCTTGAACATCCAGCCGGTGGGGAGTCGTGTTATACTTGGAGATTATGTTGTTGAGGCGGGGGAGGGGTTGGTATTCTGGAGATCGACCGGTTATTCAAAGGGGAGTGAGGTCATTTCGACGATTCAAAAAAACGGGGGCGGGGTGAAGCCGTACGTTTCCACCGATGAGAATTCCTTCTTGAGAGGTATCGCTGCCGAGACGAGACTTTGGGGAACCCGGATCTCGGCATTCGTTTCCAGAAGGTCTCTCAATGCGTCGGTGAACGATGAGGGAATTCTTACGAGCTTCAATGCAAGCGGATTGTTCAGAACTCCGGGTGAACTTCTGAACAAAGATGCCTCAGGTGAAACGCTGGCGGGAGGGATCGTGTCCATCACCCCGTTCCCGGGATTGAAGGTCGGACTCTCGGGTTACAGGACAACTTTTGATCACCCAGTCATGGTGGGGGGGACATTCGGTTTCCATGGTACGACGGCCTCTGTGGTCGGCCTGAATGCCTCATGGACAAACGCTCGTTCCACGGTTTTTTCCGAGATTGCCCATGACCATGTTGGAACGATGGCCGGTCTTGCGGGAGTTGTTTGGAAGCCCACGCGGGTTCTCGACCTATCGATGATCGGCCGGATGTACCCCCGGGATTTCGTCAGCCTGCATGCGTTTGGATTCGGTGAGGGGGGAGGTTTAACGCAGAATGAGACGGGTCTCTATGCCGGAGTAAAGGTGAAACCTTTTTCCGGGACCATGATTTCTTCGTACTTCGACCAATTTATTGCACCCTGGAGGTCCTCCCTGGTTCGTCTCCCGTCGGAGGGGAACGACCTTCTTACACTCGTCCAATCTCAATTGACACGCAGACTTTCCGCCACGCTTCAGTACAAGCGGAAGAACAAATCCGCCACGGAAACTCTCCCTGATCAGTACGACAGGGATACCCGAAGGGTTGGAATGCGGAGGCAATCAAGCTACCGGGCGACCGTGGAGCTGAATTCCTCCGTTGCCTTCCGGTGGAGGAGTCGCGTGGAATGGGTGCAGGTGGAATATGATCTGACAGGTCACCGGGAAGAGGGACTTCTGGCCTATCAGGACATCAGGACGCACCTGTTTCCGAGGCTTCTTCTGAACGCGCGGGTGATTGTGTTCCACACGGACTCTTTTGACTCGCGCGTTTATGAGTTCGAGTCGGACGTTCCCGGCGCCCTGAACAATCCGGGATTGTACGGAAAGGGGTACCGGTGGTATGTGACAACCCGTTTTGAAATTTCCCCCTCACTTGATCTCTGGGTGAAATACGGGCACACGGTGAAGGAGGGAGTGAAGGTTTTAAGTTCCGGACCCAACCAGATTGATGGCGATCTTGAGAATCGGGTCAGTCTCCAAATTGATGCTGTCCTGTGACATCGTCATTGCTTCCAAAGCTTGAAAGTGGTAGATTCACTCCGTCTTTTCAGAGGCAGGAAGGGAGCGATCTTTTCCCTCTCCATTCGTCTTTCTCCCATTGATCAAGGGTCCTTCCCCTCGTCAGGCTTTTTCCCTATCTTCTTCAAGGAGATTTTCTATGAAACGTTTCATTCTCCTGGTTCAATCCCTGCTGGCGGGAACCTTGTTTCTGTTCGCACAGACAAGCTATAAACTTCCCCCTGGTGAAGTTGTCAATATCCTGGACGCCCCGCCGACACCGGTTATATCGGTCAGTCCGCACAACGATGCCATGCTGCTGGCGGAATTTGAGGCCCATCCTCCGGTTGCGATGCTTGCGCGGCCTTTCCTGCGACTGGGTGGACTGCGTGTTGATCCGGAATTGAAATCCCGCCAACGGACCATTCAATATAGCGGGATCACCATTCGCTGGTTCGAAGGAGAGAGATCGGTACGCGTGGCCCTTCCAGAGAACGCGCGGATCGGATTCCCGTCATGGTCGAATGATGGGAGCAAGCTTGCATTCACCCGGGATGTTGAGGACGGGGTGGAGTTGTGGGTGGCGGACGTTGCAACGGGAAAGGCAAGCGCTGTGGGTTCCTTCAGGGTCAATGACGTCCTTGGCTCACCGCACCAATGGATGAACGACAACGTGACGTTGTTGGTCCGGATCGTACCACCTGGAGCCCGGACCGCTCCGGCGATGCGGATGGTCCCAGTCGGACCCAATATCGATGAGACTGCCGGGAAGGTGTCCAGGCCGCCGACATTCCAGGATCTTCTCCGCACTTCTCATGACGAGGATCTCTTTGAGTATTACGCCCATAGTCAGCTTGCCCTGGTACACTCCGGGACCGGAGCAGTGAAAACTCTCGGCAAGCCGATGATGATTCTTTCGGCGAACTTCTCGCCCGATGAGCAATACCTTCTGGTCACCCGCCTCAACCGTCCGTTTTCCTACCGGGTTCCTTATTTCTATTTTGCCCGGACGGTGGAAGTCTGGAACTTAGGAGGGAACATCGTAAAACTTGTGGCTGATTTTCTCGTTTCGGATGACATCCCGACCCAGGGTGTTCCCACCGGTCCCCGTTCTGTTGAGTGGCAACCGCTACACAAAGCAAGGCTCATTTGGGTGGAGGCGTTGGATGGAGGCGATCCCGTCAGGAAGGTTCCTTTCCGCGAATCGGTGAAATCGCTTGCTGCACCCTTCACCGGGCAGCCTGCCGAACTGTTGAAACTGCAACACCGGTATCGTGGAATGGACTGGACAGCCAGGCAGGATGAAGTATTGGTGGGGGAATATGACCGTGACCGCCGATGGACGACCACTTCGTTTGTCGATCTCGCAAGACCTTCAGAAGGGAAGCGTGTGATATTTGACCTAAGCGCGCAAGATTCCTACAAGAATCCGGGCAACCCGGTGTATGTCACGAAGCCAAATGGAGACAGGGTGTTTCTGCAGGATGGGGATTGGTTCTATCTGACAGGGCAGGGGGCAAGCGAAGCAGGCAACCGGCCGTTCCTCGACCGGATGAACATGGCTACTCTGAAAAAGGAACGATTATTTCAAAGCGGTGAGAACGACCTTGAACAATTCCTCTCCTATGTCAAAGACTCGCGCTCGGCCCTTGTCACGCGGTACGAATCCAAGAGTGAAGTGCCGAACTACTACACCCGTGACCTCCGTTCAAACCAGCGGCGTGTTCTGACCGCTTTTAAGGATCCCGCTCCCCAGTTGACAGGACAAAAAAAAGAGTTGATCAAATATGCACGCGAAGATGGTGTGGCCCTATCGGGGACCCTCTACCTGCCCCCCGGGTATAAAGAGGGGACAAAACTCCCCCTGCTGATCTGGGCCTATCCTTTGGAGTACTCCGATGCAAGCACGGCGGGACAGGTGCGCGGCTCTCCCAATAGTTTCACATTCTTCCGCGGCGCATCCCCCCTCTTTTTTGTTACACAGGGGTACGCGGTGTTGATGGACGCGACGATGCCGGTGGTCGGTGATCCCGAAACCATGAATAATACTTTTGTGAAGCAGATTGTCGGTGCTGCCAAGGCGGCCATCGATAAGCTGGACTCCATGGGCGTCATCGACCGGAAACGCGTCTTGGTGGCAGGACACAGTTATGGAGCGTTCATGACGGCCAATCTTCTCGCACACTCTGATCTCTTTGCCGCAGGGATTGCCCGGAGCGGGGCCTACAACCGGACGTTGACGCCATTCGGCTTTCAGTCGGAGCGGCGCTCCTTCTGGGAGGCAAAGGAGACATACATGGGGGTTTCGCCCTTCACGTTTGCCGACAAAATCAATGAGCCGATCCTCCTGATTCATGGCGAGGCGGATAACAATTCCGGCACATTCCCGATCCAGTCGGAGCGCCTCTTCCAGGCAATCCGGGGAAACGGCGGCTCCTCCCGGCTCGTGATGTTACCACATGAGAGCCACGGGTACCTCGGACGGGAATCAGTGTTGCACACCTTGGCCGAGATGTTCGAGTGGGCGGACAAGCATGTGAAGAACAAGGTCGTGGTCGGAGACAAGTAGGGAATCCACGACAGCCATCGAAAACAAACATCGTCGCAACCTCCCCCCCGTGAGCGTAATGGGGATGGACGACACCATCAGGAAGGGCAGCGATGCCCTTCCGTTGTGAAAGGAGCGACCGTACAGTGAAGCACCCCTTTTCCTCTTATTCCGTCGGATCCTGGCGCCAGGCGCGTCCCGTTTGGCTTTGTCTGCCGGTATTGTTCCTGCTGATTTCCTCGTTCTCCCCCTTGAAATCACAAGACCTTCTCAAGCATCAATTCGTTGAAAAAGTGAAGTCCGTTGTTTCCTCCTCCGATGCCGTTGTCGGAGTGGCGATCAAGGATCTTTCCACCGGGGAGGAATTCTTCATCAACGAAAATGAAATCTTTCCCCAGGCCAGTTCCATTAAAATTCACATCCTGGCAGAACTCTACCGGCAGGCCGGGGAGGGGAAGTTCAAACTGTCTGACATCATGCTGTTACCGGAGTCGGTCCGTGTTGGTGGGAGTGGAGTCCTTGGCGAACTTGGCAACAATACCGTCTCCATGAGCCTGCGCGACTATGCGGTTCTCATGATTATCCTGAGTGACAACACCGCAACGAACCTGTTGATCGAAAAGGTGGGAATGGAGAACGTGAACCGATTCCTGGTCTCCAACGGAGCGACGAAAACAAGACTCCAGCGGGTGATGATGGATATCCAGGCCGCCAAGGAGGGAAGGGAGAATATCGGCACGCCGCGTGAGGTGCTTACGGTCCTCGAGCGTCTTTACCGGGGTGAACTGGTGAGCAGGGCCGCTTCGGAGGATATGCTCTCTATTCTCAAGAAGCCGAAGGGGGGCGCATTGCGTGCTGGAATTCCCGATCCCGTGGAGCTCGCGAACAAAGAGGGGGAAGTGGAGGGAATCCGGTGCGATGTGGGGATCGTCTTTCTCCCGGGCTCCCCCTATGCGCTGTGTGTCATGACAAAGCTGTTGCTTGAACCGGCTGACGGTCCGCGGATCATCAGGGAAATCTCCCGGGCGGCGTACGGGTATTTCGAACGGAAGGCGAATTCGAATCAATACGGACGCAGGGTTCCGCGTTGACCGGTCACGATGCTTTTTCCCCGGGCCATTCTTCTTTTTTGCTCCCCCTGCTATTTTTTCGTATCTTGGAACCATTATGAAAAGCGGATCAAAGAGAACGGTTGTGGTCGGAATGAGTGGCGGCGTCGACTCATCCGTGACGGCTGCCCTGCTGAAGGAGCAGGGGTACCATGTCATCGGTGTCACGATGAAGACGTATGACTTCGACGAAGTCGGCGGGAATGTGGCGAACGAGACCTCCTGCTGCGGCCTTGGTGCAATGAACGATGCCCGCCTGGTCGCGGCCTCCCTGGGAATTCCTCACTACGTGGTGGATTTCCGCGAGACGTTCAACCGGGAGGTGATCGGCAACTTTGTGCGCGAATATCTCGACGGCAGGACGCCGAACCCTTGTGTCATCTGCAATCGCGATGTGAAGTGGGGTGAGTTGCTGCGGAAGGCAGAAGCGCTCGGTGCCGATTACATCGCGACAGGCCACTATGCCCGATTGCGGTTTGACGAGATCCTTCGTCGGTACGTCATTTCCACCGCGGTGAACGAACTCAAGGATCAATCGTACGCCCTGTGGGCTGTCTCGCAGGAGGCGTTGCGCAAGACTCTGTTCCCACTGGGAGGATTGTACAAGAAAGAGGTGCGGGAACTCGCGCACAAGTACGGGCTTCGAACCGCTGCAAAGGAGGAAAGTTATGAGATTTGTTTCGTCGCCGACGACAAGTATGATCGGTTCCTGAAGGAGCAAGTCCCCGAGCTCGAAGGACGGGTCCATGGCGGTCCGTTGGTGCTTGAAGGAGAGGTGGTGGGGACGCATCGTGGATATCCCTTCTATACCATAGGCCAGCGGAAGGGGCTGGGTGCCTTCGGAAAGCCGGTGTATGTGACCGGCATCGAGCGCGAAACGAATACGGTTCGGATCGGTGAGGGGAAAGACCTTCTCCGACGCACGTTGATCGCCCGGGATTGCAACATGGTCGGCAGGCAGGTTCTTGAGGATGGCATGGCGGTTCAGGCTAAAGTGCGTTATAAGGATGACGCGACCGAAGCCCGCGTGTATCGTGAAGGGGAATCCGGGTTCCGGGTTGAGTTTGCCGAGCCCAAGAGGGCGATCACTCCCGGCCAATCCGTCGTTCTTTACGATGGGAAGGAAGTCGTTGCCGGTGGGATCATTGATCGCGTTCTTTCTTAAGAGTTTGCAGTACGGGAGGTTCTGTGGCCCAGTCCCGTTCGGGGTTGGGCTTTCGCATTTGTGAGAGTGAAACTGACAGACCCGATCCGAAGGTCTCTCCCGGAACCCCGGGGAGGGGTGGGAACGGGAGAAACTTTTACAAAGGGTGTTCGTTTATTGCGCAGGTTCGTGTGAAGCATCCGAACGACGATTTTCAGCTCGTAGAAGCATTCCGTAAAGGGGACGAAAAAGCTTTTGAGGAGCTGATTCGTCGCTACCAACGTCAGGTCGCGAACCTGATCTACCTCACCCTGGGGAGTCGTGAGGAGGTTGATGATCTGACGCAGGAAGTATTCATACGAGTCTACCGCTCCCTGCACAGGTTTGAGCATGATGCTTCCCTGTTCTCGTGGATCTACCGTATCACGATGAACCTCTGTATCGATGAGATCCGGCGCCGGAAAATCAAGCGAACGCTTTCTCTGGAGTTTTTTACCGACCATACGCTGGAGCGGGAACGGCAGTCGAAAGAAACCGTTACGGCGGAAGATGAAGCACTGTTGAAGGAGAAAAAGAGGATGGTCCTGGAAGCATTGCAGCACCTTTCGCCCGTCCATCGGCAAATCATTGTCCTTCGCGAGTATGAGGACCTTACCTACGACGAGATTGCCACAACCTTGAATATTTCCACGCAAGCTGTTAAATCGAGAATATTTCGTGCCCGCGAGGAATTACGGACATTGCTCAAAGACTATTTTCAGGAGCGTACATGAACCACAAGCAGATGCATCAGTGGGTCTCGTCCTTTATCGACGGCCAGGCGAGCGATGAACAACGCAGGGCGGTCCTTGTCCATCTGGAATCGTGCATCGAGTGCCGCACGCGCGTCCGTGGGGTGGCGGCTCTCCGCGAAGGGATTCGTCGCGCAGCCGACGTTGAACTGCCGGCGACTTTTCCGTACAGGGTCCTTCGGACGATACGAAAAGACCAGGAACAGGCCCGGACCAACGCCGGAGTCGAACGGTTGGGGATGCGGGTGGTTTTATCGCTCTCGCTTATCGTGATCTGCCTGTTCGGGCTGGGGAGCTTGTATCAACCCGAACAGCCTTCGCTGGCCAGCCACATCCTGGCGGGGGAACCTTCGGATTCTCTCAGTAAGCGCGTGTTGGAGCCGCAACGGGATATTTCAAAAGACGACATCATCTACGCAGCAATTTCAAAATAGGCATGCCATGGAACTGAGAACAAAAACGTTTCTCTTTATCATCGCGAGCTTCCTGCTGGGAGCGGTCGGGGGTGGCTACGCTGTGAAGACGTTTTTCACCTCCCCGAACGGCGGATCGCGCGGTGATTATCAAAGACAATTTGCCGAACGGTTGCATCTGGACTCCGTACAGGCGGCCCAAGTGGATTCCATCTTCGATGCGCATCGTGCGAGATTCAACGAAGTGAAGAAAACCTATTCGGAGATCCTTCGCCATAAGCGCGATACGCTTCGTCTGGGAATTCGAAAACTGTTGACACCGGAACAGAACGGTTTGTACGATGGTTACATTAAAGAGCAGGAAGAGCGGGAGAAAAAGAGGGAAAACCATAAGTAGGATCCTGCTGCCGAAATCAGAAGAGCATTCCATCATTATTGAACGCAAGGAGCGGTACGGATGAAAAAGATTTTCGTTATTGTCGGAGTTCTGGTGGTGGCAGGAGGGGCCTTCGGATATTACTTCCTCGGGAACAACCAAAACATTGAAGCGGCGCCCGCCGGACAGGTGACCAGGATTGTCACGATTGAACGGGGCGACCTAAACTTGACGGTGTCGGCGAACGGCGTGGTGCAACCCATTAACCGGATCGAAGTCAAGTCGAAGGCAAGCGGACAGATCGAGCAGTTGAATATCGAGGAAGGTCTGTTCGTCGAGAAAGGAACTCTGCTGATTGCGCTTGATCAAAAAACCGCGCAGAACGACTTTGATCAGGCCAAAGCGGATCTGGCCCTTGCGGAGGCAAGCGCCTCGCAGCAGGAAAACAATCACAAACGTGCTGAAGAATTGTTCACCAAAGCGCTTATCTCACAGCAGGAACGTGACCAGATTAACGTTGAATACGTGCGGGCCAAATCCCAGTTGTTGAAGGCTCGTGCTGTTCTTGCAACCATGCAGGAACGACTCCAGGATACGCGTATTGTTGCACCAAGCTCCGGGATCGTTCTCACCAAGAACGTCGAAATCGGACAGATCATTTCCTCCGGTGTGTCGAATGTCGGCGGCGGGACCGTTCTGGCCGCGATTGCCGATATGGACCAGGTGCATGTGGAGACGAATGTGGATGAAGTAGACATCGGAAAGGTCCGCGAGGGTCAGCGCGCCCGCGTCGTGGCCGACGCGTTTCCTGATGACGGTTTCAACGGCGAAGTGATCCGGATCTCCCCGCTTGGCAAATCCCAACAAAACGTCACCACGTTCAGCGTGGTGATCCTGGTTCGCAATCTGAATGGCAAGTTGAAGGCGGGGATGAGTTGTTCTGTGGATATCGAAATCTTCCGCCGCCAACAGGTCGTCCTGGTGCCTAATGAAGCACTGAAGGATCCCCGGAGCGAGCAGGGACGGGCTCTGCTTGCCTCGCTCCGTACAGAGGGAGAGAAGCAACCAGGGGAAAGTGTCAAAGAAGACAGTACAAAGTCTGCAGGGGCGACGACCGCCAACGGTGGACAGTTTGATTTCCGTGCCATGCGCGAAAAGACCCAGAATATGTCCCCGGAGGAGCGGCGTAAGTTTTTCCAGGAGCAAATGGCAAAGATGACGCCGGAACAGCGTGAACGCCTGGCTCAGATGCGCCAACGGGGTGGTGGCGGACAAGGAGGCTCGGGGGGTGGTGGTGGAGGAGGGATGATGTTCTTCGGGGGTGGAGACGGTCCGGTTCCGAGGAGCCGTCGTGCGGCCCAGGTAAGCAATGAGAACGAAGTCAGGGAACGCCTGGTGATGGTCCGGGAAGGAAAAGAATTTCTTCCCCGCCAGATCAAGGTGGGGCCAAGCAATTTCGATCAGTCCGAAGTGATTGAAGGCCTGAAGGAAGGTGAAGAAATCCAGATTGTCACAATCTCCCGGGCCAAACTTGCTTCAGAACAGATGACCGAACGCATGCGCAACATGAACAGCATGGGTGGCATTGGCGGCGGTGCGGTTCGCGGTGGGGGACGGTAAGGAACGCCTATGAACTTCCGGGAAAGTTTCCTGACTGCCCTGGCCGCCCTGATTGCCAACAAGCTCCGTGCCCTGCTGACCATGCTGGGTATCATCATCGGCGTGGCGGCGGTCATTACCATGATTGCAATCGGGGAAGGGGCCCAAAAAGCGGTCATTGAAAGAATTCAGTCGCTCGGTTCCAACCTTCTCTTCGTTTCACCGGGGGCTCAACGGGGAGGGGGGATCACGGTCGTGCAGTTTGGCAGCAGTGTCCGCATGAGGAACCCCGATGCGGATGCGATTCGGGCGCGGGTGAATACGGTGGAAGCGATCGTCCCCGAGTTCAATCGGAATGCCCAGGTCAAGTACGAGAACAGGAATTGGAACACGCGTATCATCGGGACTACCCCCGAATATGAAACAGTCAGAAACTTCGCCGTCGTGGCCGGACGGTATTTTACGCAGTCCGAGGTGGTGGGGGTTGCCAAGGTCTGTCTCCTGGGCAACAACATTGTGGAAAACCTGTTTCCGGATGTCAATCCGCTCGGAAAAACGATCCGTATCGCAGGGCAGTCGTTTGAAGTGATCGGTGTGCTTGAGTCGAAGGGGCAGAGTGGATTTCAGAACCCGGACGATCAGATTCTCGTCCCTCTCTCCACGGCTCAGCGACGTATATTTGGAGTCGATTACCTCTCCCAGATTTCGGTCAAAGTGGCCGGCGATCATCTTATGGACCAGGCATTCCTCGATATTGAACGGGTCCTCCGACGGGAACACCGGCTGCGGGAGGATGCAGATAACGATTTCACCATCCGCAATCAGGCCGATATTATTGCCACATTCCAGGAGACGCAGCAGACCTTCACCTTCCTCCTGGCCGGGATCGCGGCGGTGTCCCTCCTCGTTGGCGGTATCGGCATCATGAATATCATGATCGTTTCCGTTACGGAAAGGACCAAGGAGATCGGCATCCGCAAGGCCATCGGGGCGCGCAGGAACGATATCATGTGGCAGTTCCTGATCGAGTCGGTGGTCATGAGCGTGGTGGGGGGGTGTATGGGGATTGTCGTGGGGCTGCTGGCGTCGTACCTCATTACCAGCTACGGAAACCTGACGCCGATCATCTCCCTGAATTCCATTGCCGTCAGTTTCTTGTTTGCATCCTTGGTCGGAGTGTTTTTCGGCATCTATCCTGCATGGAAAGCGGCGACATCGAATGTCATCGATGCGCTGCGCTACGAGTGAAGCCGGGAGGGGTCCTTTGCACAGGTGCCCTTCCCTTTCTTATACCTCTAAAGAGATCGAAGCTTCTATGAGAGTATCCATTTTCGTCGTTCTCGTTACAGTCTTGTTTTCGTGGGACTGTGGTAATACCCCCTCTTCAGGACAGCAACAACAGAGGCGGCCGGTGGTTCTGGTGGAAGTGGAAACCGCGAGGCGGGCCCGGATCGTTGAAACGATCGGCGCGACGGGGACCATCACGGCGAAAAATGAGATCAAGATCATTGCCCAGACGGAAGGCAAGATTGTGTTGCTCGACGTGGAGGAAGGTAGCCGGGTGAAGGCGGGAGAGGTGCTCGTAAGACTGGACGCCTCCGTCCTCGCGGCGCAAACAAAAGAGGCCGAGGCAACAAGGGACGATGCGTTGGCAAATTTCGAGAGGGCGAAAAGGCTCTTTGAGAACAAGTTGGTTTCCGAACAGGAATACGAGCAGGCGCGGTTGCGCTCCAACGTTGCCCAAGCGCGCGCCGATTACCAGAAAGCCCTTTTGCAGTATACGACCATCATCTCCCCCATCTCCGGGGTCGTGACATACCGTGGTGCAAGGAAGGGGGATATTGCCGTTCCGCGGCAGTTGCTTCTGACGATCAGTGACCCCGCCACGCTCGTCATGGAGGTTCCGGTTTCCGAACTCCAGGTCCCGAGAATCCACGTGAATGATCAGGTCAAGATCACCGTCGATGCGTATCCCCAAGTGAAGTTTGCCGGCAAGGTCCGGAGAGTCTTTCCGGCGAGCGATCCTGTCAGCCGTCTTGTCAAGGTAGAGGTGATGTTCACGGAGAGGGACGATCGTCTCATGCCGGGCATGTTCGGGAGGGCGGAGTTGACGACTTCTGCGAAGGACAGTGCCGTGGTGCTGAGCAATGATGCGGTGATGACGTCGGCGACGGGCGTGGCGACAGCGTATGTCGTCGTCGATTCGATCGTCGAGCGCCGTGAACTGACGTTGGGTATTCGTGAGGCTGGCCGATCCGAGATCCTCACCGGGGTGACGGCGGGCGACAAGGTGGTGGTCGTTGGACAAAATGCCCTGAATGACAGGATGCAGGTTCAAATCACCAAGGAGCGTTCGTATGGAGAATAAGCCCGGGTATCATGATCGTGAACTTGCGAAGAGCCGAACCCTGGCGGATTGGGCGATCAGGCATCCGATCGGTACCATGATGCTGGTCTCCGTAATCGTGGTTCTGGGGGGATATTATTTTTCGAATCTGAAAGTCGACCTTCTCCCCAAGATCATCTATCCCCAGATCCGGGTCAATGTTTCCAACCGGGGGGTGGATCCGCTGGTGATGGAGGAGACCATCACGCGCCTCCTGGAATCGCGGCTTGCTACGACGGAAGATGTGACCATGGTGGAATCCAGCACATCCGAAGGGCGTGCAAACGTCACTCTCAGCTTCGACTACGGAAAGGACATCGACCTGGCGTTGCGGGATGCCAGCACCAAGCTGGACCAGGCCCGCTCGGGCATGCCGCGGGAAGCGGATCCGCCGACGATCTGGAAAGCGGATCCGTCTCAGGCTCCGATCTTCGAGCTCGGGGTTTCAGCCTCTTCGTTGGACCTCGTCCAATTGCGACGGTGGGCGCAGGAAGATCTTTCGAACTATTTCATGACCGTTCCCGGGGTCGCTAGTGTGGACGTCGCAGGTGGACTGGAAAGGGAAATACAGGTCATCATCGATCAGAAACGCCTGCAGGGATTCGGGCTCTCCGTCTCGCAAGTCCTGAACGCCATCCGTGATGCGAACCTCGACCAGACGGGGGGGAGGGTCACGGCTGGACGGCGCGAATACCTGAGCAGGACGCAGGGAAAATTTTCCGAGGTGGAACAAATCCGCGAAGTGCCGATCACCGTCCGTACGGGGTCGGGGTTGCAGCGCGTCAAGATCTCCGATATTGCCCGGGTCGAGGATAGCCACAGGGAACAGCGCATCTTTGTTCACCTGAACGACGTTCCCAGCATCAAGGTCAGTGTTCAAAAACAGCCGAACGCCAATACGGTGGATGTCAACGACGGGCTCAAAGAAAAGATCGCGTTCCTGAACGAGAACAGCATCATTCCTCCCGGGGTGAGCTTGCGAATCGTGAATGACCAGTCATACTACATTAACAACTCCATCTCGAGCGTCACAAGCTCCGCCTTGATAGGCGGCTTGCTGGCCATGGTAGTCGTGGGGTTTTTCCTGGGAAGCTGGCGCCGTACCTTGATTATTGGTACATCGGTCCCCATTGCCATTCTTGCCACCTTCGTGATGATGGGTATGGGGGACCTCACGCTGAATATCATCTCGCTGGGAGGCCTTGCCTTGGGCATCGGCATGCTTCTCGATAATTCGATCGTCATGCTGGAGAACATCTCGCGCCATCAACGTGAGCATCCGGATCCCGTGGAGGCCGCCCGCTTCGGGAGCAACGAAGTGATCTCTGCCGTCGTGGCATCCACCACCACGAACCTGGCCTCCGTCCTGCCGTTCCTGTTGATCTCCGGACTCGCTGCCCTCTTCTTCAAGGAGCTCATTCTCACGATCTCGTTTGCCATCGTCGGTTCGCTGATCGTCGCCCTGACCCTCGTCCCCATGCTTTCCGCTCTCTTGTTCCGGTACGAAGAATCCCATACCCGGAAGCTTCCCCGGTATTTTCTCCTGACGCAGGGTTGGGTTTTACGTCTCACCCAGGCTTATGAGCGCCTGTTGACCTGGACGTTCCGCCATAAAACGATCGTGGTGGGGGGAGTGATCCTTCTCTTCATCGGCTCGCTCGC
>Ga0209211_10004032_pt1 | contig 23304 bp, 26 predicted proteins | sample RifGroA2_FD_183992 | JGI IMG/M metagenome (GOLD analysis project Ga0209211, IMG submission 183992) | Groundwater microbial communities from Rifle, Colorado, USA - Groundwater A2 (SPAdes) (version 2) | ecosystem: Environmental > Aquatic > Deep subsurface > Groundwater | place: Rifle, Colorado...
GTAAGCCAGCGGTAAATGGTCTTGTCTTTCACATCATATTTCTCGGCTGCCGCCGCGACCTTTGTTCCATTTTTTATCTCTTCCAAAATCGTTGCTTTGATCGTCCCATTGATTGGTTTGTACATAGGTTTTTAGCATACGCGGATTGAGAAAGTGTGTCTAGTATACGGGGTACAGTCCAGTTTTTCTACGCTTGAAGCAAAAAACGGCGAGGAGGGCTTGAAGGTTGCCTTGCGTGAACATCCAGACCTCATCTTGCTTGATATTGTTATGCCCAAGATGGATGGCATGACCATGCTTAGAAAACTACGCGAAGATTTATGGGGAAAGACCGCGAAAGTCATCATTCTCACAAATTTGAGTGATAATGAAAAGGTGGCAGAAGCCCTAGAACAGAAATCACACGAATATCTTGTCAAATCTGATTGGAGAATTGAAGATGTGGTTGCAAAAGTTCGTGAACAATTAGAAGGGTAGGACATCATATTTCCACGGTCCCGCCACCTGCCTGCATACTTGGAAGGCAGGTGTTTTTTAATAGAAAAAGGCGTGCCGTTGGATGGACGCCTTTTCTTACCTCCTTTATCCATAGTGTTTGACTTTACCTTTCCTGTCCAGTATACTACTTGTACTGGACAAAAACAACCTATTCTGTCCACTAGAAGTAAAATAATATGCAAAATAAGCTAAAAGATATAGTTTCCAGCCAAAAACTGCAAAAAGAGCAACTTTTGACTCCTTCGTACATAGGCCGAACCAAGGAGTCCTTTGGTAAGAAATGGCTTGATTCGAATTTGATAAAAGTGGTTCTCGGTCCCCGAAGGGCGGGGAAATCCGTATTTTCTTTCGTGCTTTTAAAAGATCGTCCGTTTATATATTTCAATTTTGATGATGAAGTATTGTCGAGTATAGGTGGCGTATCTACAGATGAACTGATGAAAGAATTGCATGCCGCGTATGGTGGGGATGTAAAAACTATTTTGTTTGATGAAATACAAAACCTGCCGAGTTGGGAACTCTTTGCTAATCGTTTACACCGAATTGGATATAATCTTGTACTCACTGGATCTAATGCGCAGTTACTTTCAAAAGAACTTGCCACGCATCTCACCGGCCGGCACATGCCGATAGAAATACTGCCGTTTAATTTTGATGAGTTCCTCCGAGCAAAAAAATTCGTTATAAATCAAGAGTATGCTTCTTTACCACAGCAACGCGGGGAGCTTTTGAATCTGATGGAAAATTATTTACTCAATGGAGGATTTCCCGAAGTGGTAGTAAACAATGTTGACCCCAAAGATTACCTCGACGTTCTTTTTGACGCGTCGCTTTTCAAAGATGTGGTCAAGAGACACAGAGTTAAATTTTCGGCCCAGCTAGGGAACTTGGCCGCGCATTTGATAAACAATTTTGCCAATCTGTATACGGTACGCAAACTGCTCGAGGCATTGAATTTAAAGAGTGCCACTACCGTAGAAAAGTATATAAATTATCTTGAAGAAGCATATTTGATTTTTTCTTTGCTCCGGTATTCGCCAAAATCGCTGGAACGCACAAAGTCTCCCCGGAAAGTCTACGCCGTTGATAACGGCTTCGTGAGCGCGAAGGCAATTCAGCATTCTCCCGACAAGGGCAAGCTGATGGAGAACTTGGTTTTTACCGAGCTTGTTAAGCGAGGCGCAAAACCAAATAGAGACTTGTTTTACTATCGAACTCGAAACGACCGCGAGGTTGATTTTGTGGTGAAAAAGGGATTAGAAGTGACCGAGTTGATGCAAGTCTGCTATGACTTGACAAATCTTGATGTCGAGCAGAGAGAGGCAAAAGCGTTAACTGAAGCTTCCCAAGAATTGAACGTTTCCAATCTAACTGTATTGACATGGGACGACGAACGCGAAGTAGAAAAAAACGGGAAGACCGTGAAATTCAAGCCACTATGGAAATGGCTTCTTGAAATACAAAAATAATTTTATGCCAAAGGAAATCGCCAAATTAATATGAGCTTCATTCAAGAATCTAAAACAATTTTGATTGTAGAAGACGAGACATCGCTTCGTCACGCACTTCGCGACAAGCTTACGCGTGAGAATTTTGCCGTGCTTGAAGCAAAAAATGGCGAGGAAGGATTGGAAGTCGCTTTGCGCGAGCATCCAGACCTCATCCTACTTGATATCGTAATGCCAAAAATGGATGGAATAACGATGCTAAAAAAACTGCGCGAATATTTATGGGGAAAGAGCGCGAAAGTCATTATACTCACCAATTTGAGTGATAATGAAAAAGTAGCCGAAGCAATGCGACAAGAAACATTTGAATACCTTGTCAAATCTGACTGGAAAATTGAAGATGTGGTTGCAAAAGTTCGTGAACGATTAGAAGGGTAGGATATTATATTTCCACTGTCCCGCCGCCAGTCCGCCAAAAAGTTTTTGGTGTCCCACGCAACAGTCCCGCACGAATGCTTCGCATCATGCGGGATAAACTCCGCCAAGCAGGCAGGCAAAATGAAAAGAGCAAAGAGTATTTTTCTGTGGTGTGGCGAGCTTGTCGAGCAGTGGCGGGGCTGGCTTCCTTAGTTGGGGTTTTGCTTAAAGAAAGTTCGAACATCAATCAGAAAACACCGCCAGTTGGAATTTTGCAAGAAAGAAGGCTCAACCTCGCGGCGGCAAAGCCGCCGCTCGGCTAGGATTTGAAAGGGCTTTTTTGGCGAAAAGGAAAAGGATTTATAAATGAAGGGCAAAAGAAATTTTTTTCATAAGATTTTTTTTTGAAAATAGAAACCCGAACGAGTGCATTTACTTGATTTTTAACGGTAATTGTGGTAAAGTCCATTCTATAATGGCCTATTCTGACGAAACACTTCAAAGATTGATTTTAGCTCTAGGGGCCTGTTGCTAAATACGCTTTCGTAACGAAAGGTAAGAATTTTGAGCGAGACGAAGTGAAACATTTGAAGCATATACGGCGTATATGTTGAGAATGTTTCACAAAGTCGCAGCCAAAATTCTTATCTTGCAGTAGAAATGATATTCGGCAACAGGCCCTCTAGACAAAGGGTTAAAAGAAATTGGAGTACCCGATAATAAAAAATATATCTCGAACTCTGTATTTTGGGGCAATATAACAATTTGCCGTTTTGTGGAAAGTCCCAAAAATAAATCTATTATTGAAGTCAGAAAAATGAGAAATTTAAAAATTGGAAAATTTAAAGTCGAAAAAATTAATTTGATAACTTCTAATGCCGTTTGTCATCCGGCATCGCGAAAAATTATTGCCGAATACGAATTATGAACAATCCAAAAATTATAGAGTTAATCTTAAGAATCGCAGTGGCTGGCGAGTTTATTGGCCACGGGGTTTTTGCCTTGCAAGGTAAAAAAGCCTGGATAAGCTGGTTTGCCAATTTTGGTATTTCTGACATTACTTTAGCAGCTAAAATTTTATTTCTTATAGGTTTGATTGATGTTGCGCTGGCTCTTCTTATTCTAATCAAACCAATTCGTATTGCGCTTTTATGGATGGCTTTCTGGGGATTTTGGACAGCACTTTTGCGTCCAATAGTCGGTGAACCGATTTGGGATTTTGTGGAGAGATGGGCTAACTGGGGCGCGCCGTTGGCCCTGCTGTTAATAATCGGTTGGCCAAAATCGTTTAGAGAATGGTGGCGATAAAAAGTATTCTTTCAAAATGGGTATTACAGAATTTCTTCTTGACTATTTTACGGCTATTATTTCAGGGGCCGGCTATTTTGGCGTTGCCGGATTAATGATTTTGGAAAGCATGGTTGCGCCGGTTCCAAGCGAGGCCGTCATGCCTTTTGCCGGTTTTTTATGGTTTGAAAACAGGTTTTCTTTTGGCGGTATTGTTTTATTCAGCACGCTTGGCAGTGTTATTGGCTCATTGTTTTCTTATTATATTGGCATTTATGGCGGAAGATCTTTTATAAATAAATACGGTAAATATGTTTTGTTAAACGATCATCATTTGAAAATGACTGAAAAATTTTTTGCAAAATACGGCGAGAAAACCATATTTATTAGCCGGTTTATTCCAGTGGTGCGGCATTTTATTTCTATCCCGGCAGGCATTGGCAGAATGAATATTTTCAAGTTTTTTGTTTATACCGCGCTTGGCGCGGGAGTGTGGAATGGTTTTTTGGCTTATTTAGGATATTATCTTGGGAGTCAGTGGCATGAAATTAGAAAATATAGCGAGGTAATAGATGTACTCATTGTTGTGTTGATTTTAGCGGGCGTTATGTATCTAATAGGTAAAAAATATAAGAAAGGAGGTGGCAATCATGTTGTCGCAAATACCCATTAATTTTGAACGTGTTAAAAAAGATGAACTGGACAAAGAGATTTTACGCGTAGCTATAATAGCCGAACTGGATGCCATTAGCCTTTATGAACCGGCTGATTTTTAATTCATAATTAAAAGTTTATGTCTTTGCGAATTAAAATGAATTCACAATCTTTGCAGAAGGCCTTTCCGCAAGTCTATCGAGATTTTTTTGCCAAGTGTCCGTTAGTAGTGTCAGCGCCTCGCCATATAATGTGGATGGGTGAATATACAGTACGACATGGGGGAGTAGCCATGCATCAGATACTGCCGATTAGAGGCTATGTGGGATTAGCGCCACGCAAAGACAAGAAAGAAATTCGCGTGCAAGATTGTCTAATCTATGACCCAATAGTACAAAATTTCAAAAAAGAAGATCTAGATCATCATCAAAAAGTAAATATTGAAAAAAATTTATCTATTTTTTTAAAAAAGACTTGCGGTTTAGAACTCGATTCTGGTTTTGATATTTATATTATTTTAGAATTGCCGTTAGAACACTCTTTAGGCAGAGCTGGGGTTCTTATGGCGCCGATGATTGTTGCTTTTTTACTTTACTATAATTTTATCTCTAACGGCGATATTGCTTCGTGGTCTGCTTGTCCATTACAAGACTTAATTAATAACCCAACAACTAAATTTGATTTTGTTTTTAGAATACTTTGGAAATGGGAAGTATTTAATTATACAATAGGTAGTGCTACAAGTTCATTTTGTTCGCTTACTCCCAGTAAAACCCCTTTATTGTTTTTTAGTCATAGAGATACTGCTTCCCTGTCAGCAGATCTCAAAAATAAATTAAGAAAAAATAAAATTGAAATCGATGACTTAAAATTTATTGATAGTTCTTATTATTGGGGAGCGCGCACCAGCGAGGTGTTTGGCGAGCATGTTGGTTGGCCATGGCCGTTTGACTGGGGCGTTATTCACACGGGGGGCATGTTGGATGTGGTTAATTTAGAATTTTTAATTGAAGATAAACAAAAAGAGTTAAGAGACAATACAAATGAAATAATTAAACTATTCCAGAATGTGACGGGCAATAAAAAGGACGATGAACAACCAGAATTCTACAGGTTGTGTAAAAAAGAAAATACTAGAGAAAATTTTTGGCAAGGTTATTTAGGCAGTTTGCACGCGTTATCATTACAATTATTACTCGAGCTAAAACAATTTTTAGAAAATGGTTTTTCTCAAAAAAGATTTTTTGATTTAGTAAACGCGATGAATAAAGTTCACAATATACTACATAATTTATTTTTCCATTCAGCAAACAATTCGTCTATCAAAACCGATTTATTTTTAAACGATTTCTTCAAGGAAAAGATCGGATTGGATTCTTTAGGTACTAAAATCAGCTCCTTCTCCACTCATGGTAGTTTAATTTTTGCTGTTCCGTCACTTGTAGCCAGACCTTGGATAAAAAAAATGATAAAATCTTTACGAGAAAAAATTAACAGCAACATATCATTTGACTATTTATCTTGGGAAGACAATGTTGAAGATGAAGGCGGGGTGAGAATAGAACAAAATTTATTTAGCAAACTTTTCTCGCCTTTTATGCCCGGCAGTAGCGCGACCCTTGAAGAGTATTCTAAGAGTGGCAAAAACAGTCAAATGATTGTTTTGGAACAAATCAATAAAACGCGATTTGATCTTCTACTAGATACGATCCATGAAAAAGTTTATATCAATGGCCGCCCCGTAACTTCTAAAAAGATTCCAAGCCAAAAAGCTCTGATTAAAATACTGCCGGCTTTATTGGAACACCAAGGCAACTCTGTATCTAATAAAGAATTGCCTCTGCCTACATATTCGTCTTATCGTAATGAATTTCAAGGCAAAATTAGTAGTCCATTAGTTAAATTTCTTGGCGATAAAATCAAAATTGAAGTAGAAGGTGAACTAATGAATTTTACAATAAACTTAAAACTGGCCAGAGGTACACGAGTTGGCGTGTTAAAAACAATCTAAGAAATTATTATTTATAAAATTAGCCTATTTAGCCAAAAAAAGTTGGCTTTTTTATTTTTCTCCACATTTTCAGTAGTTTTCTTTTTTGGTTAAGATAAATTAAAACTAATTCTTGGTTGCGGCTTAATGGTTAAGCCGTGGCGCAAGAAAGTTCCTTAAAAAGGAGAATGCTGTGAAAACAGAATTTTGTACAACCTGCAAAACAGATCACCAGTTTATCGATGGTTCGTGTGTAGTGTGTTATTACAAAGCTCGTAAAGCTTTCATGAATGAAATGGGCGGGCCGTTCAATACTCCAGGAGACGAATGGCTCCGTACTCGACATGCTCCACCCGCTGGTTCTGAAGCGCGTAGAATCTTCGACTATTGTTGCCCGCCTACGATCGTTCGCAATTTTGCGGGGAGCACCATCTGGGTAAGATAGGTTGTTTAAAACAGCAGAGACAGTTTGTTTCCTTTTCTAGCGCGCCTAAACATGGTGCTTGGGTGCGCACCTCACAAAACGTTCCTCAAAAGGAGGAAACAGTCATGGACAGCACGAAGTGGAAGAATCCTGACACCGGAGAATTATTCATCCATCGCGAGAGCGCGGACGGCAGTCATCGAGAACTGTTGTACGGGATCTACGGTGGGGATGGGGCCACTCACGACCACGCCGTCTTCGAGCACGACCGCCCGATCTTTATCCGGGAAGATGGGCGGGTCAAGGCGAACGACCGCCTGCCATAGCCCGAGAGGCCACATTCAAGTCTAGCTCGTTCTTTCCTTATAATGTCTAATCTGATAGTACCAAGCAGTCTCTTGCGCGTCTCGGACGACGCGCATTTTTTGTTGGAATTTGTCAGAATTCACCACGACGAATTTGCATAATTTTAGGCTTCAGTCTATAATATTCCCAATATGTTTAAAGGGCTGTGGAAAGGCGTTGTTAGGCCATCTCCGCGCGGAAAAGTGCGCTGGGTCTTGTTTTTTGTTATAGTGTTGGCCTTGGCTACCGGATTTTTAGATTGGTCCTATCCATGGAACGCGGCGGCAGATAAACTCAATGTCTGGATTGACCGCGTGCCAAAATTATCAATAATCAATATCCCGCATTATCCCAGCCGCCCATTTAAACTCGGTCTTGATCTTCAAGGCGGCGCGCATCTTGTTTATGAAGCAGGTGTTTCCCAAATAGAAGCCGGGGAGCGCGACGAAGCCATGGAAGGGGTGCGCGATGTTATTGAGCGGCGCGTTAACGCTTTTGGAGTTGCCGAGCCTGTAGTGCAAACCGCGCGCGCGGGAGATTCGTGGCGAGTGGTTGTTGAACTTGCGGGTGTTAAAGATATTAGACAAGCAATCAGGCAAATTGGCGAAACTCCGGTTTTAGAGTTTAAAGAAGAAGCGACTGCTGAACCGCAACGCGCGCTTACAGACGAGGAGCGACGCGATATGGAAGAATATAACAAGGCCGCGCGTAAGCGTGCGGACGAACTCATTTCCGAGTTAAAATCAAGCGACGAGGTAGATTTTATGGCTATGGCACGCAAATATTCCGATGATCAGGCGACCAAAGAGTTCGGCGGCAGTTTGGGTTTTATCACGCGCGATAGTGCTTATGCCGATCTTTGGGAGTGGTCCAATACTCAAGGAGTAGGTAAAGTAAGTTTGGAGCCGATTGAGACTGCGGAAGGATGGAATGCAATTCAGGTTAAAGGCGTGGAGGAGCGTGGAAATGAGGTGCATGCCCAGCACATGTTAATCTGTTTCCGCGGCGCAGAACGGTGTGATCGCGATACCTCCAAAGATGAGGCGCGCAAAAAAATCGAAGAACTCAAAGCGCAAGCCACAGCAGATAATTTTGAGTCATTGGCGCGTGAACACTCTACTGAACCAGGTGCAAAAGAGCGCAGCGGCGACTTGGGTTTTTTTGGTCGCGGCATGATGGTCAAACCCTTTGAAGACGCAGTATTTGCGCTGCCAGTGGGCGCAATCTCTGATCCGGTGGAAACCCAATTTGGTTTTCATCTTATCCGCAAGATTGAGGAACGGCCGCTTAAAGCTTACGATGTGAATCGTATTTTAGTTAAGAAAAAGGTGGAGGCAGATTATTTGCCGCCGCCGGATCCCTGGCGCAATGCTGGATTGTCAGGCAAACATTTGCAGCGCACGGCATTGCAATTTGATCCCAATACGAATGTGCCCGAGGTGGGTTTGGAATTTAATGAGGAGGGCAAAAAGTTATTTGCTGATATTACAACTCGCAATAACGGCAAACTCGTGGCAATTTTTCTTGATGGCCTGCCGATCAGCATCCCGCGCGTTAATGAGCCGATTCTTGACGGGCGCGCGGTTATAAGCGGAAATTTTACGATTAAAGAAGCTAAATTGCTGGCCCAACGCCTAAATGCAGGTGCTTTACCGGTCCCGATAAATCTCGTTAGTCAGCAAACCGTCGGGGCGACTTTGGGCGACGCTTCTGTGCGTGCAAGCATTAAAGCCGGACTCATTGGTTTTGCGCTGGTAGCGCTTTTCATGCTCATTTATTACCGGCTTGCCGGGTTAATAGCCGTGCTTGCGCTGATAATATACAGCGCAATTGTGCTTGCCCTATTCAAGTTGATTCCCGTTACTTTAAGTTTGGCGGGCATTGCCGGATTTGTTTTGTCTATAGGTATGGCCGTGGACGCCAATGTTTTGCAATTTGAACGCCTTAAAGAAGAATTGCGTGCTGGCCGGGGATTGCAAACCGCGATTGAAGATGCGTTTAAACGGGCCTGGCCATCAATCCGCGACAGTCACTTAACGACCCTATTTGGAGCTCTTATTCTTTTCTGGTTTTCAACCAGTTTGGTAAAGGGTTTTGGTTTGACCCTTTCAATCGGTGTGGTGATGTCTTTATTTTCCGCAATTACAGTAACGCGCGTATTCTTGCGCATGGCAGCGCCGCATATTACAAAAGCGTGGTTGTATGGCACTAAAGTAAAACGCAATTCATAGTATGGCAATTATCCCTAACCGAAAAATTTGGTTTATTTTCTCGGGAGCACTCCTTGTATTGTCAATTATTGCGTTGAGTCTCTGGGGACTGAAGCCGGGAATTGATTTTACGGGCGGCTCGCTCTTGGAGCTTAAGTTTCAAAATCTGCCTGTATCCACTGATGTGGCTGTTATTCTCACGGAGATGAATCTGGAAGCTCCGGCGATTCAGACGGCGCCGGGGAATATAATGGTTTTACGTTTCAAATCCGTAACCGAAGAGGTGCATCAAGCTCTAATTCAAAAATTTAAAGATAAATTTAGCGAGGTTGAAGAGGTGCGGTTTGATTCAATCGGTCCAACAATCGGACAGGAACTTTTTAAACGGGCGATCCTGGCTGTAATTTTTGTAACGCTGATGATCCTCGTATACATTGCTTGGTCGTTTAGACATGTATCGCGTCCGGTTCCTGCCTGGGTGTATGCTGTAATTGTGATCATTGCATTTTTGCACGATGTGACTATACCCATCGGTTTGTTTGCCTATCTAGGGCATTTTATGGGTTGGGAAATCGGGAGCCCTTTTATCGCGGCGGTTTTGACGATTCTTGGCTACTCAATATCGGACACCATCGTTGTACTTGATCGCGTGCGCGAGAATATTAAAAAATTGCGCGGTACCTTTGAAGAAATCGTTGAAGCTTCCGTGCATCAAACTATAACGCGTTCTTTAAATACTTCCGTAACCACGATGCTTGCCCTATTCGCGATTTTAATTTTTGGCGGTGCGAGTCTTCAGGGATTCGCGCTGGCATTATTAGTGGGTATTTTCTTTGGCACTTATTCCTCAATTTTTATAGCCGCGCCCTTGCTTATTACCTGGCATCACTTTAAAAACCACAAAAGGCGCTAGTGTTAATGTTGGCCATAAATAAAAGCGGGCTTTATACCCGCTTTTGTTTATGGTATACTAAATCAATGCTATGATCCAAATCGGGCCTTTGGTTATAGATTTCACTACCTTGCTTGATATTGCCAGTCGCAATCCCTTAGCGGTATCCTGGTATATTTTTGTGAGAGGCGGGTGGATTCCTATAGGCTATGTTTTATTGAGGGGATTGTGGTGGATTTGGGACAATCATATAGTTGGCAAAATAATGAGTAAGTGGCAATGGGTGCTGCTTTCGGTTGATGTTCCGCGCGAAAATATCCAGTCGCCTCGGGCCGTAGAAAATATTTTTGCGCATTTGGCCGGCGCCCATAAAACTGCGGATCTGGTGGAACAATATATCACCGGTTTTGCCCAGCCTTATTTTAGTTTTGAAATTGTCAGCATCAATGGTTTCATACGTTTTTTTATTTATACTATAAATAAAAATCGCGATTTAGTGGAAGCGGCGATTTACGCCCAGTACCCAACTGCCGAAATTGTTGAGGCCCAAGATTATGCCGCCTCGGCCCCAGCACACTTTCCCAACCCTGAATGGCAACTTTGGGGCACGGAATTTATATTAACCAAGCCTCAAGCTTACCCCTTACGCAGTTATACAGAATTTCAAGATGAAACCGCGGAAGAGAGCGCGTTTAAGGATCCTATGGCCGCGTTGCTGGAAACAATGAGCGGCCTGCGCGACGGAGAACAACTCTGGCTGCAAATTATTGTAACACCAATTAAGTCCGGCAGTTGGCAGGAGCAGAGCCGTAAACTGGTCAATAAGATCGCGGCAATTCCCGCGGAAAAACATGCTACATTATTTGATAAGCTTATAGATTTCCCCGGCAATTTATTGACCTTTATTGTTGACTTATTTTTGCCCGGAACCCCGGCGGCTGATAAAAAGGCAAAAGAAGCACTACCTTCCAAAATGTTGTATCTAACCTCGGGAGAACGCGCTACAATGGAAGCCATTGAACACAAGGCCGCAAAAATCGGGTTTAAAACAAAAATTCGAGCAGTTTATATAGCGCGCAAGGATGTGTTTTTAAAGGCACGCGGGCCTTACGGACTTGTTGGATCCATAAAACAGGTTAATACCGAGGATCTAAATTCTCTTAAACCTGATTATAAAAAAGTCGGCACAAAAACAAAATACATTTGGACAACCACGCGCACCAATTGGCGCAGAGTGAAAATTATGCGCGCTTATAAAGCGCGTAGCAATTGGCGCGGATTTCATGGTTATGTTCTAAATACTGAAGAGCTGGCTACGCTTTGGCATTTCCCAGTTGCTGAAGCAGTCAAAGCGCCCCTAGTTAAGAAAGCGGAAAGTAAGCGTGGCGAGCCACCCATTGAATTACCAGTTGAATTTCCGCGTGAATTTGCGCCTATCGGCGGCGAAACGCCTGCCGCGCCACCGTCCGGGCCAAAATCAGCGCCCGAAGGCGCAGCGCCTAAAAATCTGCCAGTGTGATAGAGTGTTATATGTAACTTGTAACATATAACATGTAACCCAAGAGCATACCAGTTCAATCTTGTGCTAAATGTTACAGGCTATACGTTACATACTTTATATGCCTATTCAATACGATCACGACCACGAAAATGAAATCAATTTTTTTGCCTTGACTAATTTCCGCAGTCAGCGGAGAAAGTTTGGCATTAAAACCGACGATCGGCGCCGTCACATGTATGTTTTGGGAAAAACCGGCATGGGAAAGACTACCATGCTGGAAAACATGATTATCAATGACATTAATGCGGGGCATGGCGTGGCCGTTGTTGATCCGCACGGCGATACCGCTAATAAACTTTTAGATTATATTCCTTCGCATCGCGTTAATGATGTAATCTATTTTAATCCTGCCGATCATGAATACCCAGTCGCTTTCAATGTCCTAGAGACGGTTAATCCTTTGCATAAACATTTAGTTGCACAAGGCTTGATGGGTGTTTTTAAAAAGATTTGGCCGGATGTCTGGAGCGCGAGAATGGAGCATATCTTGAATAATTGCATTTTGGCGCTTTTGGACTATCCGGGTTCAACGCTCTTGGGCATTAACCGTTTGCTCGTGGATAAATTATTCCGCAGGCGGGTCATTGCTAAGATACGCGATCCAATTGTCAAGGCTTTTTGGGTTGATGAGTACGCGGCTTGGGAATCTCGTTTTCGCAATGAGGCAATTCAGCCAATTCAAAACAAGGTTGGACAATTTCTGTCTGCTTCCTTAATTCGTAATATTGTCGCACAAGTCAAATCCACAATTGATATGCGCTCAATCATGGATTCCGGCAAGATTTTCATTATGGACTTGTCTAAAGGCAGGCTTGGTGAAGACACTTCGCGATTGCTCGGAGGCATGATTATCACAAAAATGCAGCTTGCGGCAATGGAAAGAGTTGATATACCCGAATTAGAGCGTCGCGATTTCTACCTTTATGTAGATGAATTTCAAAATTTTGCCACAGAAAGTTTTGCCAATATCTTATCTGAAGCACGCAAATATCGGCTGGATCTTATTGTTGCTCATCAATATATTGGACAGCTTGTAACTGATGCTTCAACAAAAATGCGCGATGCTATTTTTGGAAACGTGGGTACGATTGTCATGTTTAGAATTGGGGCAGAAGATGCAGAGTTTGTGGCCAAAGAATTTGCGCCGCAGTTTATAGAGGAAGACATGGTTAATTTGACGAAGTATGATATTTATTTGAAATTAATGATTGACGGAGTAACATCTAATCCGTTTTCCGCACAAACCATGTCGCCAATTGCGGAGTTTCAAGGCCAGCGCGAAAAAATTGTGCGCGTGTCGCGCGAGCGCTATGCAGCGCCAGCGGCATTAGTTGAGGATAAAATTATGAAATGGGCGGGCATGGAAGAAAGCGACGAGGGTTTGATTGATGTTTCCTCATCCGAGGAGGGTGAGTGGGTAAAACCGCTGACTTTTAAGCCGGCTCCCAAATTTAAAGAGGAGGGTAGGCCTTTTAGACAAGAACCTTCAGCAAAGCCAAAAATTCAAGAAACCGTGCCCGCACCAGTGGCAGCCCCAGCGGAAGCACCTCGTATTTCTTTGCAGGATCTAACAAAGCAGAAACCGGTTTTAATTAAATTAAGTCCTCCGCCGATTAAAAAACAGCCTCAACCGCCGCAACCCACAATCCAACCTGCTGTACGGCCAGAAGTACGCGATGGGTCCAAGCTAGGGTCAGCACAACCGCAGCATGAGCCTCGTCCCGGCGGACAACCACTTCAAGAACATCGTCAGAAACCACAACAGCAGGGGATGATGCATCGTCAAGATCGCGAGAAACAACATAATCAGCGAAAGCAGCATGAGCCTCGTCCGCCAATGCCTGTAAAATCCAGTGGTCAAGATCAGCAATCGCATTCAGAGCGCGTGCAGCATGCGGGGCACTCTCAACCGCACCATGAGCAGCCTCAAGCATCTCGTTCGCCTCGACATGAGGAGACACCCCATCACTTAAGACCGGGAGAGATCGTACGTCTAGATAAGGACGATACTAAAAACGAAAACACTCAAAACTAGATACGCATCACACAAGAAGCATCTATGCCGCAATCACAAAAAATTACTTTTACAACTTCGGATGGTGTAGAGATCGTGGGAATCTATGTAGATGCTGGTACAAGTACGCCGCATGCGCTTTTGTTGCACATGATGCCAGCAACTAAAGAAAGCTACGCGGCTTTTGCGGAAAAACTGCGCCAAATCGGAATTTCAAGTTTGGCTATTGATTTTCGCGGGCATGGTGAGAGCGTGCAGAAGTTTACAGACGTCAGTTTACATTCAACAGTGTTGGATTATCAAAAATTTTCTGACGAAGAACAGCAGGCAAAAATACTGGATGTTCACGCGGCAGTGGAATGGCTTATACAAAATCACGGTGCAGTTAAAAGTCATCTTGTACTCGTAGGCGCCTCCATTGGCGCGAATCTGGCGCTTCAATATCTTAGCGAAAATTCGGAAGTTCCCGCGGCTGTTTTACTCTCCGCCGGATTAGACTATCGTAGTGTTAAAACTGAACCGCTGGTTCGTGCGGTTAAGCCAAGCCAAAGCGTGTACTTCGCGGCATCAAGCGAGGATATGCGCGGGAGCGGTCAATCAGCAACGGAAATGGCTAAAATTCTCTTCGATGCATGTCCGTGCAAAAAAGAAATAAAAACCTTTGATGGCGCAGGCCACGGCACAACAATGTTTGAGCGTGAGCCAAAATTTACGGATGAGGTTATAAAGTGGATTAAGGAGAGGATAGAATGAAGAGTACAAATGGAAAAGCAAAATAAAGTTTTAGTGTTGATGTCCGGCGGAGTAGATAGTTCTACTGCCGCGGCTTTGCTATGCAAACAGGGAGTTGAGGTATCGGGAGTATATTTGAAATTATGGGAAATTAATCGCCGTGACCTGGTCACTATCTCTCGTGACCTGGTCACTGAACTAGGCGATCCTTGTTGGGCGCAAGAAATGCGCGATGCCGCAAAAGTCGCCGCACATTTGGATATTCCTTTTGCAATTTGGGATGTTACTAAAGAATACAAAGAACGAGTTTTGCAGAATTTTTACGCAGAATACGCGGCCGGACGCACGCCCAATCCCGATGTGCTTTGCAATTCAGAAATTAAATTTGGGATTGCGCTCAAGCGGGCTTTGAAGCTTGGCTATGATTATGTGGCGACCGGACATTATGCGCGGATAACTCCTCCTACACCTCCCCTTAATTTAGGGGGAGGACGGGTGATTTTACATGTCGCCCGTGACCAAAATAAAGACCAATCCTATTTTCTCTGGCGCCTAACGCAAGGACAGCTTGCTCATATGATGTTTCCACTAGGTGATTATACAAAACCGCAAGTGCGCAAGATGGCGCAAGAATTTGGTTTGCATAATTTTGCAAAAAAAGATAGCCAGGGTATTTGTTTTTTGGGAAAGATTAAGCTGAAAGAGTTCTTGTACTCTAAGCGCTGTCATCCTGAGGCGAAGCCGAAGGACGCCGTTCTTTTATGTTCGGGATTCTTCGCTCCACTGCGTTCCGCTCAGAATGACGTATCTAAGAAAGAAGGTCCTATTATTGACGCTCATGGCAATCTTTTAGGCTTTCACGATGGCTTGGCGCATTTTACAATTGGCCAGAGACAAGGCACGCGACTAGGTGGAAGCGGGCCATATTATGTGGTGGAAAAAGATTTAACGCGTAATGCGCTGATTGTGGCCCAAGAAACTGATGAACCAAATTACAGGGCAGTTAGATGCACTGTACGCGAGGTTAATTGGATTGGCGAAACGCCTGTAGATGGTGTGCCGTTCACGGCTCGTACCCGCTATCGCGCGCCAATAACCCGTGTCATCCTAAGGCGACAGCCGAAGGATCCCGCACATAAGAGCACGAGATTCTTCACTCCACTGCGTTTCGTTCAGAATGACAAAGCATTGGAGTGGCTAGTGAATTTCCGCGAACCCGAACGTGCTATCGCCCATGGGCAATCTATTGTATTTTATGAGGGCGAGAGAGTAATGGGCGGAGGGATAATTGATCAGGTGATATTGCAGAATACGCCAATTAAAGTTTATTGGCGACGTAGAGCGAGCGTAGAGCAAGCGCGCTTGCTCTGCCGAGTCGAGGAGCCAACAAAGGTTCGATACCTCGCGGCTTGCCGCGAGGAACCTTTATAAATCAGAATTTGCCGCCGTGTCTATATGAAAGCATCGGAAATCAGAAAAGCCTTTCTTAATTTCTTTCAAGCGCGCGGCCATGCAATTGTGCCGTCCTCCTCGCTTTTGCCCGATGATCCCTCGGTGCTTTTGACCACTGCGGGGATGCAGCAGTTTAAGAAATATTACACTGGTGAGTGCGACGCGATGAAGGATTTTCAGAGCAAGAGTACTGCTTCCATTCAAAAATGTTTTCGTACCTCATGCATTGATGAAGTTGGTGACGCGACGCACGGTACATTTTTTGAAATGTTGGGAAATTTCTCTTTTGGCGGGTATTTTAAAAAAGAAGCGATCACCTGTGCCCATAAATTTATCACCAAAGAAATGGGGCTTACAATTTCGTACGTTACTATTTTTGAAGGTAAAGAAGATATTGGTGTGCCGAAGGATACGGAGTCTCGCGACATTTGGAAATCGCTTGATTCGAAGCTCGAGGTGCGGGAGCAGGGGATGGACGATGTATTTTGGGGTCCGACCGGCTCGTCCGGACCTTGTGGACCAACTACGGAACTCTATTGCAAAAACAGCGCAGAGGAAGATATTGAAGTGTGGAATATCGTGTTCAATCAATACTTTTATCCCGGATCGCGAGAGGAGCTGCTTGCCGGTGCGTCCGGAAAAAAACTTGAACCATTAAAAACACTCGGCGTAGATACTGGCATGGGTTTGGAGCGGTTGGCTATGATCTGCCAAAATGTGCCGACGATTTTTGATACCGATTTATTTAAACCATTACTCGAAATGCTAATTCACGGTGTTCCGCAAATGGGGGAGCGCGAGATGCGCTCATTAAGAATAATAGTGGACCACATCCGCGGCGCGACATTTTTAATGGCTGATGGCGTGCGGCCGCTTAATGTTGAGCAGGGCTATATTTTGCGGCGCGTTATCCGTCGCGCGATACGGCATGGAGCTTTACTAAATTTGCCCAAAGGGTTTTCAGCCCAGCTCATGAGTAAAGTGATTGATTTATATAGCGAGACTTACCCGGAATTAAGTCGAGAACGCAATAGTATTTTGACTGCTTTAGAAGATGAACAGATCAAATTTGAACGAACACTGGATAGGGGACTGAAAGAGTTTGAGAAAATTACGGCCCGTGGCCGTCATCCTGAAGAGCCGCGAGGCGATGAAGGATCTCGTGCCCTCATAATTTCCGGTATCCAAGCTTTTCACCTCTACGACACTTACGGATTTCCTCTTGAACTTACCAAAGAATTAGCCGAAGAGCGCGGTTTGCAAGTTGATGAGCAAGGCTTTCAAAAAGCTTTTCAAGAACATCAAGAAAAAAGTCGTGCTGGCATAGCTGGAAAATTTGGCGGTCACGGTTTAGTTTTAGATGTCGGTGAAATAAAAGCGGCCACGGCAGATGACGTACAAAAAGTTACACGTTTGCATACTGCAACGCATCTACTACATCAAGCCTTGCGCAATGTGCTTGGCTTGCATGTAAAACAAATGGGCTCGGATATTACTGCAGAACGTTTGCGTTTTGACTTTACGCATCCGCAAAAAATGACGCCAGAGGAAATAAAGAGAGTGGAAGATTTAGTTAACCAAAAAGTTCAAGAGGATTTGCCGGTCATACAACAAGACATGGCTTATGAGGAGGCTATAAAACAAGGGGCGTTAGCATTTTTCAAAGAAAAATATCCTCCGCGAGTAAAAGTCTATATCATTGGCGGGTCGGAGCTCCGTCATTCTGAAGGCGAAGCCCGAAGAATCCCGGGATCCTTCGCTACGCTCAGGATGACAAAGGACGGGGAAATCTTTAGCAAAGAGATCTGCGGCGGCCCGCATGTAACGCATACCGCCGAAGTCGGACAGTTTAAAATTACCAAAGAAGAATCCAGCGCCGCAGGAGTACGCCGAATTCGAGCAATAGTTGTTTGAAAAAGAAAAAGCCCGCCCGAGTTTTGGCGTGTGACGCCTAGCCCGGGCGGGCCGAACGCGGTGTTCGTTGCGCGAAAAGTGCGGTGGGGCGACTCCGCCGTGGTCCATGGGACCTTTGGCGCCTCCTAGCCCACAGGAGGAACATCACCCCTAGGCCTTCACCTCCTTTCTTTGCAGGTGGCCTCTGATGCGGGCGACGGATCGAACGCTGGGAGCAGCTTGTCAGTAGGGTCATGCCTGCCGACCATCGGTGGCTGACTCCCACAGCAGCCGACGATAAATAAGATATCACATATACCAAAACTTGTCAAGAGGCACGCGGTCATGTATCATGGGACTGTTGCTAAATACGCTTTCGTAACTAAAGGTAAGAATTTTGAGCGAGACGAAGTGAAACATTTGAAGCATATACGGCGTATATGTTGAGAATGTTTCACAAAGTCGCAGCCAAAATTCTTATCTTGCAGTAGAAATGGTATTCGGCAACAGGCCCATCATGAAATTGTAGATTTTAAGTCTTGTTGATAACAGTTAAATGGAACAAAATAATACAGCTCCGGCTCCTTCTCCTAAGGATTTTGTGGTAGTAAATGGCGTTATTGAGGAACTCTTGCCCGGTACGCAATTTCGTGTCAAACTAGAAAATGGGCAAGAAATACTGGCTCATTTAGCAGGGAGATTGCGCATGCACCGGATTCGGATTTTACCCGGAGATCGGGTTAAAATAGAAATGAGCCCGTACGATTTAACCAAAGGCAGAGTGACTTATAGGTATTGACCCCGAAAGTCTTCGGGGTTGACACAATTTTGAGAGTTTGATAGAGTACAATTGAACATAATTTAGGGTGAATTACACGATTTGGGGGTGATAATTGACATAACCCGCTCATCCCGAAAGCCTTCGGGGTCAGTCGGGTAAACCAAATAGAAACATGGAAATACAACAAAGTGTGTTTCGATGTTTTTGTATTAATTTGCTAATAGGCATGGATGAAAGTTCGAGCTTCAGTTAAACCACGTTGTAAAGATTGCAAAATGATCCGACGGGAAGGTCGGCTTTTCGTGATTTGTAAAAATCCGCGCCACAAACAGCGGCAGGGATGAATCCCGTTAGAAGTTCAGGCACACCTTCCATATACTATGGTGGCGAATCCCGTTAGAGGTAGCGGACGCAGTCCGCGTCCTACCTCTAACGGGACGAAGCCGACTAACGTTTAGCGGGTACATAAACGAAAATTATTCTTAAACTTCTAATGGGATGGCCATTCGTATTTCAGGAATAGTACTACCGGAAAAACGTCTTGAGGTTGCTCTGACTTATATTTTTGGAATTGGTCAGTCGCGAGCCAGAAAAATTTTACGAGAAACAAGCATTGATTTAAACAAACGGCCAAAAGATTTGTCTGAAGCTGAAGTCGCGCTTTTACGCGGGATGATTGACAAAAATTATAGGGTGGAAGGGGAATTGCGGCGTGAAATCATGAACAACATCAAACGATTGAAGGAGATTGGCACTCGGCGAGGCAGTCGTCATATGAAACGTTTGCCAATTAAGGGGCGCACAAAAACGAACTCGCGCACCACGCGCGGCAATGTGCGCAAAACTATGGGCAGCGGAAGGCGGTCAGCGGTAGAAAAGACTTAATGTCACGAATTACGAATTTATGACGAAACCACTAAATTTATTTGTAACATGCGTAGTCTCGTGGAGAGATTCGTAATTCGTATACAAACAATTATGACCGAGGAACAAAAAAATCTTGAGAATAGCGATAAAACCGTAAAGAAAGTTGTGCGCGCGAAAGACAAATTGCGACGCCAAGTTTCCCGCGGGCGCGCTTATGTGCAGTCTACTTATAATAATACTCTAGTTACGGTTACAGATACGAATGGCGAAGTTTTGGCCTGGTCATCGGCCGGACACCTCGGTTTTAAGGGTCCTAAAAAAGCCACCCCCTATGCTGCAACACAAATCGTGCGCGACCTCACTCAAAAAATTCAACCTTATGGATTGCGCGAATTATTTATTTTTGTTAGAGGAGTAGGAAGCGGCAGAGAATCAGCTATCAGAACCTTAAATGCCAGCGGTTTTCAAGTTCTTGGCATTAAAGACATTACACCAATTCCGCATAATGGCCCTCGGGCGCCGAAGCGGAGAAGGGTATAACGAAGTAATGATATGCGTCCCAGTAGAAGCCGCGGTCGCGATATCTCATAAGACCATCATATGAAAAAGAGTAGCTTTACTTCATTAAATTATAACCAACAGGGCGTGATGACCGCGACCTGCTTCTAACGGGATGAGAATTACATTAGGTCCAAAAGAAAAAAAAGAGCGACGAATCGGCGAGAGGCTTGGCCTCAAAGGCGACCGTTGTTCTTCGGCCAAATGCGCTGCTGTACGGCGATCATATCCGCCGGGTGTGCACGGCCAGGCAGGAGTGCGACGATTGACAGGTTTCGGGAAGCAGCTTAGGGAAAAGCAAAAGGCCCAGTTGATTTATGGCTTGGCCGAGCGTCAGTTAGCCAATTATGTCAAACGCGCTACCAGCAAAAAGGGCGATACCGGACTTTTCTTTGGGCGTTTGCTCGAGCAAAGACTGGATAATGCGGTGTATCGTTTAGGATTGGCAAGATCTCGCGGCGAAGCTCGGGAGTATGTCTCGCACGGTCATTTTTTGGTTAATGGCAAGCGTGCCAACGTGCCCTCTTTGCAGGTGCAATCCGGCGACACAATTGAAGTCCGCCCAAAGAGCCGTGCAAGTAAATTTTTCACTGATTTTATCGCGCCCCGCTTGGAAAAATACGAATTGCCCAAATGGTTGACTTTTGATAAAGCAGTTTGGCAAGGAAAAGTCATCGCTCTTCCGGATGCTGAAGATATACCTAAAAATTTTGACCGTAAAATGATAATTGAGTTTTACTCGCGTTAATCTATTAATAGGGGACTGTTGCCGAATATGCTTTTGAGATAGTTCTTTCAAAATACGAGCGAGACGAAGTTGAAAATACGCAGGAATAGCAGAGCTATTTCGAGTAATTTTCAACGAGTCGCAGCCGTATTTGGGAAGAAATGGCCAAAATGGATATTCGGCAACAGTCCCGTAAGAGCTTTTTATTCAAAAACAAAATAAAAAATAAATTTCCATAATATATGGAGCAATTACTTCTTCCCTCCAATATCGGATTGATTAAAGATAAAGACCCGCGCAAGGCGACGCTTACAGTGGAGCCCTGTTATCCCGGATACGGCACTACGGTGGGAAATGCCTTGCGGCGCGTGCTTTTATCATCTTTGCCCGGCGCGGCTGTTACCGCGGTAAAAATCCAAGGAGTTGATCACGAGTTTTCAACAATTTCCGGCGTTCGAGAAGATATGGTTCAAATTATTTTGAATCTCAAACAGCTCCGCTTAAAGGTATTTTCTAATGAGACAGTCCGTCTTACGCTTGAAGTACAGGGTGAGCGCGAGGTTACTGCTCAAGATATTGCCCCTTCTTCGGATGTAGAGATTGTCAACGCCGACTTGCATATTGCGGAGTTAACTAGCAAAGATGCAAAATTATCAATGGAGATTTTTGTGCGCCAGGGCCGCGGTTATGTTCCTATTGAAGAGCGTGAAGAGGAAGTCAAGGAAATTGGCGTGATTCAGATTGATTCCGTGTTCACGCCAGTGAGAACTGTTGGCTACAGGGTTGAAGATATGCGTGTGGGTCAGAAAACCAACTACGACCGCTTGACTTTAAATATAGAAACGGACGGAACAATTAATCCTGTCGAGGCTGTAAAGCAAGCCACCCAGATTTTACTTTATCATTTCAATCTAGTTTTGAATATGAATGTTGAGGATACTAAGAAAAAGAAAAAAGAAAAAGCTGTTGAAGCGGAAGACGCAGAAACTTCAGCAGTTGAGGAAAGCGGCGCATAATCTATGAGGCACAGAAAAAAAGGCAAAACCCTAGACCGCCCTAAAGGCAGACGTGAAGCTTTGATTCGCGGGCTTATTAGCAATATTGTGCTTTACGAAAAAGTTAATACGACCAAAGCCAAAGCCAAAGCCGTAAAGCCTTTGGTTGAGCGTTTGATAACAAAAGGCAAACAGACTGATCTTGCCTCCAAGCGCTATGTTGCGGCTCGAGTCTATACCGAAGGAGCGTGCCGCAAAATTTTTGAAGTGCTTGGTCCCCGATATAAAGAGCGACCCGGCGGATATATGCGTATTATCCCGTTGAAACGCCGCATGGGAGACGGAGCGGAAATTGTTCGCATAGAATTTGTATAAAACGAATTATGCAAAATATTGCTAGAAAAACTCACACTATTAATGCCGATGGTCAAATACTGGGCCGTTTAGCTTCACGGATTGCGGCTTTGCTTACTGGCAAAATAAAGCGGGATTATGCGCCCAATATTGACGGCGGCGATTTTGTGATAGTAAACAATGTGGCGGGAGTAAAAGTTACAGGAAAAAAAATCTCGCAGAAAGAATACAAATATTTTAGCGGCTACCCGGGCGGTTTAAAGAGTGTAAAATGGGAGACCATTCTAACCAAGAATCCTAAAAAACTCTTATGGTTAGCTGTTTATCGGATGTTGCCGAAGAATCGTTTGCGATCAAACATGATAAAACGTTTGAAGGTTCAATAATATGGATGAGAACATACATACTGATCAATCTTCTACGGCAGATGTAGATAAGACCGCGGCGCCAATCAAGCGTCCGCGCGGCCGGCCGCGTAAAATTCAACCCGTGGCGGCTCATTCCATAAAACCCGCTGTGCGTCGTGTGCGCAAGACAGTTCCTACTGCCGCACAAGAGACGCCATCAGAAACCAAAACAATTGCGGCCCCATCTTCAGCGCCAATAACACCTTTGCAATATATTTTTACGGTGGGCAGACGAAAACGGGCTGTAGCGCGTGTTTTCTGTCATAAAGAGGGCAAGGGTGAAATTGAGGTTAACGGCAAACCGTTTGATAAATATTTTGCTACATCTCAACTGCAGCAAATTGTCCAGTCTGCACTAGATCAATCGCCTTTTAAACATTCTTTGCGCTTTGTTATTAAAACAAACGGCGGCGGCACGCAAGGACAAGCCTACGCAGTACGTTTAGGAATTACTCGCGCGCTCGTTAAATTAGATGAATCTTTACGGCCAGTCTTCCGTGCTCGCGGATATCTTACGCGCGATCCGCGTGAAAAAGAGCGCAAAAAGCCGGGGCTTAAAAAAGCCAGACGCGCCCCGCAGTGGCAGAAACGTTAGTTTCTGCCACAAGGACACACGTCCCCCGACCCCCAGCTCAATAGGGCAGCGCTCGCTGCTCTATTGTTTTAGGTAAATTTTTATGATTTAATAAGGGGACTGTTGCTAAATACGCTTTCGTAACGAAAGGTAAGAATTTTGAGCGAGACGAAGTGAAACATTTGAAGCATATACGGCGTATATGTTGAGAATGTTTCACAAAG